>ERZ1292633.1179-Hain-H41-02um-R1-1179-length-28673-cov-7_pt1 | contig 13417 bp, 8 predicted proteins | sample MGYA00564406_ERZ1292633 | MGnify/ENA primary metagenome ERZ1292633 (study PRJEB36523, sample SAMEA6512639) | groundwater metagenome | collected 2019-01-08 | study: AquaDiva: Metagenomics assemblies of 32 groundwater samples
GTTGTGGCAATCGGGATGGTGGCTGTGGATACCCCGCCGTTTATATGGATGATTGACTGGTTGCGAAATCATATTCCGTTATTTTCACAATTTTTCCGCTTTCCGTTTACCAAATGGGGCACCGCGCTTGCGCTCATGTATTCCGTATGGCTCGGTATCGGGATTTCATGGATGCTGAATCGGCTCAAAACCCACACGTCAAAGGTGCTTCCCATTATCGTCATCCTTGTCCCGATCACGCTCTCTATCATCGGATCTATCGGTATGCTGCAGGGCTACCTCATCAGCTCAAAATTCAAACGTGCCATCCCGAACGAATACTTCCAATTATTTGCCAAATTCAAAACGCTTCCGCCGGGACGAATTGCCAATCTGCCGCAAAATACCTACTGGGGATGGACGTATTACCGTTGGGGGTACTCGGGTTCCGGATTTCTTTGGTATGGTATCGAAAATCCGATCATGGACCGCGCATTTGACGTGTGGACCCACCAAGGCGAACAGTATTATTGGGAACTTTCGCGGGCGCTTTATAGTAAAGACGCCGCTGCGGTTGACGCGGTGCTCGCCAAATACGATGTACGCTATGTTCTTCTGGACGAATCCGTCGTCTCTCCGTCAAGCGACCGTGGACTGTTTTTGCCGGAAACGAAAGAGCTGCTCGCTCAAATGCCCGCAATCCATGAAGTGGCGCAGTTTGGGAATCTGACGCTCTATGAACGAAGTAACGATTCTCAATCATTTGTCTCTCTCAAAACCAACCTCCCCACCGTCTCCCCGGCATACGGCTGGACGGATAATGACGTGGCGTTTACCCAATTGGGGGACTACCTTAGTAAGCCTACAGCTCTCAGCTCTCAGCTCTCAGCCAGAGCATTACAAAGTAACCAAGTAACCAATAATCAACCCTCTTTGACATATCCCTTCCGCTCACTCTTTACGAAACGCTCTATCAACCCGCTTCGCCAAAGCGCGAGCGAGGCGAGCGAACGGGAATTTACGATTACGGAAACGCCGGATGCCATTACTATTGGCTCGATATCCGAGGCGACCGGGGCAAGCATCTTGAAAGCCAATCAAACGGTCCCTGCCTCGCCGAACGCGAGTCAAGGCGGGTACGACAGCACGAAAAGCGCCGATTTAATAGCAGAAAACGTAAAACCCTGCGGCGTGCTACGGGATGGTACTGCCACGGCGACAGATGAAAACGAAACTATCAAACCAGATCAACCATCAGGCACGATACCGGGAATCAAGCAATCAAAACATATCAAATTCCTGCGTTTCACGAGCCGGAATCAACGGGGGTGTTTGAGCTTCAGTGTGAGCGATCTCCCCCACCGCGACGGATATCTGGCCGCTGTAGAATCGCGCCATATCACGGGCCGTCCGCTCCTGTTTTCTCTCATCAATCAGACAGCAAGACACGTGGAACTTGAGACATACTTACCAACTACCAACTCCTTACTACCTACTACCTCCTACTTCATCCTCCCACCGCTTGCCCCCGATGGCTTGGGATATACCGTGTATCTGTCTAACGATGCCATTGGGAGACTGGAAACTATCAATGACATCAAATCCATCAAATTTTACCGGATACCTTATCGGGAAATGGTTTTACTGCATTCCGTAAACACCCAGCCTCAAGGCCCGGCCTTGAGCGTAGACATTGATACAGTTAATCACCCTAATCCGGCGTATTATCTAGCGAAGCTAGACCCTGCTCCGCAGGGCAACCAAACTCTTATCCTCTCTCAATCATTTGACAATGGATGGAAAGCGTACACAATAAATACCAATAATCCAATAATCCAATTATCCAATTATCCAATCAAGACGTGGCTCTTCGAAACACTCCCCTTCCTGTTCGGCACGGAGATACAAGATCATGTGTTGGTGAATAATTGGGAGAATGGGTGGCGCCTCGCGGAGCGAGGAATAAGTACCAATAATCCAATAGAAAACAAGGGAACAATCGTGATATTTTTCCTCCCACAACTGATACAGTGGTTTGGATTTATGCTTCTTCCACTACCCTTCCTCTACGCTTTGAGGTCAAGAAGTTAGACTGTAGCCTGCAGATGCTCCATGATCCACATCCGGGCAAGCGTGGTGGGGCCCACGCCTTTTTTCTGCCCTAAAGTGCGTAATTTTGTCAGCATTTCCGGTGCAAACCGGATGGTAATCCCTTCAGAAAGATTTTTGGCGAACTGGACCTTCACCGGTTTAAGTTCATCCATATAATCAACAAAACTATGTGTATCCCACCAATTAGCTTCTTCCTCAATAGTTTTAAATGTAGGTATTCGTGATAATTTTGTCTGTTTCATATTACGATCCATTCTTTTCACCTCCTCGTGCAATTTCATACCGTTTCCGCTCTTTGCGATCGGCGACCCGAGCGGTTATAGGAAGATAGTCACCTCCTCCTTTTGGCACTACAACAATAAAAAGCATGCGTCCAGAAGATGTTGATCCAACAATGGTCAATCGTCCTGCGTACGTTTGAAAAACTTCATATGCTCCATGACATACTTCTTCAACTTCGGCAGTGGTGACCTCGTGTCGAGCAATGTGTGCAATATTCTGATCATTCCACATCAATCGCTCAACAATAATCATGATAAAGATATTGTAACGCATTGCGTTACATAGTCAAGAAGGAAAATTCTAGGCGGGGATACTCTGCTTCGTAAGAAGATCTTCAATTTCCCCTAATGCTCCCATCACTTCTTCATGGATTTCCCGGGCCGAGGCCGGATCGCTCACGGCTTTCTCCATGAGCTCCCCGTAGCGGGTCACCGTCATGGTTTCCGGATGATCGACCGCGTCTTTAAGCTCGCTCTCGGGAATATGGGAAACAAGAATCGGCCAGACAAGAGTACGAAGCCCATTATGGATAGAAGCATAGATATCTGCCTTTTGAGTATCAGATAACGATGAAGATTGTACGCGGGTGAGAATTTCCGTAACTTTGTGATCGAATGCATCCATAAAGAAAATATTTTATGCAGGACTACCAGGAATCATTCTCGTCGGAAGACTTGCTGATGTCGAGGTATTTATTGATATTCGACCAGATCCAGAATATTGATCTAAGTCATAATACACAACGGGTGGACCAATAAATCTGTCCTGAAGCCGCATCATCAATGGCGAAATTCCGGCAGCTACGCCACCGATAACTGCCCCAAGTCCTGCGCCAATTGCCACCCCCTGTACACCGCCAGCAAGCCCATATTTCATTCCTTCTGTCACGCCAACCATTGTCCCACCAATAAGAGATCCCCAAAATGATCCGGTTAATGCTGTAGGTAAAAAATTATCACGATAACCTGATCGTTCGGCAGTAGCAGTCTTCGTAGTTTCACGGCCAAAGGTCCCCCAGGCATTTGCCCGCGCAAGTTCTATTTGGTAGTATTTGTCTCGGGGAAAATCAGGAGAGGAACGGACAACGGGCCACAATGCAATATTTCGGGCAAAATCGGTAAACCGCGAGCCGTATTCAGAAAAGAAACTACCCACTGTAACCAGAAACTTTTGCACAACAATCGATGTGGTAGCGCGTTTCTCAGCCGGCAACGTATCCACAATTGCCTGAAACTTGGCTCCATACGTTTCCATGATAAGTTGACGTTCCTTTTTAGCCTCTGATGTGACTACCCGCCGCTCAAATATATCGTCAATAAGCGCAGCAAGGGGCCTTTTGCGAATTTCTTCCGGAGTTGGAGTTTCGACCATAAATGCATTGTATGACTCACTCGATAAATAAGTCAACTTCATGCCGATCCCCCACCCGTGGGAGATTTTTAGCTTCGCAAGGCAATGCCTTGCGAAGCTAGATTTTCCCCATAAGCACGATCCTTGACAACAGCCATGCACGGCAGGCTATACTGGAGAGAACATGAGTGATACTCCCTTGATGAACGAATCCGGCACACCACCAAGCTTAAAAGAGCTTGCCAAACCGGTTCCGGCTACCCCTTCATCGGAAACTACTCCACCAGCGGAACAGACAACGCCACTGACAAAAGCCAATGCGAGAGACACATTAAAAAATATCGCCGATGGACCAAAAGACGCAATACAACCGGAAAAAACGGATGTAAATAAGCCGGAACAAACGGCGGAACTGGGACCCGATAAAGAAAAACTGGACAGTTTACTTACCCAAAGCGCGAAACTACTTCTGGACGCCAAAGATCCGCGAACCGTGACGGTTGCCCTCGCCCGCGCTACTTCCTCGACTCCGCTGGGTACCGAACTTCGACGGGACGTGGCCCAGATGATCGGCGAGTATCAAGGTGATCAACTCCCACCCGCAGCCCGCGAGCAACTCTCCAAAATCCAACAGGAACTCGAACTCCTTAATCTGCCGAAAACCGACGCCGCACGCAGCGAATTTGCCCGCATCATCGAGGAGTATGCCGCCAAAAATCCGGACAAAGGGATCACGCCGGATGTCATTGAATCGATAAGGACCAACAAAACGAACCGCGCTGATACCCTGGCAGCTATCATGAAAACAGATACCACGCTCACCGCCGAGCTTATGGGGCAACTCAAAGGCGACCGGACGGAAGCGGTTCCCAATGTGGCCACTCCGGACGGACTGGTCAAAGCCGCAGGACTTGACATGACACCGGAAAACAACGTCAATGCCGGGGAAATCCTGCGGCCGAAATATACCATCCCGGTCAAGCCACCAGCCCAATTTAGCGACCTCATCCTCCCGACCGTCCTGGGGACTTCCATGACGCTCATGTTCGTGGCGTCGCTCGCGGGAGCAGGAGGACAAGAAGGAGGAGGTCATTAAAATCCGACCAATCCGACCAATAACCCAATCCGACCAATAAATAATAATCAAATCGTTACATGTTGTAATAATTAAACCATTTTTTCATTCATTGGGTTATTGGTTAAATTGGTAAATTGGTCGGATTATTCTCTATGAATCTCCTCCTCCTCACTACAGAACTTGTCCTCCTCTACTTCCTATCCAGGAGAGTCATACAGACCGTCTACACCGTCCTTTTTTATCTCACCCGGTCCCGGACCATCGGCATCTGGATCGTGACGATTATCTTTTTCCCCGGAACGATCGTCCATGAGCTCTCTCACCTGTTTACTGCAGAAATTCTGGGCGTGCATACGGGGAAATTGACCCTCATCCCAGAGTCGCTCGAGGGGACTGAAATCAAAGCGGGAGGGGTGATGATTGCCGAAACCGATCCTTTACGCCGCACCCTCATCGGCCTAGCCCCAGTCTACATCGGGATCGTCGTTCTGACTGCCCTTTCCTACGCGCTTTCTACGCTTTTTTTCCATGGAACGAATGTGTCCAATGGGGCATATGGGTCATATTGGTCAAACACAAATATATATCTTACCATCGTGATCGGCTATCTGCTCTTTGCTATCTCTAACAGCATGTTCTCCTCCAATGAAGATATGAAAGGCGTCCTCCCATTTGCCATTACGGCTGCCATCTTCCTCATCGCCGGGTACTTCGCGGGACTACGCGTGGGGCTGACGGGAGAACTTCTGACAGGGTTGAACCTTGTCACGACGACCCTCGTGCGGAGTTTGGGGATCGTGGTGGGAGTCAACCTCATCGTGTTGGCCGCCACTTCGCTCTTCCTGTCCATCCTCTCCCCGCGAAAAAAATGATGTTTCAATTTACGAGGAAATTTAGCTTCGCAAGGCCTGGCCTTGCGAAGCTAAGTGCTTATTTTTTAATGCGAGTCAACTGAAGGGGAAATCTTACTAAAGGCTACCCTACTTTTGGTCTTCTCCTAAGAGGATGACAAAATCCGCGGAAACGGTGGCCTCGCCCTGGGGAAACGAAGCGACGTTTATCCCAAGCTTGGTGCCAATATCCCGGGCTTCTTTAGCTTTTTTGCCGGTCATATCCACGAGCATGGACGTGGCATAATCCCGTTTCCTGGCATTATCCCGGTCCGCGATCACAGCTTCCGGAACAGCAATCAAGAGTTTGGATTCAAATTTCTTCGTAAGGCCCACCACCGTCGTGCCGTTAAGAAGCACGAACCGGAGCGGGGCTGGAGCGGGAGTTTGCCCCAATTGTCCGGACGCACTAGCCTGATCACCAATATTGACCGGGGCGACCTGAATGATTTTATTGGCCCCGGGCCGGTAGAGAAACGCCTTTTTGGTGTCCGTATAGATGAGCACCTTATCGCCGTTTTGAGCACTGGCAAAAAACGGCTGATCGGTAAGTTTGGAGGCATCCGAGACATTGGCAATCGTCGGTAGCTCACCTTCCGGCAGTTCGATGAGCTTACCCACCCGATCCACGAGCAATCGGATCTCTTCCTGTGCATACCTAGTGGGGTCAGCAAGTTGTTTCTGCGCGTCGCGGTATTTCGCGTAAAAATAAAGCGACGGAACGACGGCTAACAACAGAACCCCCCCGGCGATCACAAGGACGATTTTTTGTTTCAATAGTTCACCCAAAACCGATAGCTTCAATTCTTCCCTCACACCGTTATTATGCTTGCCCCGGGATAAATATTCAAGCACCGGGACGGAAACACCCGGGGAAACCTCCCAATTCCGCCATGCACGCACCTCAACGTTCACTCGTTGACCGCCACATACGTCCCGCTCACCCAGCCATTGATTGCCTGATAGACGACGTTATACCACCCGTATTGCACATCGCTATAGGGGACCGTCACGCCGGATGGAATACTCCCTGACTCCGTTGCGTCGACAGACGGACCCGTACGGATGCGTACAAAGTCCAAATCAGTAGGCAATACCGTCACCATTGCCAATGTTGCCGTTGGAGAAGCAACAGGAGTTTCCAGAGGTACCGGAGTAATTGTTGGGGATTGCGCTATGATGTCTGTCGGGATGGGTGTTGGAATCGGTGTTACCGCGACAGTTTCTGCAGGTCTTCCATCGATGGATTTACCCACCACACGCCGGGGATTTTTTACCGAGAGGGCAACCCAATTATATTCCAGGTCCCTCGGTACCGGTAAATCCAAAACTATACTAAATCCCTTTGTGGTGACACCGGCCACCGCCACGCGCACCGCATCGGCCAGAAATGCGCTATCAGTAGCTTCCTTCAGCGCTACACTAAGAGTCACGACGGGAATATTTTCATAGGGCTTATCAAAGGGCACCTCGACACTGGTTGTACCTTTTGGAATCACGGCAAAGCCAGCCGTATCACTGTTAAACGACACCCTCCCGCGGAATATGACATCCCCGATAAAGTCTACAAGTTTTTGAAATATCGTGTCTCCGCCAAATTCAGCCACCCCACCGACGACTAACCCTTTGTCTGCCGAAAGAGTCCCCAAAACAGAGAGGTCAAGAGTAAACTTGCCTGATTCAAATTCAATAAAGGCGTCATTGCGAGGAGTCGCAGACACCGTGGCAATCCCTGCAGAAGAACTGGCATCCGACGTTGTCGATAGCCCTGCCACCTGACCTTCCAAAGACGACAATTTATTCGTAAAAATTTCCAATCCTTCTATCGAATCCGCCTTTATTTTCTTTGCATGAAGAGTGTCAGCAAAAATCTCAAGACCAATTATCTCTTGTGCGGTTACTCGATCTGTAAAGACTTCTGAACGATATCCTGCACTGCTACTGGCCTGCTCATCTTTGAGCTGACGGAGGAAACTCAGGATTTGGTCCTGTTGAGAACGGTTATCAGTTTTCTGTTGCTCGCCTCGCTGCGAAGCGGGTCGGTTATCGGAATTTGGTTGGCCTGTTGTCAGTTGATCGGTCACCGATAAACCGAGAACCGACTGACTAGAATCTGATAACCGAGAACTGAGGCCTGATAACCGATTCTCCTGCATCACCAACTCCACCGGCATTCCCAAATAATCAACCAGGTTGACAAAAACCATGATCTTCCCACATGTTTCCCCAGGAAGCGCACCAGGCGGACATGTGGTATATTTCTCTTCTGTCAGATCCTCAAGAGCAGTTCCTATGACCCGTCCGGCCAAGGTGGCACGCATGCCGTAGCCGGGGACATCTGATGCGGTTACGCGATCTCCAGCTTTAATCATCCCATTTTGGCTGATGATTTTGACCGGGACGCGGCCCACCAAGGCAACAGGATAACTATTTTCTCCATTTTCTCCCAGAATTATTCCCGGAGAGGTAGCTACAATCCCCAACATATCAGATTGATATGAGGAAGTTGTCCGTCTTACGGCTCCAGAAGCCTTAGGCTCCAAACTCACGACATCTCCAGCATCAAGGGGTAATTCCGAAACGTAGTATTCAGCCAAATCTGCCCCACCACTAAAGCCTACTTCCGACCCAGTGCTACCCACAGCGGTAAGACCATCGAGGATTATTTCATTACGGATCATGTAGAGCTGATTGGCAACATAATCAAGTCCCTGCCCAAGACGCACATCTTCAGTTATTGAGGTAAAGTGAGCCTCAGAAGCCATAATCAACGTGCGAGTGGAGAGGTCAGTCGCTATCATCTCATCAAAGTTTGCTCCGGTCCAATCCGTTCCGCTATCATCCGTCTGACTCGCCTGGCTGTGATAGACATCAGCCACGATACTCGGCCCCGCCTGATGGTTATAGCAAGTGATTCCCCCCGTATCCGTCCCGCTATTCGTTCCCACACAAAGTTGCCGCGCTTCTCCAAGGGGAGATTCGGCCGTGATACCGACTCCCGCGATAGCATCTGAAGCTCCATAAAGAGACTCTGGATCCACTTGAAAGTCAGCGCTGGTATCCATAGTACAAGTTCCCGGTACTGCTGGAGTAAACGTCATGGATGTAGCCGTATTGGATGAGATGCGGCGTGTTACTCCCACACAGTCGGCATCAGTACTCCCGGTAATCTCAACAATTTGTCCGGCAAATTCATTCACATTCCAGGCTTCACCAGTATCGGTAAGCGAGGTTGAGGTGGCGGATGTCGCGTCTGTCACGGTTATTGTCTTTTTGGAAGCGCGAGGGCGTTCTGAATTATAAAGGCGACGTACATAGAGCTGGGTCATGGTCGCCTGTGTCGTGGTACCAACTATATACTGAAAATCGTCAATCTGTCCGTCCCAAAAGTTTAAAGCATTAGCCGCGGCACAGGCGGCGCCGGTTGTGGTGCTGCAGGATGCTCCGATAGTAACAATTTGGCTACCATCAAAAGTAAGAGTATTACCAGTAGCGGTAGAAAGGTTCATGCCCTGTCCATCGATCCAGGAGTCGACGTCGTTGGCATTGGTTCTCGTGATGACCAGTTGGTGCCACTGATTATCGTTATAAGTGTAAGTAGATGTGGCGGTGACGTCATACGAAGACCCCTGCGTCCAAGTCGCGTCATCATCATTTCCCACGACGACTGTTCCGGTCGTCGTCATATAGGCCGCTACACACCCTATTGCTTGACCTGGTGTGGCGTTTACGCACTTCTCGAAAATCATATCCACACCTGAGGCTGGAGCGGTGGCTGAATGCTTAAACCACAGACTAATCGTCCAGCCAACGGTGCTCATGTTGAAAGCCGTATCGACATCACAGGTATTGTCGGAATTAGCATCCGAACAGAGATGGTCATCCGTATTATCAAAGTTGATAGCTTTACCTTGTACTCCATCCACCCCAAGAGTTGGTGTACCTTTAATAGCCATATCTGTGTTGGTAAGCGAGATATCTTGAGCTTGAGTACCTGAAGCATCATCCATGGGAAGCACGACGTCGTTGATACCAGCGAGAGGCATCATCGGCGACTGGCGCGTCGAGTTGAAATGCTTGACCCAGCCGAAAAGCTGCGTCGTGTGATCATGAAGCTCGGTAAGACCTAAACTGTGACCCACGTAGATGACGTCTTCACTATCCAAATTAATTGCCGCACGTTCGGCAATCTCAAGATTGTCTGGGAAACCGGGAAGGATATTGAAGGCGGTTGTGGCGAGGGCCGGACCGGTCCCCACCGTTTCATCCCATTTACGCGTAAAGGTACCGTTCACTTCACTGGCCTTGTCTGTATCGATAGTGTCCCAACGCTCCAACTGGTCTTGAGTGGTATTGAGTCCATAGAGGAAGCCCTTACTGGAAATAGCAACGGCAGTATAATCATCAGCAGTCACATCCGAATATTGCAGTAGGACTTTGTCCGTGGGATTGATGACCGTCAAACCGGAGTCAGTGGCAAGCCCGACGTAAATTTTTCCATAACCGGGGTTTGTATTTGTGGCGCCACCAAGAGCAGTCACGGCGGAGAGACTTCTCTGCATATTTACCACATAGACATCGTTGACGTTCATCCATTCCGCAGAAGTGCCGACTGGATCAAGCTGAAGCTTTAGATTGCTATCGACATCGTACGTCACGGCGCCGTTGCGCCCGCTAATACCAGTATTTGCGCCCGCCCGATTAGTAGCGTTATAATTCCACATGCGGTCATTCATAAAGTCAATCGCATACAAGCCGCCGGAAGCCGTGCCATTGGCCCCGACATAAATCACGCCGTTGAGCGCAGTCACACTGGATGGATTATTATTGGTATCGACACCCAGAGCCCAGCCCGCGGCATTTTGGCTAAACTTCATCCACATATCATTGGTCGCCGCATCGAAAATATATAAAGCATCGGTCGTGACGACCAGGATAGCTTTGCGTGGAAAAGATTTTTTATAACAACGATCATCCGTAGCAATGACACAGGGGTCATTCGGACCATCATCAAGGCTTTCGCTATACCAGGATAAATTGTCTGTAGTAGCCCAGTCAACCCAACGCCCGCCGTCGCTATCACTGGTTGTATCATAGACAAAAACATCTTTGATGTTAGTCAGGGCCGTATGTCTATCAAGTCCTTTACTAAGGATTTCACCATAGGTCGTGCTATTTCCTCTATTTGTCTCGGAACCCACTTGAAGCAAGCGCTCAGTGGCAGCATTAGCACTAATCGAAGTAGTCCCAATACCGACCCGACCTTCAGAATCTACAATAAACGGAGTTGTATCACCCGAGACATCATCGATGCGGAAAGAGTTTCCCGTACCCCTATTATCTACATATAATGCATCGACTGCTGCCCCAGTGTTGAGCTGTTCTGCTTTGAGGACGAATGTACTGTCTGTACCGAGTGACGCAGGGTTACTTATGACTAAACTGTCATCTGCTGAGGTAAGAGAAATTGTGGCGTTGCTCCCATCTACATCAGCATCATAGGTTTGCTGAAGTGTGCCGCCGCCGCCCGCACCAATGCAGTCTGTCCATGCGGCATTTTGGAAACAGCGGAATTTATTGTCAAGGGTGTTGTAATACATATAACCTTCTGCTCCGCCAGCTGGATCTCCAGTATCTGATTTCACATCTAAGGCAAAGAAGTCGGGAGTTGTTGATCCTGCCCCACCTGCACCAATCTGAATACTATCAATCGTTGCTGTTCCCGCCGCTTGGAGGTTGATTCCTCCCGTGCCGGAGTCAATGTTGACCGTGGTCGTCGTCGTAGTGTTACCAAGGGTAATCGTTTTGGCGTTAGCACTGTTGCCGATATTTATTGCTCCGGTACCGGCGTCTATCGTGACTGTTCCGGCTGCCGTACTGTTGCCGATCTGAATAGCGCTGGATCCATCAACGCTGAGCGCGACATTGCCGCCGTCCTGTACCTCAAATGTACCGGTCGATGTGAGATTAACGAGGAATTTGCCGGATCCGTCGTTGGTAAACGTCAAACCGTTTGCCGCAGCCCCAAATGTAATAGCTTTTGTTGCGTTAAGCGCGCTGGAATTGGACCATTTCTGTACATCAATCGAATTATCAGCAATCGGTCCGGCAGTACCGGTCGCGCCGGTGGGGCCGGTCATACCGGTTGGTCCTGCTGATCCAGCGGCTCCCGTGGCTCCGGTGGTGCCGGTATTTCCGGTGGGGCCTGCTACTCCGGTGGATCCGGTGGATCCTGTCATTCCTGTGGGACCGGAAGCTCCTGCCGCTCCGGTGGATCCGGTGGAGCCTGTTGAACCTGTAGGTCCTGCCTGACCGGTAGCTCCGGTGGGGCCGGTATTTCCGGTGGGACCTGCCTGTCCGGTAGATCCGGTAAATCCAGTGGCTCCCGTAGGACCGGAAGCTCCTGCTGCTCCCGTAGCTCCGGTGGTACCCGTGGAGCCTGTGGGGCCTGCTTGTCCGGTGGATCCGGTGGCGCCGGTTGTACCGGTTGGTCCTGCCTGACCGGTGGCGCCGGTTGTACCGGTGGAGCCTGTAGGTCCTGCTTGTCCTGTGGCTCCGGTAGATCCGGTCATTCCCGTGGGACCGGAAGCTCCTGCTGCTCCGGTGGCTCCGGTGGCTCCGGTTTTTCCGGTGGGGCCATCTGTCCCGGCAACTCCGGTGGCTCCGGTTCCGCCGGTTGATCCCGTAGGACCACTGGCGCCATTGACACCGGTGGCGCCAGTGGCCCCAGTTGTTCCCGTCGGTCCATTGGCTCCGGCGGCTCCGGTCGCTCCGGTGGTGCCCGTTGATCCCGTGGGGCCAGCTGCTCCGGCTGATCCGGTTGCTCCGGTGGTTCCGGTACTTCCGGTTGGTCCTGCTTGTCCTGTGGCGCCGGTGGGGCCTGTTGGACCAGCAGCCCCTCCACCAGTTGATCCAGTTGATCCTGTTGGGCCACCACTTCCATCTATACCTAGATTACCCGTTCCTCCGGTAGAACCCGTAGGACCATTGATTCCCGTGGCGCCGGTGGATCCGGTGGGGCCTTCCGTCCCGGTTGCTCCGGTTGGCCCGGTGTATCCCGTGGGACCTGCAGATCCAGTGTTGCCTGTTGACCCCGTCGGACCTGCCACTCCTGTGTTTCCTGTCGAACCAGTTGGACCATTTGATCCTGTCGCTCCGGTATTTCCAGTCGGTCCATCTGTCCCGGCAACTCCGCTAGCTCCGGTTCCTCCGGTGGGACCTGCTGATCCCGTATTTCCGGTTGATCCTGTCGGTCCATTGCTTCCCGTACTTCCTGTACTTCCCGTACTTCCTGTCGGACCGTTGCCCCCCGTCGCGCCGGTGGAACCGGTAAAGCCCGTGGGGCCAGCAACTCCCGCGGCTCCTGTAGAGCCCGTAGAGCCGGTGGGGCCTGCTCCTCCGGTTGCTCCACTGCTTCCCGTGGGACCTGCCTGTCCCGTGGCTCCGGTGGCCCCAGTTGAGCCTGTTGGTCCATTTGCCCCTGTGGCGCCAGTGCTGCCTGTGAATCCGGTGGGGCCGGCAGCGCCCGTGGAGCCCGTTGGACCTTGCCCACCGGTCGCTCCGGTATTTCCAGTCGGTCCATCTGTCCCGGCAACTCCGCTAGCTCCGGTTCCTCCGGTGGGACCTGCTGATCCCGTATTTCCGGTTGATCCTGTCGGTCCATTGCTTCCCGTACTTCCTGTACTTCCCGTACTTCCTGTCGGACCGTTGCCCCCTGTCGCTCCGG
>ERZ1292633.4239-Hain-H41-02um-R1-4239-length-13416-cov-5_pt1 | contig 13416 bp, 6 predicted proteins | sample MGYA00564406_ERZ1292633 | MGnify/ENA primary metagenome ERZ1292633 (study PRJEB36523, sample SAMEA6512639) | groundwater metagenome | collected 2019-01-08 | study: AquaDiva: Metagenomics assemblies of 32 groundwater samples
CGGCGCGTCGGTCACGCTTCGATTCACGGAACTGGTCATGACGGACGGGAAGAGTTACGCGATTTCCGCGACTCCATTCCGTCTTCAGGGCAAGGGAGACACCAAGGAGAGCGTGCTCGAGATCGGCGGAGGCGCCGTGGCGGGAGGAATTGTCGGTGGTGTGCTGGGCGGCAGGGACGACATCGCGAAGGGTGCCGCGGCCGGCGCCATCATCGGGACTGGCGTCGCGGTTGCCACGAAGGGAGATCAGATCGTCCTTCCGGCGGGCCAGAAGATGAAGATCACGCTTGATGCATCGGTCTCCGTTCAGACCAAGCCGGGAACGGCCTCTTAAGCCCCAACGGCTTGAGATTCTCCCGCGCGAGCGGAGGAGGTGGACCATCAGCAAGGGAACTGCATCACCCTCGAGACGGAAACCGAGTCGGATCTGGCTCGCGATGGCCGCCATTTTGACGCTTGGGATTCTCGCGGTCCTCTTCTTGCCGCGGCCCGCGGTAAAGCGTGCGCCTGCGCCCGAGATCTCGGTGGCGCAAGCCGCGGCCAGGCGGGAGAAGGGAAGTTTCCTGCTCGACGTGCGTGAACCCGACGAGTGGGCCGTCTCGCACCTTTCCGGCTCCACGCTCATCCCGCTGGGGGAACTCGAGACGAGAGTCGCCGAGGTGCCGCGCGATCGGGAGATCGTGGTCGTCTGTCGCTCGGGCAACAGGAGCAAGGCGGGGCGTGACATCCTGCTCGCGGCCGGATACGGGGAGGTGACGAGCATGGCGGGCGGCCTCCTGGCGTGGAAGGCCGAGGGACATCCCACCGTTGCTGGTCCGTAGCCGCTTCAGAGTCCCACGCAGGACCCCGTGCGGATCGAGCGATCACGGACGAATCCGCGAATTTGTATACCCAATCGACACAGCCAAATAGCAGCCAAGTACAATTTCCGCAGCAACTTACCCTCAGGCATGCCTCCTGCTACCATTCCTTTGAAGATCTGACCGTGCTCGCGGGGGCGAGTACGCCCATCTCTTCAGCTACGCACTCCGAAGGACAACCGGAAGGAGAGTGGCGATGCCTCAACGCCGCTTGGGACTACTCCGTTCCCTCGCCATTGCCGTCGGGCTCCTGCCGTTGGCCCAGACCGCCTCCGCATCGCAAGAGGCGGGAAGTGCATTCACCGCCGCTGCCCTCGGCCTGGCGCGGATGTCGCAAGAGACTCCACACATGGTCGCGGCCCCGAACGGCGGTACGAGCATTTCCCTGACGCTCGACGGCGTCAGCGTGGAGCTGCTCCTGGAGCCGTACTCGCTGCGGCGTCCCAGCGCTCGGGTTGTCATCGAAGGCCCCGACGGGACTCGCACGAACACGGAACCTCCCCCCAGCAAGACCTATCGCGGCACGGTACGAGGCGCCGCGACCGGCGTCGTCGCGGCGACCCTGGAGGGCGACGCGCTCCGCGCGCGAATCATCCTGGACGACGGCAGCGATTGGTACGTGCAGCCACTATCGGGTGAGGGCTCCGGCGCTCATGCCATCTATCGCGGGGGGGACGTCGTGGAATCGGGTGGAAATTGTGCCTCCGACGGCGCCCCCGCGGCAACGCGTGAGCCGATGGCGGCGCCGCAGGCACAGTCGAGCGGCTGCGTGGATGCCGACATCGCCATCGAGGCGGAATATGCCTATTACGTCTGGAACGGAAGCTCCTCCACGCAGACGGTCACAGACATCGACGCGATCATGAACGCGGTGGAGTTGATCTACGCGCGCGACGTGAAGATCGGCTACAAGATCACGAACTACCTGATTCAGACGACGAGCGGGAAGTACCCCTCATCCGATGCGTGGACCAAGATGACGCAGTTTCAGAACTGGTGGACCGCGAACCAGACTTCCGTCACGCGAGATCTGGCCCACCTGATGACGGGAGCCCTGAGCGGCGGACTTGGCGTCGCGTACTACTCCGCACTCTGCACCACGGGCGGGGCGTACGGCATTTCGAACCCGACCTGGAGCGGCACATGGGCGAACCGGGTCGGCGTCGTGACCCACGAAATCGGACACAACTGGGGCGCGACTCACTGCAACGGGCAGGCCGACTGCTACGTGATGTGCTCCAGCATCGGAGGCTGTGGCGGGGATGCGACGCGCATGAGCGCGGGCACGATTCGCGAGATTGAAACCTATCGCAGCCAGACCGGCGCCTGTCTCGCGGCGGGAAACGGAACCGCGACCGCCCTGAATCCCACGGCGCGCGACGATCGCGCGGTCGCCCTGCGAGGCACCGCGGCCACGATCAACGTCCTGGCGAACGACTTCGATCCCAACTGCCAGACGATCACGGTCGGGAGTTATGTCTCGCCCACCGCGAACGGCGGCACGGTCACGGCGTCGGGCGACAACGTGGTCTACACGCCTGCCGCGAACTTCATCGGAACCGACACCTTCCAGTACACCGCCCGCGATGCGGGTGGCGCGCAGAGCACGGCGACGGTCACGGTCAGCGTACATGACCACAAGACGGCGGACGTCGCGACGGGCGCGGCCGCAGGGTTGCAGGTCCGTTACTACTACGTTCCGCCCCTCGACGGGAGCCTGGGCTCCATGCCGGCGCTCGCCAATCCGTTCAAGATCGAAACCGTTCCTAGCCTCTCCTTCCCGACGACCGACGGCGCCGTGGGCGAGAGCGGGCTCAAGGATCGTGTGGCCGCGCGCTGCACGGGCAACATCACGCTCCCGAGCGCCGCCACCTACACGTTCTATCTCACCGCCAGCGACGGCGCGAAGCTCTACATCGACAACACGCTCCGTGTCGACAACGACGGACTTCACGGCATTCAGGAACGCTCCGCCAGCGTCTCACTCACGTCTGGAACGCATGACGTGCGCGTCGACTACTACGAAGAGACAGGCGCCGCCGGACTGAAGATCGAGATCGCGGGCGGCGGAATCAGTCGTGTCGAGATCCCTCCCTCCATGTGGGCATCGCCTGGAGTGCAGGTCGCGTACTACCAGCTCGACTCTTCGATCCTGCCTCCCCTGGCGGCCCTCGTGCCCGAACTCACGCAGGCCATCACCACCATCAACTACCCGTTCACGTGGGGGAACTTCGCCGGGAGCGGCCGTGCGCTGAATGTGGCCGCCGTCTACGAGGGCTTTCTCACGGTCCCGAGCGACAACATCTATACCTTCGAGGTCACGTCGGAAGATGGCTCCCGGTTCACGATCGGCGACCAGGTGGTGATCGACAACGACGGCTATCACAACCGCGTTGCCCTGACCGGAGGACGCGCGCTGCGGGCGGGCCCGCACAAGTTTCGGCTCGACTACTTCGCGAAGGATGGCGGTTGTGCGCTCATCGTCCAGGTCTGGAGCAGCTCGCTGGCGAAGCAGGTCGTGCCGTCGTCGTGGTGGAGTCATCTCCCGACGTACCACGTGCCGACGAACTACGCCACGATCAGCGCCGCCATTGCCGCGGCACCGGCCAACTCCATGGTCTGGGTTGCCGCCGGCACCTACACCGGCGCCGGAAACAAGAACCTCGATCTTGGCGGGAAGAATCTCACGCTCCGCGGCGGTGGCGGGCCGGCGCTGACCGTGCTCGACGCGCAGAATTCGGGACGCCTCTTCAACCTCACGAACCACTCTCAGACGAGCGCCGTCATCGAGGATTTCACGATCTCCCGCGGGATGAACACATCCGGCGTGGGGGGCGCGATGGCCTTCAGCAACAGCACGCTCACCATCCGAAACTGCTACATCGAGGGAAACATGAACACCGGAGCCGGCGGGGCGCTTGGGTTCACGGGGACCTCGAGTCCGACCTTCGACGGCTGCGTCATCTCGGGGAATCACTCCGACGGCGGCGGCGGCGCCATCTACGCCGACGCCGGTTCGCACCCCTCGTTCGTCGGCTGCACCGTGAGCGGGAACTTCACCGACACGTACGGCGGTGGCGCCTACGCGGCGAACGGCGGGCTGATCACGTTTGACCGGACCATTCTCTGGGGCAACAGCGCGACGACGAACGGAAACGAGGCGTGGACCGCCGACGCGGCGAGCACGGTGGAATTCACCTGCTCAGACGTCCGGAGCTCCGCCGTCGGTGGAGGAGGGAGCGAGGTGTTCGGCGCGGACAACATCATCAGCGACCCCCTCTTCTGCGTACCCGCACTGGGAGCCCAGGCGCCGACCACGGGTGGTAGTTACCGCGTCGTAGGTTCATCTCCGGTGCTCGGGACGGTCACGGCCTGCGGCCAGACGATCGGCGCGCGCGGCGAGGGCTGCAGCACGACGGTCACGGGAGTGGAGGGGACGCCGTTGATCCGCGCGACGGTCCTGAAGCAGAACGCGCCAAACCCGTTCAATCCGGTGACGAGGATCAACTTCTCGATCGAACGCGGCGGGAAAACGCAGCTTCGAATCTTCGACGTCGCCGGCCGCCTGGTGACCACGATCCTGGACCGCGACCTTGTGGCTGGGGAGCATAGCGTCACCTGGCGGGGATTGGACAGCCAGAGCCGGCAGGTCGCCACGGGCGTCTATTTCTACGAGCTGCGGAGCGGGGACGATGCGTTGACGCGGAGCATGGTGCTCTTGAAGTAGCTCCGGGCTTACGCCATCTGCTTCAGAAGGGCCTCGTTGGTGGGGAACTGTTCCAGCACCTTCCGCAAGTCGAGGATGGCCTGCTTGGGCGGTGAGTCCAGCAACCGCCGGCGCATGCGGTTGATCTTCTCGATCTCGACGGCGGAGTAGAGCAGTTCGTCGCGGCGCGTGCCCGTCTTCGAAAGATTGATGGCGGGAAAGACCCGCTGATCGGCCAGCCCGCGATCGAGGACGATCTCGCTGTTTCCCGTTCCCTTGAACTCCTCGAAGATCATGTCGTCCATGCGCGAGCCGGTATCGATGAGCGCGGTCGCGATCACTGTGATCGATCCGCCGTCCTCCACGTTTCGGGCCATGCCGAAGAACTTTCGTGGAATCTCTAGCGCCCGCGAATCCAGCCCGCCGCTCATCGTCCGACCCGAATCGGAGCCATAGGCGTTGAAGGCGCGTCCCATGCGCGTGATGCTGTCGACCAGCACCACCACGTGGTGGCCGCACTCCAGTTCGCAGCGGACCTGTGCCATGCACATGTTCGCGATGTGGACGTGTTCGTCCAGCGACTGATCGCTACTGCTGGCCAGAACCTCCGCCGGCACCTTTCTCCGGAAATGCGTCACTTCCTCGGGCCTCTCGTCGATCAGAAGCACCACCACGCGCGTCTCCGGCGCGTCCGCGTGAATCGCTACCGTGAGGTCCTCCAGCAGCTGCGTCTTGCCGGCCTTGGGCGGTGAGACGATCAAACCACGGGTCCCACGCCCGATCGGAGCGATGAGGTCGACGATTCGCATGGAGGCGTTGCCGCCCGCGCCAAGGCGGAAGCGCCGGGTCGGATTCGTGGCGGTCAGCTTCGCGAACGGCGTACGTGCGCGGTAGGCGTCGGGTGTAAGTCCGCAGATCGACTCGACGCTTTCCAGCCGCGGACCCTGCTTGCCCGGCTGCGCGGTTCCGCAGACCAGCGAACCGGTGACCAGTCCGAGGCGTGTAATCAGTTGCTCGGGGACGAATGGATCTCCGGGCGCGGGAGCGAAGGAGCGAGTCGAGTCGCGGAGATACCCGCCGCCCCGATGAAGGACTTCCAGAATGCCGGATACTGTCGTGGGCACGGTTGCGTTTCCAGGTTTGGAGGGTGGTGGGCAAGCGGTCCGATCTGAGAGTGGAACGTCTTGCCGAAGGGTGAAGAGATCCAGGCTCCAGCGGGCACCAGCGTGGGGTCGAAGGATCGAGATGATCCTAGTGCGTTTTGCCGATCCGCCGCAAGGATCGAAAACGACGGGCCATGCCTGCAGGCCGATAAACGGCTATTGTGAAATGATATAGCTGAGCCCACTTCCTGCCCGATCTCACCGCCCGACGCTGGTCCGCCGCCGACGGCAGTCGCGCCGAACTTCCATTTCCCCTATCCTCATGATTCCGCACCTTTCGAACGCGACCAACGTCAAGCACCTCCGAGGACCACATCGAGATGATCGGGAAGAAGCTCCGCGCCTACGAAATCACCGAGGAGATCGGCTCCGGCGGCATGGCCACGGTCTATCGCGCCTATCAGCCGAGCATGGACCGCCACGTCGCGGTGAAAGTCATCCGCTCCTCCATTCTCCATGATCCGGCGCTGCGTGAGCGTTTCCAGCGCGAGGCGCGTCTCATCGCTCGCCTGGAGCACCCTCATCTCCTGCCGGTCTACGACTTCGATAGCGATCACGAGCCACCCTACATCGTCATGCGCTACCTGGAGGGGGGAACCCTGAAGCAGGTGCAGCAGCGGGGCGGCGTGCCGCGAGACGAACTCCTCTACATCTTGCAGCAATTGGCCGGAGCGCTCGACTACGCTCACCGCCAGGGCGTGGTACATCGCGATCTGAAACCCTCCAACGTCATGATCGACAAGGAGGGAAACGCCTTCCTGACGGACTTCGGAATCGCACGCGCCGCCGGGGGAGACAAGGACCTCACCGGGACGGGGCTCATGATCGGGACGCCAGCCTACATGGCGCCCGAGCAGGCGCGCGGCGATGGCCAGGTGGACAAGTCAGCCGACATCTACTCGCTCGGCGTCATGGCCTTCGAGATGCTCACCGGCCGCCAGCCCTATGAGAGCGAGAGCGCGTTCGACGTCATCCTGGCGCACATGAATAGCCCCGTCCCGCGCGCCAGCGAACGCCAGGCCGACATTCCGAAGGCCGTGGACGCGGTCTTGGTTCGCGCCCTCGCCAAGGACAAGGCGGAGCGCCACCCGACCGCGGCGGCATTCGTCGAGGACCTGGCGCGTGCGCTCAAGATCAAGCCGAGCAACGCGCCGGCGGCGCTTCAGTCGATGACGCAGACGATCTCGGTCGATCAGCTCGCCGCGATTCACGCCGGCAAGGAGGCGTCCGATACGCCTAGTTCGTCCACGCCCTCGGATCAGCAGCGGCAGATCACGGCCGTCTCGGTGGACGTGAAGGAGTTCGCGGAGATCCTCTACGAATCGGGCGCCGACGCGGAGCGCGTCCGCTCGACCATGGAATCGCTCTGGGGCGGCTTCGCGAAGATCGCGGCGGAAACGGGCGGCGTGATCCACAGCCGTACCGACGAGGCGGGGCTGGTGCTCTGGGGCCGCGACCGTGCGCGCGAGGACGACTCGGAGAACGCCATCCGCGGGACGCTCCTGATGCGCGATCGCGCCCTGGCCGACGCTCGGGCCGTACTGGGGAAGGGCTGGGAGCCGACCGAGGAGAGTCCGCTGCCGTTCATGGCCGGAATCACGACCGGGCCGGTTCTGCTGGAGCGCGAATCCGATTCCGGCGCCTACACGGCCTCCGGGGCGCCGATCACCCTGGCGGGCCGCCTGAAGGACGCCGCCCCCGCCGGCGGCATCCTGGTGGCGCACGAGACTTACACGCTGGTCCGAGGGGTGTTCACGTTCCTCGCGAGCGATCCGGTTCGTGTCCGCGGCCGGAAGGAACCGCTCGACGTCTACGTCGTGACGCAGGTGAAGCCGCGCGCCTTCCGGTTGAGGGCGCGCGGAATCGAAGGCGTCGAGACGAAGATGATCGGGCGGGAGATCGAACTCCGCCTTCTCCAGGAAGCGCTCACGCTGACCCTGGAGGACGGCGAAACGCAGGTTGTGACCGTCGTAGGAGAGGCGGGCGTTGGAAAGTCGCGCCTTCTCTATGAATTCAGCAGCTGGATGGACCTGCAGGAGCAGACGGTCTGGTTCTTTCAGGCGCGTGCCACGCAGCCCTCCATGCTCCAGCCCTACTCGCTCACGCGCGACCTTTTCTCCTTTCGCTTCCGGATTCTCGACTCCGACCCGCTCTCTCAGGTGCACGAGAAGTTCGTTCAGGGGATCGAAGGATTCCTGGGAGCCGGTTCGACGCGGAAGGCCTATCTCATCGGCCAGTTGGTGGGATTCGACTTTTCCGACAAGCCGGAAGTGGAGTCGGCGCTCCAGGACGGCGACTCCTTCCGCCGCATGGCCCAGCAGTATCTTGGCGAGTTCTTCACGTCGGCGTCGAAGACCAACCCGGTGGTCATCCACATCGAGGACATCCACTGGGCCGACGACCGCTCGCTCGACCTGATCAACAATCTCGTAAGGGAGAATACGGAGCTGCCTCTCTTCGTCCTCTGCATGGCGCGCCCTAGTCTCTACGAGCGCCGCCCGCAGTGGGGTGAAGGGCAGCGCTTTCACGAGAGAATCCAGCTCGACCCGCTCTCGCAGCTGTCGAGCCGAAGGCTCGTGCGCGAGTTGCTGAAGAACGTTTCCGAAGTTCCCACGGCGCTCCGTGACCTGGTGGTCGATCGTGCCGATGGCAATCCATTCTACATCGAGGAGCTGATCAAGGCGCTGATCGACGACCGTGTGATCATCAAGGGAGAAGAGGCGTGGTCGGTCGACACGTCGCGACTCTCCACGGTCCGCATCCCCGCCACGCTGACCGGCGTGCTCCAGGCGCGGCTCGACACGCTTCCCGCCGCGCTCCACCAGTTGCTGCAGCGGGCGTCGGTGGTGGGACGGATCTTCTGGGACGCCGCGGCGGTACGATTGAGCCAGGAATTCGCCGGCATCAAGCCCGCCGAAGTGCAGGCGATGCTGGAGGACCTGCGCGATCGCGAGATGATCCTGCAGCGGGAGGAGTCGGGCTTCGCGGGGACGGTGGAGTACGTCTTCCGCCACGCCATCCTCCGCGACGTTACCTACGAGACGGTGGTGCCGAAGCAGCGGCGCACGTTCCACAAGCTGGTTGGGGACTGGCTCCTGGAGGTCGGGGGAGAGCGAGCGGGCGAGCACACGCTTCTCGTGGCCGAACACTACGGCCGGGCGGATGAGCCGGCGTTGGCGGCGACGCAGTTGAAGAGGGCCGGAGAGAAGGCGCTCCACCATGCCGCGTACGAGGAGGCGGCCACGCTCTTTCAGCGCGCGCGCGAAATTCTATCGGGTCCGGAGCACGCGGTGCAGCGGCTTGAGGTCGAGATCCTTCGCGCCGAGCTCGAATCGGGCCGAAGCTCCCACGCCAAGGCGATCGAGATCTTGCAGCCCGCGCTGGCAGAGGCCCGAGCGATCGGACACGAAGTCCTTCAGGCAAGCCTGCTGGGACGGCTGGGGCGAATCTCCATGTGGCAGCAAGACCTGCCGGCCGCGGAGGAATACCTCGAGGAGGCCCTCCGCATGGCGCGGAGGTCGAACGACAAGCCGACCTTGATCTTCATCCTGCGCCAGATTGGAAACACGACCTACCGGCGCGACATCGAGAAGGGCCGAACCCACCTTCAGGAGAGCATCGCGTTGGCGCGCGAGGTGGGGGATCGTCGGAGTGAGGCGACCGGATTGAATTCGTTGGGCAATCTCTTCGGCTACGAAGACGACTATCCGCGCGCGATCGAAACGTACGAGAGCGCCCGGGGCGTCTTTCGTGAACTCGGAATGCGCGACTCCGAGTGCATGGTGCTCGCCAACCTCTCCTTTCTGCATGCCGAACTGGGTGATTCCGAAGCGGCCGAACGCGAAGCGAAGACCTCGCTTGCCATCAATCGCGAAACGGGAGGCATGCAATTCCGGATCGCCGCCGAGGTGAGTTTGGCCGACACTTACATCCGGACGGGACGAAACACCGAGGCCCGGAAGTACGCTCTCATGGCGCTGGCTACGGGGAGAGAACTCGGCATGCCGCTGACCTACCTGCCGCTGCAGTTCGGAGTGCTCAAGCTCCGAAGCGGCGACCGGGCGACTGGCCTGGCCTGGATCGGCTACACGAGAAAGCACGACGAGGGCTTCAGGAAGGAGATCGCCCGCGACATCAAGAGGATGTGGCCCGAACTACGCGGCGAGTTCTCGGACGACGAGACGGAGGCGGCGATGGCCCGGGGCGACGACCTGAGTCTCGAGGAGATCCTCGCGCAGGTGGATCGCGAAGGCGCGTAAGCACAACGTGAGAGGCGCTCCGTGTCCCTGATCCGAAAGTCGGGAGTCGTGCTCCTCCTCGTCCTCTTCTCGCTTCCGGCTCTTTTGGCGCCCCGGAATTTCCCGACCGGCGATTCACTGTTCTACCTGCAGGTCGCCCGCCACATCGCTTCCGGGCACGGGAGCACCTTCGACTCGATCAGCGTGACCAACGGGTACCACCCCCTCTGGATGGCGCCCTGCGTGGCGGCGGCCTGGCTGTCGGGCGGTGATCCAACCGTGATGCTCCGCATCGTCTTCCTGATGCAGCAATGGCTCGCCGTAGGAGCACTTTGGCTCTTCCATCGCCTTGCCCTTCGGCTCGGAATCCGTTCCTGGGCGGTCGGGGTGCCCCTTGTCGCGATCTTCCTCCTGACCGGTCTCTACGCTTCCGAAGCCCACCTCAACGGATTCTGCATCCTTGCGAGCCTCCTGCTGCTCGTTCGCCTCGCGGAGGAGCCAACCTCCTGGAATGGAGCCCGCCTCGGCGCGTGTCTAGGGGCCACGGTTCTGGCGCGGCTCGACAGTGTCCTACTGGTGGGCGCGATCCTCGCGGGCGGCGCGATCTGGATCGCGTCGCGCGCGCCACGAAGGCTCCGGGCCCTCGGCGTCGCCATGGTCCCGATGTCGCTCATCGTGGCCCCTTATCTCCTCTGGAATCTCGCCACGTTCGGGCATCTGATGCCGATCAGCGGAGCCATCAAGACCACATTTCCTCGAATCTACGGGGATCTCCGGAATCTCGGTGTTCTCGGTCTTTCGACATTCGCCATCGCACTGATGGGGGGCGTGGGGCTTCTCTTCAAGAGCGTGGCCCCCCGGCGTCGGTTGGTTCTCGGATCGATGGTGGTTGGCGTCGTGGCGCATGCCCTCTACATCACGCTCTACACGGATCACAACACGCACTGGTCGTGGTACTACGTGCCGGGCGTTCTCCTGGCCGCCCTCCTCGCGTGTGTCGCGGCGGACGAGCTCGAGACGCGCTTCTCGCGCCTCACGACGCGATCTCTCGCTGTGGTGGCCATCGCGCTCCTCGTGATGTGGGGACTGGCCCGCGTTTGGGCGCGTTTTGCGAACAGCAGGGCGACGTCCCACAATCAGTTCCTCTTTCGGATTCTAGCGCCGGCTCGCGCACCCCGCTGGGAGGTGCAGTTCGCCCAACACTTGGAGCACGCGCTCCCCCCGCAAGCGAGCGTGCTCGCGTTCGACTATCCGGGCGCCCTCGCGTTCTATTCGTCGCTGAGGGTCATCCCCGCCGACGGATTGATCGGGGGATACGCGTACGACACCGAGGTTCGGGAGAAGGGCCTTGCCGCCTACGTGGCGGCGCACAACGTGGGTTACTATTTCGGCGAGCTCACGGAGCCGTCGGACAGCTGCCGCGCCGAAGCCATCTTCGCGCCCATCGAGCGGACGGACGTCGGCTCCATAATCCTCTGCCCGCAGAATCTCGTGGCCACGAGCGGCCAGGTGGTGCGCGACGTTCCCGCCCCCACTGTCGGGCTCTATCGAATTCGCGACGTAGCGCCCCCGCAAAACGCTCCGCGAGAGCGGATGAAGAAGCACGGACTCCTCTGGTAGTCGCCCAAGCGCGAGCCCTGCTGGCGACGCCCGACTCCGATCGACCCCCTGGTCGACGGGGAAGTCCGCCTCTGCCTTCCGGTTAGCTCCTCCAGCCAAGAGGACAGCCAGAGCGTCATGATCTCCATCCCACGTGCCGATAATGATCGGACGAAAGGGGGACTCCACCATGACTCGCAAGTTCGCACTGGCCCTCGTGGCCATCGTATTCGCGGTCGGCTGCGCCGGCCCGTCCAAGCTCACGGACAAGAGTGAACAGAAGCTCGCCGGCGGGAACGCCTGGGGCGCGTGGCAACTGGCGACGCGCGCGCTCGACAAGGAGCCCGGCAATCCGCGCGCGCGCGCTGCGGCCACCGCGGCCGGCGCCTCCATCGCGCAGGAGTGGCAGCGGAAGGTCCATGCGCTGGCCCAGGTCGACAGCGTGAACGCGGCCGATGAGGTGCTGAGGCTCGCCGACTTCCGGGTAAGCGCGGCCCGCTACGCGACGATTCCGGTCGGCGCCGACTGGCCACAGGAGGAGCGGACGCTCCTCGGGGCCGCCGCGCGGTATCACTATCAGCGCGGGGTCGACGCCGCGAACTCGGGCCGCCCCAAGAAGGCGTTCGCCGAATACGCCGACGCCGAGCGTTACGTTCCCGGCTATCGCGACGTCGTGAAGCGGTCCGACCGCGCTCTGGGCGAAGCACTCACGCGCGTGGCGCTCGTCCCGTTCCGCGCTTCGTCGGAGGACGCCAAGCTCGGCGTCGAGGTTGCTCAGGCGTGGCGTGACAATCTTCTCCAAAACCTCGCGCCGCCGGCGGCCCCGTTCACCCGCATCCTCGGTGACGACGCCATCGAGCGTTCCATGACGATCTCCGAACTTGAAGGACTTTCCCGAGAGCAGGCGATCCGGTTCGGCCGGAAGGCGGGCGCCCACCGCGTTGTCTGGGGCTCCATCGGCAAGATCCGATCCTCGACGAAGATGAACTTCTTCCGCGACATGGTTGCGCGCCGCGTCATGGTCCGGGAAGCGAACGGGACCGAATCGTCCCGATGGGTGGAAGTGCCAATCGAGGTCGTGGCGCGTGTCCGCGACGTGACGGTCGGCGTCGATTACGAGGTGATTGCGGTGAAGAGCGGCGTCTCGATCGCGCACCGGCACTTCGATCGTTCCACGTCGGCGCGTGTGGTCTGGACCTCGCAGCAGTTGGACGGAGATCCGACCTCGTACTCGCTCGTCTCGGAGACGGTTCGCGTCTCGAATCCCGATCGTGTGAAGGACGTGGAGACGCGGTGGAAGTCGGTCTGCGGCGATGCCACCACGCTGGCGCAGGTGATCCAGGCGCGCCGCTCGGCGGGCTCCTCCGGGCGCTACGCCCGCGAGTCGCTCCCGCGCTTCCTGGCCGGCGCCGCGTTCGTCTTCCTGGAGGATCTCCCGCCGGCCGAGGATCTCGCCTACGCGGCTTTGGCGCAGGGATCCGCTCCGCTGCGCGACGATCTTCTACGGCTCGACGCGATCGACGATGTCGATCTCGGGACGGAGACTTCCGGCGCCCTCTCGCGCTAGGGGCGGGGGGGAACCCCGGGAGCGTTTTTCAGCACCTCCAGGAACCGCGTGTACTCGGCGCGGGCTTGGTTGAAGTCGCTCCGGGTCAGATTCATCTCGGTGGCGATGCGCCGGATTTCGGAATCCTCGGCGGAGGAGATATTCTCGTCCGCCGAGGAAACGGCGAAGAGCGATTCCAGGAGCTGGAGTTTCTGTTCGTGGGTCGCCATCTTGTAGAATTCGCGCGTGACGAGGTAGTTCTCCGTCGAACCGAAGAGAAGCGTCTGAGTCTTGGCCATCTGGA
>ERZ1292633.4241-Hain-H41-02um-R1-4241-length-13413-cov-4_pt1 | contig 13413 bp, 11 predicted proteins | sample MGYA00564406_ERZ1292633 | MGnify/ENA primary metagenome ERZ1292633 (study PRJEB36523, sample SAMEA6512639) | groundwater metagenome | collected 2019-01-08 | study: AquaDiva: Metagenomics assemblies of 32 groundwater samples
TTCGGCGTGACGGGGGTTACCGAAGGCAACCCGAGGCAGGGGCAGACCCAAAGTTTCTCGTCCGGGCTATTTTACGGCAGAGGCATCGTTGGAACCACCTACTTCGGCTCGATCACGATGAGGTTCTAGAGGGGGAGTGACGCGGAGGCGCCGTCCTCCCGGGCAATCCTTCGCGTCGCCAGCTCGGCGGAGAGTTTCATCCTGACTCTCCGCCGGTTTTATTTAGAAAGCCGCCGATGATAGAGCGCTGCTTCGATCGCCTTTTCCAGATTGCGCTTGTCGCCATCGCCGCCCTTGGAATTAACGCCTGCGCGAAGACCGCGCCAAAAGGCGAAGCGCCAGACGACGCGTTCAGCTACACGGTTTCCGAAGGCAAAAACCTCAATTCATTCGTGCTCGATCGAAATGTCGCGGCGCACCTTCTGCTGCGATCCGGACATGATCCGCGCATCGTCGTTGCATTTCCTGCCGGCAATAGCGGCGTCGGCGTGTGGTTCGACCATCTCGACCAGGACGTCGCTTGGCGCCTTGATGGGCCGCTCGAAAGCGTCATCGTCAAGGATCCAAAAGGGCGTCCGCTTTATGGCGTGCGATTTCGGGCGAGCGTTGACGCATCGCATCTTTCCATCAAGCAAGGCGTGTTGTCGAATATTCGATACTTAAGGGACTATCAGGCGATCAGCCAGTTCCCGCCGGAAGTCACCGCCGCCATGACGGTGCAAGGGCGATCGATCTTTTATCAGCGCGACCGCCTCGATGGCGCACCAGGGTATGAATTGAAAATCGACGTTCTAGAGGGCCGCATCAGCAAGGGAGCTATTCTCGCGCCGAGTAGCGGCAGGATCAGTCTCGAAATTCTGGCGGCGAGCGGCGACACGCCGCTTACCCCGTTCAATGAAGCCGACCTTCTCAACGAGCATGCGGCAGACGATCCGGCGGCCCGCAATGCGCTGAGGTTTCTCGCTTACCGGGAGAAATTCCTCGCGGGCTCCTGGCGCTTCAACACCTATTTTGGCCGCGACACGTTGATGTCGGTCCAGCTCTTGATGCCGGTTTTGCAACCTGCCGCGGTAGAGGCGGGCCTTAATGCGGTGCTGGCGCGCTTGTCGCCAAGCGGCGAGGTCGCGCATGAAGAAGGCGTTTCTGAATTCGCCGTCCGCGAACATGTGCGGGACAATCTGCACCTTGGCGATACGGCCACCCTCGACTACGGCATGATCGACGGCGATTACATGCTGGCGCCCGTCATGGGGCATTACCTCCTCGATAATCCTGAGGGCCGCGAGAGAGCGCTCGCCTATCTCAACGGCCAGATCTTGGATGAGACCGGAACCGCGAAGACTGAATACGTCGGTGACGCGCTGGTCAGGAACATGCGGCACGTCATCGAAAAGGCGATACCGTTCGCGGCGGATCCAAAATCGGCGACGCTGGTCTCGATCAAATCAGGCCGCGCGACGGGCGAGTGGCGCGATAGCGAGGAAGGTCTCGGCGGGGGGCGCTATCCTTACGACGTAAACGCCGTCTTTATTCCGGCAGCGTTATCCGCGATCGCGAAGCTTTATGAGGCTGGCATGCTCGATCGCTATCTCACATCGGCCGATCGGGAAGCGTTCGCTAAAGCCGGAGCCATGGCGTCGGTGTGGCGGGAGCACGCGCCGCCTTTGTTCAGCACGACGCTTGACGCAGGGGCGGCAAAAGCCGCCATCAGCACTTATGCCGCGTCGCTCGGCGTTGATGCCGGCCCCGCTCTGGCGGCCGTCGGCGAGCAGCAGGTTTCCTTCCATGCCGTCTCACTTGACGCCGCAGGGGCGCCGGTTCCGGTGATGAATTCAGATGAAGGGTTCGCGCTGTTGTTTGGCGATCCCCCTGCTGCCGATCTTGATGCGTATGTCGCGGGGATCATGCGGCCGTTTCCAGCAGGCTTGATGACGGACATTGGCCTTCTCGTCGCCAATCCTGTTTACGCCAGCCCGGAAATGCAATCGCACTTCACCAAAAATCATTATCACGGCGCAGTCGTATGGTCCTGGCAACAGGCGACGCTTGCCGCCGGTATCGAGAGACAGTTGAAACGCGCTGATCTGCCGGCGGATGTTCGAGATCGTCTGTCTACGGCGCAAAAGACGCTCTGGACGGCGATCAAGGCGGCGCGCGACGTGCAAAGTTCCGAATTGTGGTCTTGGGATTTCAATGACGGACATTTTGTAGTCGTGCCCTTTGGGGCGGACAGCGCCAATGTCGACGAGTCGAATGCAGCGCAGCTCTGGAGCACGGTTTATCTGGCGGTCCAGCCGCCCCAGTAAACGGTCGCCACAGTGATCCGCCCCGCCGCAACGGCGCGGCGCGCTTTATTCTGCAGTGAGAAAACTCGCGATCGTCAATCGCCCCTCGCGCGGGCTCGCTGAAAGCCGGCTCCCGGCGCTGATCGCGCCGCTGTGCAAGACGCGCCCGCGATAAATCACGGCGCGGTTGAACTTGCCGTCCACCTTGCCAGTCATCTCGAATAACGGCGTGTCGCCGCAGATATAGGCTGGAGGCGGAGAGCCATGGCAACGCAGCTCGTCATTGAGGCTGGCGAAGTAGGCGGCGCTGCGCTCCTGGTCGAGCGTTTCAAACCCGGTTGAGCGGTGGCGATAGAACGCTGTGCCGTCGTGATCGTTCTGCGAAAGATAGTGCACGATCGCCATTCGCCCGGGCTCGAGCGAATCGACATGCGGCAGCCGTTGCTCGATCGTCAGCTGATCGCGAGGCGTGGTGACGATTGAATAAGAAGCGCGCACCACATCGGCGCCCTTCGTCATTCCGAAAACATCGACCATCGCAGACGCAATGGCGGTCTGCACAGCGCTAAAATAATCCGGGGGCAGCGCCGCTTTGACGCCGGGATAATAAAGATCGTCCGGAAAGAAGTCGGCTCCAGCCGCGTAGTCGCGCAATCGATCAGGATCAGGCGCGAAGTCGTCGATAATCGCGATCGGCTCCATTTCCTGACCGACGGTCAGGCGCTCAATTGAGGGCCGCGTCATCGTCCTGCGCTGTCTCCGGCGCCGCCGCGGGCGAGCATCGCTCTCAAAGCGTCCTCGTGCAGCGGCAACGTCGGCACGCTCCGCGCGATCACTTGCTCAATCTGCTCTAGCTGGGCGGCGTTGAGGCGCGGATCGAGCGTATCCGTCAACGGATGGTAGTCGCTCGAATCAAAGCCCTGACCATGCAGAACGGCGACCCAGCTTGTTTCCTTGAAGAGTTCGTCCGTGCCGAGCATCAGCCGCCCCGAACGCTGAAAATCCGCAATCCTTTCGGAGAGGCTGTCGGGAATTGGCATGTGCTTGCAGTATTCCCAGAGCGGCTCGGTCCGCTCCTGCGTCGCATGATAATGCAGGATCAAAAAATCCTTGATGTTGTCCATGTCGAGATCGAAGAGCTTATTGAATTGCGCGGAGAGGCCCTTGTCGCAATCCCGGTCCGGGAACAGCGACAACAGCTTGGCGATGCCGCTCTGGATCAAATGAATGCTGGTCGACTCAAGGGGTTCCAGAAACCCTGACGAGAGGCCGATCGCGACGACGTTGCGATCCCAGCACTTGCGCCGGCGTCCGGCGGTGAAGCGGAGCACACGGGGATCGGCGAGGGGAGGGGCGTCGAGATTTTCAAGAAGAACGCGCGCCGCATCGGCGTCGCTGATGAAACTGCTGCTGTACACATGCCCATTGCCGGTACGGTGCTGCAACGGAATGCGCCACTGACATCAGGCCGCGCGCGCGGTTGACCTCGTAAAAGGGGTAATGCCCTAGACCTTCTCGCACGGGACCGCGACGGCGCGGTCGCAGGGCAGCCAATGCGACCAGTCGTCATAACCGGCGCCCAGCGCCCCCTCGATCAACAGCGCGCGAAATCCCGAGCAGTCGATGAACAACTCGCCGTCGAGGCGCTCGCCGCGCTCGGTCGTCAGCGCCGATACAAATCCGCTTTGCGGATCGCGTTCGATAGCGGCGAGTTTTCCCTCATGCCGAACGACGCCGGCAGCTTCCGCGATGGTTCGCAGATGACGCGCATAGAGCCCGGCGTCAAAATGATAGGCATAGCCGAGCGACGAAAGGATCGACTTTTGATCGTCGACGGGGAAGGCGACCCTCCCCGCAAGGGCAAGCTGCGCCGCCATGGAATAGCGGGTGAGATCGGCCGCCCGCCCGTCCCGGCGCGCTTTCAGCCAGCGCGGATAAAACGCGACCCCGGGCAAGGTGACGCCGTAATATCCGAACGGGTGGAAATACGCGTGACCCGGCCGCCGCCAATCGACGAACTCAATCCCGAGTTTGAAACTCGCCTTGGTCGCCCGCAAAAATTCCGCTTCGTCCAGCCCGATCAATTGATTGAACCAATGGATCGTCGGGATCGTCGCTTCGCCGACGCCAATCGTTCCGATCTCATCCGACTCCAGAAGCGCAATCTTAAGGCGCGGCCCGAACGATTTGGCGAGGGCGGTCGCCGTCATCCATCCGGCGGTCCCGCCGCCGAGGATTACGACTTTTTCAATTCTGCGGTCGCTCTGCGAACTCGTCATTTGATGCGCCATTCACTCTCGCGGTTCGGGTTCTGGCCCAAGTTTCAACGGGCGATCTTCGATTTTCATGATGCTCAATTATTGCATGATATTCAATCTGGAAGCGCGCTGATTTTGAAGTTTCCCAAGACAAGTCGACGCCTTCTTGCGCAAACTTTCCTTGATTGAGCTCCGGCGGCAGACAGTCCTTTGGCGTTTTTTTTCGATGCCTATCGCGTCGGCGTCATCACGTTTTTGCGAGAAAGCACTTATCGGCGCGCTGAACATAAGGGCCGGGTTTTGTGGCGGTTGACTCGCTAAGCGCATGTACATAGGAGTCCTAAGCATGAAGCGAAAAGCCGATTCTGCAACCGACCAGCTGGCGACGGGACTTGAGCGCCTCTCAGCGGCCGCGCGCCGTGAAGACTGGCGTTCGGCCGAAGAAGGCGGGCTGACGCCGACCCAGGCGGACATTTTGCGCCTCGTGCTGTCGCGCGCGGGCGGGGTCGGTTTATCGCTGGCGGCCGCGCATGCCGGCGTCAGTCAGCCGACGGCGAGCGACGCGGTAAAGGCGCTGGTTCGCAAGGGGCTCCTCGAAAAGCGGCCCGACCCCAAGGATGGCCGGGCGGCGCTTCTCAAAGCGACGCGCGCCGGGCGCGCTGCCGGCGCTCGTTGGGAAAGCGGATTTAAACTGATCGCGAGCGCGATCGCGAAGCGCGATCAGGCGCTGCTTCTCGGCATTGTTGTCAGCGCCATTCGCAAGCTCGAACAGCAAGGCGCGATCTCACCGCAGCGCATGTGTTTGACCTGCACGCATTTTGTCGGTGACGCGTATCCGGGCGGCGTCAAACCGCACCATTGCCGCCTCCTCGAAACTCCGATCGGAACGGGAGACTTGCGCATCGACTGCCCGGAGCATGAGCCGCGACGGGTCGCCTGAATTTCCGGGAAAGTCCCGGCATGGCGCGCGGCAGGCCGGTCTGCCGCAATTATCTGAGGAGTCTCCCATGAAATCCAAAGCTGTTTTTTATCACGCGGGATGCAGCGTCTGCACCGACGCCGAAACCATGCTCGCCGGCTCACTAGACCCCGCGCGGTTCGATGTTGAGGTCGTAAATTTCGCAGCATCGCCGCACCGCGTCGCGGAAGCGGAAGCGGCGGGCGTCAAATCGGTGCCGGCATTTGTGATCGGCGGGCGCCCGTTTCACATCAACCACGGTGCAACGATGGCGCAGGTAAAAGGCGTCGCCTGATCAGGTGATGGACGCGCGTTCCCGAGAGGGGTCGGCCGTCCTGCGCGCAAAACGCCCTGACTAAGAAGGGCGATCGCTTTCAGCGAATAGCCCCGCCGGGCCGATAGCAAAAACCAAAAGACCGGATCATCGGGCGTGACACCCATATCGCGTCCGATGGTCTTAAATGCGTTGGCAGGGATGTGGCAGGGCCGTGCAGGCGCCGGCTCCTTTAAAAACGGGGGGATTACCGCATGACCACAGTTTCGTGCGGGAATAAGACGCCCGCATGAGGAGATGGCGGCGACCGAGCGCCGCCTTGAACGGCGCTTATTCCCGGCGCTGTGTCCCCGACTATCGAGCGGCGTGATCCAGAAGCCGTTGGTTGAATTTTGCTCATTTGAGCGGAGCTAATACCGAGACGGCGTGCGGAGCCATTCAGGGGCGGGCGCGCGCCCTCCCGCCTCGTGCGCGGCGGCGCTGCGTTAGGGACTGGCGTCAGTTGGAACGTAATTCGAACAAAAACTGTCTGGCAGCGCCGAATATGTGTCTAGCGATGCCGCTAAGTGTTTCAATTGAAACACTTTCCTCTGGATAATGGAGGCCACGGCCGGAATCGAACCGGCGTACACGGCTTTGCAGGCCGCTGCGTCACCACTCCGCCACGTGGCCTCATCGACGCCCCCTTTTGGGGAGGGACCTCTTAGCCCGGACTTTCGGCCCGGTCAAAAGGGTTTGCGGCGCAGGTTGCAGAGAGGCGCGACGGGTTGTAATTCCGCCTTCCGGAACCAGACGAAAGCGCCGCCCCCCATGGATTTCGCCGCCGCCAGACAGCACATGGTCGACAGCCAGGTGCGCCCCAACGACGTCACCGACCCGCGCATCTTGCGCGCCTTCGAGACCGTCGAGCGGGAGCGCTTTCTTCCGGCCGAGGTGAAGGTGCAAGCCTATTTCGACAGCGAGACGCCTTATGCGCCCGGTCGGACCATGCTCACCGCGCGCGACCACGCCAAACTTTTAAGCGCGCTTGAGATCGACGCGGGGGATCTCATTCTCGATGTCGCCTGCGGCTCGGGCTATTCGGCCGCCATCTTGTCGCAGCTTGGCGAAATGATCGTCTGCGTAGAGAAGGACGAGGCGCTCGCGGCGAAAGCGCAGGATAACTGGAGCGGCGCCGGCGTCGTCAATGCGGCGGTCATAGCCGCCGATCCTGTCGCGGGCGCGCCCAAACAAGGTCCGTTCGACGTGATCGTTATTGCGGCCGCCATCGGGGAAGAGCCGACGGCGCTGTTGAAACAATTGAAAGACGGCGGGCGTCTTGGCGCTATTTTTCGCAAAGGCGGCGTCTCCAAAGGCGTCGTCTGGCGCCGGTCCGGCGCGGCGACGGCTGCGCATGAGATCTTTGACGCCTCGGCGCGGATGATCGCTCCGGGATTTACACCGCCGAAAGCGTTTGTCTTTTAGGCTGATTGCGCCTCAGACTGCGCTCTCGCCTTGAAGGGCTGCGGGGCCGCCGCCAGTGCGGAACGGCCGAAAGGATTTGTGATGCGTAAGTCTTTGCTGGTCAGCGCCGCGTTTGCCGCCTTGATGTCGCCGGGCGCCGCTTTTGCGCAAACGCTCGAAGAAGCCCTGACCATGGCCTATCAGTCGAACCCGACGATCGGCGCCGAGCGCGCGCGCCAACAGGCGACGAAAGAGCTGAAAGCGCAAGCCTGGGCGAGCGCACTGCCGCAAGTGCAGGGCAGCGCAAATTACACCAAGCTTGATCAGACCCAGTCGTTCAACCAAACGGTCTTCGGGCAGACCGTGGTGACGGAGCGGCAGTTTAATCTTGATTCAAGGGGCGCTCAGATCTCCGGCGAACAGGCGATCTTCACAGGGCTCAGAAATTTCAACGCCATCCGCGCGGCGAAAGCGCGCGTCAAAGCGGGCGACGCGCAACTTGCCCTCGTCGAGCAGGACGTGTTGCAGCGCGCGGCGCAATCCTATTTCGACATCGTGCGCGATATGGAAGTCTACGACGCGACGAAAAACAATGTCGATGTGCTCTTGCGCCAGAAACGCGAAGCCGAGCTTCGCTTCGAAGTCGGCGAGGTGACGAAAACCGATGTGGCGCAGGCGGACGCGCGTCTCGCGCAATCTCGCGCGCAACTGACGACGGCGCAGGCGCGCCTCGCCGTCAGCCGCGCGTCTTTTACGGAAATTATCGGCCAGACGCCCGCAACGCTTGAAACCGATCCGGCGCTGCCGCCGGCGCCGTCATCGCTCGAAGAAGCCCTCTCGGTCGCGGCGCAAGGCTCGCCAGCGCTTGTGCGCGCGCGCATGGCCGAAGAAGCCTCGCGCCGGAATGTCGCGGTCGCCAAGGGCGCTTTCGCGCCGACGGTGTCGTTGACGGCGAGCTATCAGTATGCGGAAGAGCCAAATTCCTTCATCAACAATGACGAGCAATTCGCCTATGGCGTCCGGGCGAGCGTTCCGATCTTCCTCGGCGGCCTCAATATCAGCCGCATGCGCGAGGCGAGGGCGCTCCATGAAGCCGACCGGCGCCGCATCGAAGAGGCCGAGCGCCGCGCGACGGCGGCGGTGACCGCCTCGTGGGAGCAATTGTCAGCGGCGAGAGCGAATATCGTGTCGGCGACCTCGCAGGTCGATGCGAACCAGCTCGCGCTCACAGGCGTCCGCCGCGAAGCGCAACTCGGCACCAGGACGACGCTTGATGTCCTCGACGCGGAGCAGGAATATTTGAACGCGCAGGTCGCGCTCGCCAACGCCGAACGGGACGCCCGGAGCGCGACCTTCCAGCTGTTGGCGGCCATGGGCGTTCTGGGGCCCGACACCGGCGAAGACGGCAGCTAGCCCGTTAACCGGGGGTAAACCGCGAGGGTTGCAGGTTTGCGCGAAGCGGCTGAAAAGAAACGCTGAACTCTAATCCGGGCGACCGCTAACCACAGGGCATCAGGTCCATGAGCAACCCACAGCCAGAACCGAGCATGGAAGAAATCCTCGCTTCGATCCGGCGCATCATTTCCGAAGACGAAGAAGAAGCGCCGGCAAAACCCGCGGCGCGCGCTGAACCCGTTCGCATCCCGGAGCCGCCCGCCCGTCCGGCCGCCGCATTCCGCCCGCCGCCGCCCCCTGCGCCGGCGCCGATCGAACAAGAACAGAAGTTTGCAACGGAAGATATTGAAATGATTAGGAAAAATGTCGCAGAAGCGATCGACGACGAAGACGGCATTCTTGAATCGACGACTGCCGCCGCCGCTTCAAAGGCGTTCATGAGCCTTTCCCAGACCGTTCAGATTTCGAAGGGGGAAGGCCACACGCTCGAAGATATCGTGGTCGAAATGCTCCGGCCGATGATCAAAGACTGGCTCGACACCAACCTCGCCGAAATCGTCGAGCAAAAGGTCGAAGAGGAAGTCCAGCGCGTCGCCCGCCGCCGCCGCTAGGCTCTCCCTCAGGGGAATTTGAAAAAGCCGGCGGAAACGCCGGCTTTTTTGTTTCACCCCGTCCCGGCGAGAGGTTTCTTTTGCGCTGCGGCAAGTTCACGTTAAAACCGCCGATCCTTCAAATAACGGACTGACCGGACCCATGCTCGACAAAGCCTTCGACCCGCAAACCGCCGAACCCCGTCTTTATGAAGCGTGGGAGACCTCTGGCGTCTTCAAGCCGTCGGGCGCGGGGGAGCCCTTCACCATCGTCATTCCGCCGCCGAACGTGACGGGCTCGCTCCATATGGGGCACGCGCTCAACAACACGTTGCAGGACGTCCTTTGCCGGTTTGAACGCATGCGCGGGCGGTCGGTGTTGTGGCAGCCGGGAACCGACCATGCCGGCATTGCGACGCAAATGGTCGTCGAGCGCGAAATGGCCAAACGCCAGGAGCCGCGCCGCACCGAAATCGGCCGTGAGAAATTCCTCGAAAAAGTCTGGGCGTGGAAAGCTGAGAGCGGCGGCACGATCATTTCGCAGCTAAAGCGCCTCGGCGCCTCGTGCGACTGGAGCCGCGAGCGCTTCACGATGGACGAGGGGCTCTCCAACGCCGTGCGGAAAGTCTTTGTGCAGCTTTATCGCGAAGGGCTCATTTATCGCGACAAGCGCCTCGTCAACTGGGACCCGAAACTGGTGACCGCGATCTCGGATCTTGAGGTCGAGAACACCGAAGTCTCCGGGCATTTCTGGCATTTCAAATATCCGCTCGAAGGCGGCGCGACGTATCAGTTCCCTATCGCGCATGACGAAGATGGAAACCCGACCGAGTGGGAAACGCGCGATTACATCTCGATCGCGACGACGCGGCCCGAGACGATGCTCGGCGACGGCGCGGTTGCCGTGCACCCCTCCGACAAGCGCTATGCGCCGATTGTCGGCAAGAAGTGCCTCTTGCCGCTCGCAGATCGCTATATTCCGATCATCACGGACGAGTATCCTGATCCCGATTTCGGCTCCGGCGCGGTGAAGATCACCGGCGCGCACGATTTCAACGACTACAAAGTCGCGCAGCGCAACAACATCAAACTTTACATCCTGATGGACGAGCGCGCGCGCATGCTCGACGCCGATTACATCCCGGAGAAATATCGCGGACTCGATCGCTTCGAGGCGAGGAAGCAAGTCGTCGCCGACATCGACGCGCGCGGGCTCCTGATCAAGGTCGAAGACAAGAAGATCATGCAGCCCTTCGGCGACCGCTCGAACGTCGTCATCGAGCCGATGCTGACCGATCAATGGTATGTCGACGCGGAACAGCTGGCGAAGAAAGCGATTGACGCCGTCCTTGACGGCAAGACGAAATTCACGCCCGAAAACTGGACGAAGACCTACTTCCAGTGGATGCGCAATATCGAGCCGTGGTGCGTGTCGCGTCAGCTCTGGTGGGGCCATCAGATCCCGGCATGGTATGGGCCGGACGGTCATATCTACGTCGCCGAGACCGAAGAAGACGCGATGAAGGACGCGATCATACGCCTCACCGCTGAGGGTTATTCGCTCGAGGACATCAATAATATGCGCCGCCACGAAGGCGGCGAGGGCCCGCTGCTCGTGCGCGACGAGGACGTGCTCGACACCTGGTTTTCGTCGGCGCTCTGGCCGTTCTCGACGCTGGGCTGGCCGGAGGACGCTTCTGCTTCCTCGCAAGGCGGGAAGCAAAGCCTCCTTGCAAAACACTATCCGACCAATGTTCTCGTCACCGCGCATGACATCATCTTTTTCTGGGTCGCGCGGATGATGATGATGGGAACGCACTTCATGAAGGATGTGCCGTTCAAGGACGTCTACATCCATGCTCTCGTTCTCGACGAGAAGGGGCAGAAAATGTCGAAGTCGAAGGGGAACGTCATCGACCCTTTGACGTTGATCGACAAATACGGCGCTGACGCTCTGCGCTTCACGCTCGCAGCGATGGCGGCGCAGGGGCGCAACATCCGCCTTTCGGAAGCGCGTGTTGAAGGCTACCGGAATTTCGGCACCAAACTCTGGAACGCGGCGCGCTTTTGCGAAATGAACGGCTGCGTGTTCGATGAGGGTTTCAAGCCGGCGATGGCGAAGGAAACCCTGAACCAGTGGATCATTCACGAAGCGGGCAAGGCTGCCGCCGAGACGATGGGGGCGCTTGAGTCCTATCGGTTCAATGACGCCGCCGGCGCGGTCTATCGCTTCGTCTGGAACGTCTTTTGCGACTGGCACCTTGAGCTGACGAAACCGATCCTGATGGGGCCGGACTGCGCCGCCAAAACCGAAACGCAACAGGCGACGGCGTGGGTGTTGTCCGAAATATTAAAGCTGCTGCATCCGTTCATGCCTTTTGTGACGGAGGAGCTCTGGCGCGAAACTGCAGCGCGTCCAAAAGCGCTTGCCGTCACGTCATGGCCGGCTCCCGGCGACTTCCCCGCTGCCGAAAAGGCGGCCGAGGAAATCAACTGGGTGATCGGGCTCATTACGGCGATCCGTTCGGCGCGCGCTGAAATGAACGTTCCCGCGGGCGCGAAAATCCCGATGATCGCCGTCGGCGCCGACGCTTCCGTCTCGCTAGCCATTGACGCCAACCGCGATCTCATCGCCCGCCTTGCGCGCCTTGATGAAATTCATCTTGCGTCAACGTCCCCGAAAGGCGCCGTTCAGATCGTCCATGAAGGCGGCGTCTACGCGCTGCCGCTCGCGGGCGTCATCGACATCGACGCCGAAAAATCGCGCCTCAAAAAAGAATTCGACAAATGCGTCAAGGAAATCGAGACCATCTACAAGAAAATGTCGAACCCGAATTTCGTCGACAAGGCGCCGGTGGAAGTCGTGGAGGAAAACCGCGAACGGCGCATCGCATTTGTTGAGCGGCAGGAAAAACTTACCGCAGCGTTGAAGCAGATTTCAGAGGCGTAGGCGAACTCCACCCTCATTAGCGGCAGGAATTCTCCGAGGCGCTCAAAACTTTGCGCTTGCTTTAAGCGAATGGTCGAACACTCAAATGTCGATGTCTTCGATCGCCGGCCCGATCTTCACCAGAAGATCGGGATGCTGGCGCGAAATGCGCATCATTTCTTTCAAGAACGCTCTGTTGGCGACGGCAAGTTTTGGCAATTTTGTCGCCGACATCGCACCCTTTGCGCCCGGCATCGGTTCATTGTTCAGCCGGTCGCGCTCTTTCACAACGGCCTGAATTCGGTCGCGGCTTTTTTTAAGAGACGGGATAGCGCGATCGGCGCTCGGATCATCAACGACTAACGCTAGCGTGTCGGCAATCGCCTGCATTTCGGCGCCGAGAGCGCAAACGTAATCCGTCTCGGTCATGGCGGATGGCGCAATCGTCCGGCAGGCGTCAGCTTGTTGCGCCTGAGGATCTTTGCTTCCGCACCCGGCGGTTAAAATCGCCGCGCTTGTCAGAATTAGCGTTGCAACCTTCACTGTCCGCCGACCCATTGCCGCTCCATAATCGAAATTTCGAGAGATCATCCAAACTCAGTTTTAACAAAACCTGTATGAAGGCGAAGGCATTAAGCGCTTAGGCGACATATTCCTGCAAGGGCCGCACTTCGAGCGCGCCGGTGCGCATCGCTTCGATGGCGCGCACGGTTGAGCGCGCGCCCGTCGCCGTCGTGATGCAAGGAATTTTCTGTGAGAGAGCGGTCGTCCTGATCGAGCGCGAGTCCTTGATCGACTGGGCGCCTTCGGTCGTGTTGAAAACGAGATGCACCTCGCCGTTTTTCAGCGCGTCGACGATGTGCGGGCGGCCTTCCAGAACCTTGTTCACCTTCGAGACGTCGAGACCTTGCGCGATGAAATAGTCGGCGGTGCCGCCGGTTGCGATGATCTTGAACCCCATATCAAGAAGGCGCCGCGCCGAGCCGAGCATCAGCGGTTTGTCGCCGTCCTTCAGCGAAATGAAGACGGTGCCCGTCATCGGAATGCGCGCGCCGACGCCGAGAAGGCTCTTCGCCCGAGCCCGATCGAAGTCGATATCGATCCCCATCGCCTCGCCGGTCGAGCGCATCTCCGGCCCCAGAACCGTATCGACGCCGGGGAATCGCGCGAAGGGAAAGACGACTTCCTTCACCGCGGTGTGATTGAGAACCGGCTTTTTCAACTTCAGCTCGGCGATTGAAACGCCCGCCATCACCTTGGCGCCAAGCCCTGCGATCGGCA
>ERZ1292633.4244-Hain-H41-02um-R1-4244-length-13409-cov-5_pt1 | contig 13409 bp, 10 predicted proteins | sample MGYA00564406_ERZ1292633 | MGnify/ENA primary metagenome ERZ1292633 (study PRJEB36523, sample SAMEA6512639) | groundwater metagenome | collected 2019-01-08 | study: AquaDiva: Metagenomics assemblies of 32 groundwater samples
GCGGACATATAAAGAAAAAAATTGAAATAAGGAGTAAAACTGCAAATCCTGCATTAAAAAACATAAAAAATGATTTTGTTATAGTAGCTTTTGATACAACATATACAAGGAATGGAATTACTTCCTATATTGAGGGTATAACTTTTGTTGAACATCTTCTGCTGTTAGTTAATGATTATCCAGATGTTCATATTTTTCTAAAAGAGAAGCATAACCGGGATGCCCATATTACATTTGACGCCGTTCTTGGGCCAAAACTTTCTGACCTATATAAAAGAATGGACATCCACCCACAGATAACAATTTGTTCTAACCATACAGATGCATCTGAACTGATTTCAATTTCCGATATGGTTATCTCCTTTCCTTTTACCTCCACAACCTTTGAAGCCCTGAGCGTGGATAGACCGGCTGTCTGGCACGATCCTTTGTGCTATTACAGGGATACCCCTTACGCGGAGGCAGGCGGGGTAACTACCCATAATTATGATGAACTAAAAGCAAAGGTTCTGGAGATTAAGTCTCTTGAATCGGGGGAATACCGGAATCCGATTCCAGCAGATTCTCCTCTCATGGACCCCTACCGGGACGGAAAAGCGATTGAGAGATTCAGGGAACTGCTGACCTCGTCAAGCGCCGGTGTGGAACAGTTGTGCTGCCATTGTTTTCCTGTCAGAGACGGCAAGTGTGAATAATATGGCTAATGCAAAACAGGTGATTATCTACGAGATGGATGTCTGCAGCCTTATGAAAGGATTATTGATGAAACGTGCCGGAAGCAGGATTTATTATCACGGCATATCTTCAGTCGTACTCACAGCGTTTTTTAAATTCCCGATTGTAAAAAACATCCTGAACTCCATTGTTAAAAAACATATCCCGGACAAATACATATCTGAGTATGAGGGTTCTTTCTTCATGATAGAGAATCTTGCCGTTGACCTGACCGCGTCATTTTTTTCAGACATGCGGATTGCGGACAGAATGGGTGTCAGGGCATATAAAGAACATTACTGCACCGGAAGGATCGATACGGTAATAAAATTTTTCATCCAGGACAAGATCAGGAACTTCCTGCGGTTCTTTTACCAGGCCAGACGTTCCGGGGATGGTATTTTTATCATTATTCCGGAGAAAGAGATTTACCGGCATGTCCTTGGGAAAAATCCTTTTGGCGAACTGAAACCCCTAAATTTAGCATTTTCGGGTATCCAGATATTCAGCATGTTTCACGGTTTAATCCTGCTCATGGCCGGTATAGCAAGCAATGCAATGCTGCTCCTGAAAGGAAGATATACTCTGCATCATATAAATAAAAAAAAATACAGGGTGTGCATGAGGGCTCACATCCCGAAGAACGAAGGACTGCTCCGCAATGATTTTCTGATTGACGGAAAAGAGATTCACACGGATGATGTGCTCTTTTTCATCGAAAACGGAGAAAGCGCTCACGGCAGGCAGATGATAGATTATTACAAAAAGAACAACTATCGGTTTACCGTGCTGGATGAACTCAGGGTGCCTGTCAGTTCTCTCCAATTAATGTTCAGTGATTACATATTACTTCTGTTAAGGGTTTTCGTATTGTATTTATTTGGGAGGGAATGGACATCTTTCAACGCCCTGCTTGTGTTTTCACGGACAGCCCTGAGAATCAGGTATGAAAGGCTTTTCCATCATTACAATATCGGATTGATGATATTATTTCACAGCGCGGGGGCTGAGGTAGTTATAGCGCCGGTCTTATGCGTAAGACACAGAAGCAAATTCGGTATTTATAATTTTGGAACTACTGTTTCATGGGGCAGATGGGCGCCTTATGCGTTCCAGACTGCTGATTATTATTTTACGTGGGGGGAGAATATTGTTTCGCTTTACAGCCCCACTTGTGATTTTAAAGAAGTGATTAAAGCAGGGTTCTGGGGTAAGGAGGAATATCAGAAAATATGTTCTAAACGGGATACATTGAAGAAGGAAATAGCCGGCAACTGCAGAGGTAACCGTATCATTACTTTTTATGACATCCCTTATTTTTATGAGCGGTCTACGTTTACTGCAAAACACCTTTTCGATTTTTATAGTGCGGCAATCGCATGTTCCATGCTGGATAATGTGACTGTCATCCTGAAGATGAAGAGCACACACAATATTGACAGTGCCAAATACCCCGCTGATATCAAACCTCTGTTCGATAAATTGTGGGGGGATATAAAAAACAGGGGCAATATGCTTATTCTCGACACATCAATGTATGACCCACTCCATATTATAGCAATATCAGACATAAACGTTACACTGGAGATGAGCAGTCCTTCGACTATTGCCTTGATCTGCGGAGAGGCAGGGATTTTTTATAATGTTATATTCGATTATGCAAACCATTCGCTTTATCCCAAATATTTTGACAGGGTGATATTTAATGATACAGGTAAGTTGGTGGATGCAATAAAGAAGCATCTGAATGGAGAGATTGATTTAAAGAGCATTGTTGAAGATAATGACCTGAGAGGTTATGATGAATGCCGCGACAGCCGAGGGCTTGAACGTCTGAGGCGTGCTGTGCTGGAGAGAACGAATTAAATATGAAGAGATCCGCATTTAAAGAGGTTAACAAGACCAGCAGCTTTATTAAGAAGCTTGCTGTGAGGGACAATAGGATAAAATTTCTTAAATACAGGTTCCGCTGGAATTACCTGCCGAAATTTCACCTGATATCAAAATTCCCGACCCATGTTGACATCGAGACTACAAACAAATGTAATCTTAGATGCGTCATGTGTCCTCACGGCTTCCCGACTCCGGAGTTCAAAAAAAGTCTGGGGAGTATGAATGTTGATCTGGCAAGGCAGATTATAGACGAGGGAAGCAGGAAGGGACTGGCGTCAATAAAGCTTAACTGGCGGGGCGAGCCCCTGTTATGGAGAGAGCATCTTGCGGAGACAATCAGGTACGCCAGAGCGCGCGGGATTGTAGACATTATGATGAATACAAACGGACTGCTGCTTAACGATGAATTGAGCAGGGAAATCATTATGTCAGGACTCGACCTGATAATCTTTTCTGTGGACAGCAACAGCGGAGAAACATATGAAAATATCCGCAAGGGCGGGAATTTCAGTAAGCTTGTTCACAATATTAACAGGTTTCTTGAAATCAGGAATTCCATGAGACTGTCAAAGCCGCTGGTCCGGGTTCAGATGGTAAAAATGGACAGCAATATTCATGAAGTGGAGGCTTTTATGAATAGATGGTCGCCGCTTGTTGATTCAATTACATTTCAGGATTATACGAACAGGGGAGAAAATGCTGAAAGGTTGCATGCAGACAGGAGGGAGAGTTTTGAAAAAGCCGGAAGAAGACCCTGCCCGCAGATCTGGCAGAGGATTATAGTGACGTGGGACGGCGGAGTCGTGATGTGCTGCCGGGACTGGGAATCGGAAAATGTTCTGGGGAAGCTGGATTATTCAGCGGGGAAAAATCTCGAGCACTTCTGGAAAGGTGAAAAGTTAAATAGCATCCGGCGGATTCACCTGGCGAACACGCTTGATGAGATTACCGCGTGTTCAAAATGTTCTTACAAGGAAAGTTTTCAATGGCAAAAAAAAAGAGGGTAGAGGAATGAAAAAGGTTTTGCTTTTGGCAGCAAAGATGGATTTTGCAAGGTTTATCCCGCTTGGCATAGCTTATGTAGCGGCATATTGCGAGAGAGAAGGATATACTGTCCAGGTTTATGATGAACTCCCTGGAACTCATAAATCGCTTGCTGATACTTTAAGGACTTTTAAGCCTGATGTGGCCGGGATATCGTGTATGACCGCAACATACACAAAGGCGTGCCAGTATGCAAAGGAAATACGCTCGGTTTCGCCTGCGACCACTATAGTATTCGGCGGTGTGCATCCTACGGTAGCAACCGAAGATACGATGAAGAATGACTTTGTGGATTTTGTGGTCTGCGGCGAAGGGGAGGAGACATTTGCCGAATTCCTGCGTGAATACGGAAATAGTTCTAATTATTCATCCATTGCCGGGATTGCCTATAAAAAAGACGGGAAGATATTTGTAAACCCCAAGAGAGAACTTATAAAAGACATGGATTCCCTGCCGGTGCCGGCAAGGCACCTTTTTCCAATGAACTATTACGCACAGAGGTGGAACTGGCCGAGGGGTTACTGGTACAAGACGGCAAACATGATGTCCAGCAGGGGATGTCCGTATGACTGCAACTTCTGCGGCAGCAAGTCCATGTTCGGAAGGACGTTCAGGGCATTCAGTGTAATAAAGACGGTTGATGAAATTGAATATCTCGTAAAAAACTACGGCTTTGAATGCATCTCCTTCTCTGATGACACCTTTGCCATAAATAAAAAAAGGGCCATTGAAATATGCCGCGAGGTAAAAAGGAGAAATATAAAAGCGGTATACAGGTTTCAGCTCAGGGCAAATACATGCGATGAGGATTTAATCAGGGAACTGAAGGACGCGGGCAGTATCCATATAGATATCGGCGCCGAGTCCGGTTCAGACAAAATTTTGAAGCAGATGAAAAAAGGCATTACAGTCCAGCAGATAAGAGATGCCATAGCGACGATAAAAAAATACGGAATCCATACCGGCGTGACCTTCATCATCGGCTCTCCGGGAGAAACCATGGAAGATGTGGAGGAGACAAGAAAACTGGCGAATGAGATTGACGCGGATTATACACAGTTCTTTATAATGACACCCTATCCCGGAACTGAACTGTATGATTATGCAAAGGAGAATAACCTTCTTCCCGACACGCTCACTTATGATTTTTTCCGTCATGGGGGCGCAAACCTTAAGCCGTTCCTTAATACGATTATCCCTCCGGAGAAGCTTGTAAAATTGAGGGAGGAGTTGAACGGCAGTTTTTCGGACAAGATAGCGAAGAATTATCTCACACAGCCGAAATTTATACAGGATTTATTGGGCATATTTGCCAGAGAGCCTATGCTTCTGGTTAAATTCACAAAAGAGTACTTGCGGACATTTAATTTCGGAAACGCATTAAAGCTGGTTCTTCCGCATAAACTTTAAGATGAAGGCACCTTTGGATTTTATGTGCAATAAAGATAACGGAGAACAGAGTGTTTGTTATTCCAGCTTGTCGGGAATCCTTCTTTTTCCAGCGGCGGTTAACGGGATGACGGCAATAGAATTATAATGAAGAGTGATAAAAAAATAGTTACAACGATTATTCTTGCAAGGGGAGGTTCCAAGGGGCTTCCCGGAAAGAATATAGCCCTGCTCAACGGCAAGCCTCTCATTGCATATACTATAGAGGCTTCATTGAACTGCAAATATGTTGACCGGACAATCGTTTCGACTGATGATTACACGATTGCGGAAGTGGCAAAGAGATACGGCGCAGAAGTCCCCTTTATGAGACCTGCCGAGCTGTCCGGCGATTTAGCCAATGCCGAAGAATGTCTATTGCACGCAGTGGACTGGCTTGCGGAAAATGAAGGTTATCATATTGATATAGTTTCTTATATGCAGGTTACGGATGTCTTTAAAAAGAAATATATGCTTGAGGAATGCGTAAAAGCCCTCCTCGAAAATCCGGAAATAGAGTCGGCCTTTGTCGGATATAAAGACCATAAGAACTACTGGGTCAAACGGGGCGATGATTTTGTCAGGCTGACTAACGCAGGCAATACCGCGCGCCAGAAAAAAGAGCCTCTGTACAGGGAAGATACGGGGCTTGGCTGCGCCACGCGGGTCGAGGCACTGAGGAGTGGAAGAAGGCTGGGCGACAAGGTGGTTATCATCCCGAATGACGATACGGCTTCCTTTATCGATATTCACACCGAATTTGATCTCTGGCTGGCAGAGCAGGTGCTGAAAGCTGGCAGAAGAAGCATTAATGATTAGAGTAAGAAAGGACCAATAAGACATGACTGGTGTAATCAACGAATCGAAAATATTAGCCGTGATCCCTGCCAGAGGCGGTTCAAAGGGTGTTCCCGGAAAGAACCTGAGGCATGTGCTGGGCCATCCCCTCATATATTACATGATAAAATACGCTCAGGCGTCCAAATATATTACAAAGATCGTGGTCTCTACGGACGATGAAAAGATCGCCGGTGTTGCGCGGAATTTTGGCGCTGAAGCGCCTTTCCTGCGTCCCAAAGAAATGGCGCAGGACACCTCACCGCTTAATCCCGCGCTGAAACATGCGCTGGATTATTATGATTCAACCGGCTGGAGGGCTGACGCTGTCATATCACTTCAGCCGACAAGCCCTTTGATCACTACCGAAATCATTGATTCAGTCATCGGGCTTTTTCTTGAAACGGGATGCGATTCCGCGGTCACGGTTTCGGAGATAAAGCACGGACATCCTTACAGGGCGAAGAAACTTCACGGTGACGGAAGGCTTGTAAATTTTTGCACCGAATTTGACGGAGAGAAGTTCTTTAACAGGCAGGAGAGATTACCTGCCTATGCATATAACGGTGCGATTTACCTCAGGAAGAGAGAACTCGTGGAAAACTGGGACGGGAAAGATATGGGGCTGGGGCCGGATTGCAGGGGGTTTGTTATAGGACATGAATATGCTGTGAACATCGATGATGAATTTGATCTCAAGCTGGCGGAGATTTTATTAAAGGAAAGATTTCATGAAAATAATACTTTGTAATCCGGAAGTAAGACTGAAATATTCACACTCGAGAAAAGGGATGTACCCCCCCCTTGGTCTTTTGTCTATTGCGACGTATCTGGAGACCACTCATCCCGGCCGCGTTGATGTCCAGATAATAGACGGCGATGTGGAAACAATAAGCCACGGGATGTTTAAGGGGGCAGATATTGTCGGGTTTCACGCAAATTCCTTCAATTATGAAAACTGTCTCGACCTCGTACAGGATACAAAAGAATACGGTGCAAAGATAGTTCTGGGGGGTCCTCATGCGTCTGTTCTGTGGAAGAATATCATGGAGAACAGGCCGTATGTTGACTTCATAATTGTCGATGAAGGCGAGATAGCTATGTCATTGCTTGCGGAAGCGCTTATCAGCAAGGGCGGTTTTGAAGATATACCGAACCTGGTATACAGAGGGACTGACGGGACGCCTGTAAAGTCTTCATGTGTACATATTAATACGCCGGAGGAGATGATAACGCCCTCACGGAAATTCATCAATGTTGAACATTATATAAATAACTATAGGAAGATATATACAAAGGACTGCATCTCATTTGAACGGCCGCTGTCCATTTACTCAAGCAAGGGCTGTTCATGGAGGGACAAGACTGGTGGTTGTGTTTTCTGTGCGCGTCTTGAAAAAGGGGTAAGGTTCAGGAATATTGCTGAAATATGGAATGAGATAAGAAGGTTGAAGGAGCAATATAAAACTGATTATATATGGGATATCAGCGACGATAACCTGAACAGTCATGACTGGTTTAAATCCTTTGTAGACCAGAGGCCTGATTCGCTCTCTGATATCAGCTTCCTGATATACAGCAGGGTAAACAGGATAACGGAGGACATCATCCCTTATTTGAAAAAGCTGAATGTTTATGAAGTATACCTGGGCATAGAGAGCGGAGACGATGAGATATTGAAAAACACGCATAAAGGCGCCAACTCAAGGCTTGCCTTGAATGCTGCGCAGAGGTTGAAGGACGCCGGGATATATTATTTCCCGAGTTTTGTCCTTGGACTGCCCGGAGAAACTGAGGAATCTCTGAGCAATACGCTAAAGTTCTCCGAAGAGCTTGCTAAAATAGGCTCTATATTCAGGATGTCAGCCACTATCCTCATGCCTATCCCTGGCTCACAGGTTTACGGCATGATGATGGATAATCCGTCTTTTGGTGCGGATATATCTGCGAAGGATATTGTCTCCATCAAGGATCTGGAGAAACTCTGGATAGATAACTATACAAAAGCCGATTACGCTACGGTGGAGAAATACCAGAAACTGATTAACGAGGTAATAACAAAGGCCTCGGGCACCGAGTCCTTCGGCAAGAAAGTTGATGAATGAGCGGGGATGAAAAGCGTATTGATTGTAATGCCTACCATAGGCGAAGTGTTACAGAGCTACCAGTTGTCCAGAGAGCTGAATAATCTGTTTCACGGCAATGCCATTTACGCGGCGGTAGGTGACAATGACGCTTCTGCGGCAGCAAATAGGATCGCTGGAATTGAAAAGGTTCTGGTTTATGACAGCGATATCAAAGAGGACGCTGAGGATCTCCTGAGTAATGCAGATCCGCTTGTGATATTTTTTATAGAGAATTGCTATTATCCCCTGCTTCTTATTGAAGCCGGAAAGCGGAATATAATTACCTTACTGGTAAGCGCAGCCATGAATAATGCCATACTGCATCATCCCAGATATGAACGGTGCTTTACTATGGATGCTTACAGGATGTTTTCGTACGTCGGAGTGAAGTCCCCCGGCTATAGAAAAGACTTTGTCGCCCTTGGGGTTGAAGAAGAAAAGATATTTGTATCGGGCGACCTTAAGATGGACATGCAAAGGCTTTCACTGACAAATACCGAAGAAAAAGAATATAGAAAAAAACTGGGGCTTCAGACGATGAAGGTGTTCATCGCTGGAAGCATCAGCAGTGATGAAATTAAGCCTGTTATGGATACGTGCAAAAGATTGCTGACTGAAAAAGATAATGTGAAATGCATTGTGGCCCCGAGGTTTTTGGGGGATATAAAACATCTCACGGAATACGCGGATGTGTTATCTGTCCGTACTGCGACAAAGACTGCCCTTATTGACGGGCTTGTGGAAAGGGACAGGGTTGATGTTATTTTGCTTGATACATATGGCGAGCTTGGAAAACTTTATGGACTGGCTGACGCTGTATTTGTAGGAGGCACTTTAATGCCTTTTGCGGACAAGCCCCTGGGGCAGAACATTCTTGAGCCGCTGTTTCACGGAAAACCGGTTGTTGTCGGCCCGAATGTAAAAAAGGATTCTGATATTATAGACAGACTTAAAGAATTCTGGCCCGGTGTTTCAATCGGTAATTCTGAAGGTCTAAGTGAGAGCATATCTTTTATGCTTTCAAATAAAGCCTTCAAAGAGGATTATGCCGTAGTTGTGAGGGATTTGGTTAAGTTTGGAAACAACTTTGAGGCATTAACCGGCAAGCTGTCTGAAATATATGATATGATTATCCGGTCTGAAAGGACATGTTGATTATTTTGAATATAATGAGGAGAGACGATGTCTGCAAGTTGTAAGATATGCGGCTCAGCCAAGCTCCATCTCATGCATAACAGGGTGAGGGATGGTCAACATGCGGTTGACTGCAATGTTTGGGAATGCACGGACTGCAAAATCGTATTCCTTGAGTCGGATATTACCCAGAGTCAGCTTATTGATTATTATAAGGAAGGGCATTTCAGGAATGCTTATCTGCCTGACATCAAGGATGCCGCGTCCAAAGAATCACAAAAATTCTACACGCTGAAACAGCCCCTGCAGGAAAAGAGACTCAGCATCCTTAATGATGTCTTTAAGCAGGATATGGAGGTGCTTGACGTGGGCTGCGCTACGGCGGGTTTTTTGAATATACTCAAGGGCCGCGTGAAGAGTGTGAAAGGCATAGAGTTATACGGACAGCATGTGGACTTCGCTAAAGAGAGCCTGGGTCTTAATGTAGAGATGAAGGACATTGAAGATATCAGTGATGAGAAGTTTGATGCGATATGCACGTTTCATGTGCTTGAGCATATACCGGAGCCTCTTTATTTTCTGACGAAACTTTATAAAATGCTAAAGGACGGGGGGCTGCTGATTATAGAGGTGCCGAATGTTGATGACCCGCTCATCAGCATTTATGACGTTGGCGCTTACAAGAATTTTTATTTTATGAAGCCGCATTTGTATTATTACGGTGAATCGTCTATGGAATTTGTATTGAGGAAGGTTGGTTTTCAGCAGATAGAATTCCGCTCATATCAGCATTACGGTCTTATGAACCATCTCTGCTGGAGCCTGACGGGCGAGACATGTACCGCAACCAAAGTAGGCGGCGGCGGCATGGACTTCCCCGAGAAATATATGGACTCTCCTGATTTGGGGACGGTTGCCCCATTTTTTGAAGATATGAACAAAAAATATAAGAAAATGATTGAGGACATGAGAAAGACCGATACATTGCTGGTTACGGCGAGAAAGGGAAAATGAAAGTTTCCATAATAATCAGAGCGAAGAATGAAGAACGGTGGATTACCTCCTGTCTGAAGGCGGTGTTTAACCAGGGCTTCAAGGATATGGAGGTTATCCTGATTGATAATCAGAGTACCGATATGACTGTTGCAAAGGCAAAAAAGTTTGATGTCAAAGTCCTGGAGATAGACAACTACCTGCCCGGCGATGCCCTTAATTTCGGGATAAGGGCTTCAACAGGAGACTTCATAGCATCCCTGTCCGCTCACTGCATACCAAAAGACCGGCACTGGCTTTCCAACCTCCTGAAGAATTTTGATGACGAAGCCGTCGCCGGAGTTTATGGAAGACAGGAGCCCATGAGTTTTACGAACGACCTTGATAAAAGAGACTTATATATTGTCTTTGGCTTTGACAGGCGTGTCCAGGTAAAGGACAGCTCTTTCCATAACGCCAACAGCCTGATAAGGAGGTCTGTCTGGGAGCAGATTCCTTTTGACGACAAGGTCACTAACATTGAAGACAGGGTTTGGGGTCAGAAGATAATTGACGCGGGATATAAAATAGTCTATGAGCCGGAAGCTACAGTCTATCATCATCACGGCATTCATCAGTCCCTGGATATTGAAAGGTGCAAGAGCATAGTGAGGATAATGGAGTCGCTTAATTTGAGCAATGGCGGCACTGATGAAAAAATAGAAGGTATTCTAAGCGATTTAAACATCATCGGCATTGTCGCAGTGAAAGGTCCGATGGAATATCTCGGCGGTCAGCCGTTGATTAAATACACTATTGATAAGGCGAAAGAATCTAAGCTGATGGACAAACTGGTGATTTCTACCGATAACCCTGAGATAGTTGAATACAGCAAAAAGACTGGAGCAGATATAACTATTCTGAGGCCTGTTGATTTGTCACGCGACAGCATAGGCATAGAAAAAGTTCTGCAATACACGCTGGACAAACTTGAAACGGGCATGAACATTTTCCCTGACGTAATCGTTTATCTCGGAGTGCAGTCGCCGTTCAGGCCCAGAGGGCTGGTAGATGAACTTGTCAGGCTTTTATCCAAGACAGGTTTTGATTCAGTACTGCCGGGGTACCCGACATACAAGTCATGCTGGATCAATGAAGGCGACAGCATAAGAAGAGTGGATGAAGGCTTTATTCCGAGGTCCATGAAAAAACCAATACATATCGGTTATCCCGGACTTGCCTGCGTAACCCTGCCGAATTTTATAAGAGAAGGGCGTCTTCTGGGAGACAAAGTGGAAATACTTGAAATCCTTGACATATATTCAACCATAGAGATAAAGGACAGGGCGAGCCTTGAACTGGCTGAAAAAATATTCCCTTACTGGTGGAAGGAGCATACATGAACGAAGAAGAATTTATCGGTATAAAAAAGAAGAGCGCCGGGCATCGCACCATTGTTGATGTGAAGGGGCATAAGATAGGCGGGAATAAATTCACTATCTTTGCGGGACCGTGCCGGGTGGAGTCAGAAAAACAAATTATAGAAACAGCAGTGGCGATAAAAAAGGCCGGCGCCCATATACTCCGCGGAGGGGCATATAAACCATGCACAAGCCCGCATTCCGACTGGGGCAGGGAAGAAGCCGCCCTGAAGGAATTGAGGAATGCCGGAGACGTGGCAGGGATGCCGATTATTTCAGAGGCCATGGATGTTAAACAACTAAATGTGGTGTCACAATACGCGGATATCATACAGATAGGCACGAGGAATGGTCAGAATTACAATCTTCTTAAAGAGCTGGGTAACTATCCCAATCCTGTACTTGTCAAAAGGGGGACGTGGATGGACCTTCGTGAGACGCTTTGCTCTGCGGAATGGGCTTATTTTAACGACGAGGCAAGGGGGGTGAAGGGCAATAAGAACCTAATCATGTGTGAGCGTGGGACCGTTCATTTCAATAAACATATGAGGTGGACGCTTGATCTAACTATTATCCCCTCGTTCAGGCAGATAAGCCATATCCCGATGGTTGTTGATATAAGCCACGGTACCGGGGGGCCCGGCAACACAGCTTACTACAAAGACCTTGCGAGGGCAGTGGTTGCGGTAGGCGCCGACGGCCTGATGGTGGAAGTTCATCCTGAGCCTGCGAAGTCCATGAGCGACGCCGTGCAGACTATCAGTCTTGAGGAATTTGCAGAACTTGTGAAATTTATCATGCCCGTTGTTGAGGCAGTCGGCAAGACGCTTTAAGTTTAAATCGTTTAATCCAGCAAATCATGCTGAAAACCATTTCATTTTTCATCAAACCATATAAGTCACAGTTTGTGCTCGTTCTTGTCGCCACGATTGTTGTTTCATTACTTGAGAGTCTGAACCTGGCAATATTGCTTCCGCTGTTCAACGCACTTTTGAGTCCGTCAGGCGATATCTTTCAGGGGATGCCCGCGTTTGTCTCAAACCTGAAAGTGCTGTTCCCTTTCCGGGACGCAATGCTTTCAGTATTTGTGCTGTTTATAGGTGTTACGGTAACAAAGACCGTTGCAGACATGCTCCGCGAGTGGCTGAAGGCATCCACGAGCGGAAGAGTATTTTATGAACTGAAAAACAGGCTGCTGACAAAATACTCGGTACTTTCCTATCAGAGCATCATAAGCCAGCGCCAGGGAGCGCTCATATATAACTGCACAGTGTCTTCAAAGATGGTCGCAACTTTCTTGCTGAAGCTGTCGGACTGGTTTTCAGAGGTCTTTAAGATCCTCGCCATCCTGTTTGTGCTCGCGGGTATGCAGCCCGTGCCCACCGTTTTTGCCATAGGGATCGGGGTTGTTTTTTACGGCATCAGCCATTTCCTCTCCCGAAGAGTTTCATACAATATAGGCAGGGACAGGGTTAAGTACGGGACCGCGCAGAACGTGATCATCAATGAGTTCTTCAACGGTATAAAATCCATCATCGTATTCAATGCAATGAAGCGGTGGCTGAAGGAATTCGATAGGCAGAATTCACTTTTTATCAGGCTGTACATAAAAGACAATGTGTGGATGAACGCGCCGAAATATATGATGGAACTCGTAACCGCTTCCCTTATATTCGGCACCGTGGTGTATCTGAAACTGGCGCACGCCGCGCAATTTTCCTCGTATCTTCCCGTCATTGGAGTATTCGCGTTTGCGCTCGTAAAGCTTATGCCGTCTGTTACCAGCATGGGGCGTATAAGGATGGAACTGCTCAGTAACCTGCCGGAGCTTGAGGTGGTA
>ERZ1292633.3624-Hain-H41-02um-R1-3624-length-14870-cov-4_pt1 | contig 13407 bp, 11 predicted proteins | sample MGYA00564406_ERZ1292633 | MGnify/ENA primary metagenome ERZ1292633 (study PRJEB36523, sample SAMEA6512639) | groundwater metagenome | collected 2019-01-08 | study: AquaDiva: Metagenomics assemblies of 32 groundwater samples
TCGTGCCCGCTGCATTCGTACCGATGTAATTGCCTTGCGCAGTGATGCTACCGTTCTCAATTTCCAGCCCCGCCAATGTATTGCCTGACAAGATATTGCGTTGCGTGCTGAGTGGCCCACCCACAACAATATTCGTTCCTCTTGAAAATACACCAGACCACGTGTTGGGCAAGGCCGCCGTGCCGGTTGGATTCGTACCAATGAAGTTGCCCTGCACCGTGATGGCATTGCCTGATGTGTCAATGAATATCCCTCCCTTGCCGTTGCCGCTGACCACGTTACCCGGCCCGACCGTCGCCACGTTCGCGCCATTCACGTATATACCGTGCAAAGAGTTGGCAAGCACCGCACTACCGGCAGCGTTGATGCCAACATAGCTCGCCGTGATCGTGTTTCCCGCTCCGCTAAGGTTGACGCCGTAGCCGGTGTTGCCGGAGATCACGTTGCCAGCGCCCAAGGTCGCGCTACTACCGGCGAGGTTAACGCCGTTGGCCGTGTTGGCTAAGGCCGCAGATCCTGCCGCATTCGTGCCAATCCAATTGCCCAGTACCTGCAATCCCGTATTGCTACCCGAAGTGCTCAAGCCGACGGCATTGCCGCTCATGAGATTACCTTCCCCTGTGGTGCTGCCACCTATTTGCCCACCGGTGGTGTTTTGCGCCGACACGCCAACCACGGTATTGGCCACAGCCGCAGTGCCTGCGGCATTGCTGCCGATGTAATTTCCCTTGATCACGCTGCCAGTCATGTCTCCGGTTAGTAAAACGCCGGTCGTGTTTCCGGAAATGACGTTACGCTGCGCGGCAGTACTGCCACCGATGAGCGCATTTTGTGCGCCTGTGAGTGTGATGCCGCCACCTGCGTTACCTGCCGCACCCGTGCCTGCCGCGTTCAAACCTAGCCAGCTCCCCTGTATGGTGATGGAGTTGGTGGTGATGGCAATCCCAGCTTGCCCGAAAGATTTGATGGTCAAACCACGCACAATGCTGTTCTGCGCGCCGGGCACAAAACTCAAACCGGAAGCCGTGCTGACTGCGCTACCGTTGATGAGTAGCACAGGATTGGCGCTCCAATTGGGTTGTGTTTGGACGTCGATCACCATCGGCGTATTGATGCTTGGCAGTGCCGTGCTCAAGCTTAGTGTGGCGACCCCGGCACTGAACCAACTCGTGTACGCGCTGGTCAACCCAGGGCGTGCTGTGCCGTCAGCCAGCATGAAGATGATGTTTTCAATGCCTGCGGGGCGGCCCACTTGGTTCAAGCTGCTGTCTGCGCCCAAAGCATTGGCATTCATAATGGCTTGCCGCAACGAGCCTTGGCCACTGTCACGTGTGTTGGTGACGGTATTGAAGTTGAAACCAAAGTCGATGTTTGCAATGGGACTGCCGCTCATGCTGATGCTGGCATAACTGTGTGGTTTGGTGGAATCCGTTGTGAGCTTGATGAATGCCATAGTGGTGAGGTTGGATGTTGCGTCCACATATGCCTGGTCGGTACCGCCCACGTGGTCAGAGACGATACTGCCGTAGCCGGGGAAGTAGCTTGCGAACGTTTGCACAGCGAGCAAACTGCTGCTGTAGCCGCTGCGCGCGGAACTGACCGTGCTGCTGACCACGCGGATGGTGTAGGCCGCGTCAGGATTATTGGGCTGCAATGTGTACTGGCCCGCGCCGTCGGTTGTGGTGGCGCTGACAAACGCGCCCGCACTGTCGTACAGCTCTACACGCACGCCGGGTCGAGCGGAGCCGCCGCCCGCTAAAGCGGTCGCTTTGTCGCGCCCGGCGCCGCCACCATAATTCATGTCTTCAAACACCGTGCCGGTTAACGGGGTTGGCTGCGTGAAATTGGCACCAAACTCGCTGGTGTTATTTGAAGTGTCTGTGGCCGTTGCGGTGACTGATGCCGCGGACGTTATACCGGAGCCAAGCGTGATGCTCCCGCTGAAGTTGCCGTTCGCATCTGTCGTTAGAAACCCGAGAAAGGTTTTGCCTGATCCAAAACTACTACTGCCATCGGCCTTGAAAATCTCAACACGGCTACCGGCAAAAATGCTCTGATTTGATGCACTGCCAACATAACCAGAAACGGTTAGGGTGTTGCTGGCGGAATCGTGGCTAACGGCAGTGAAAACCGGTGAATCCATTTCATAGTTGGGTAAACCGGAATTCTTGCTGCCGTTGTTGATCAGCACAACGCCGTCATCGCTCAAGTCGATGCCTTGAGCTTGGTTGCCGTAGATGCTGTTGCCCAGGATGGCATTGCCTGTTCCGCTTTTCACACCCACACCGTAAAGCGACGAACCCGATACGACGTTACCGGCACCGGCAACCGTCCCGCCAATGGTGTTGTTGGATGAGGTGCTGAGGTAAACACCATCGCTTCCATTGGCTTGCAGCACAGCCGTGCCCGCAGCGTTCAAGCCCACATAGTTGCCTTGCACGGTGTTGTTGGTACTGCTATACCACAGGTCAATATGCCCCCAGGTTCCACCCGACAACACATTGCGCTGTGCTGCCGTGGTGCCGCCAATGAGGTTGTTGGCGCCGGTGCGAATAAAAACCCCCGAAGCTTGTGTGCCTTCCAGAGCCGTACCGGCAGCGTTAAGGCCAAACCAGTTCCCCTGCACAGTGTGATTGCTAGAATTATCAATGTGCAAGGCTGGATGAGATTGCGATTGCCAGCCAATGAAGCGCAGCGAGCGCACCACGCTACCGTCAGACCCAGCGCCCAGCGTGACGCCGTCTTTGCTGGTTCCGGCTAGAGCGCCGTCGATGGTAACCAAGGGCGCCGACGTCCAGCCGGGCTGTGTGTTACCCGCAATCGTCACAGGCTTGGTGATAGCTGGCAACGAGGTGTTGGGTTGTATGACGCAACTGGATGGAGTGCCTGGACAACCCGGCAAGTTGAAATTGATGATGGATGAGCTTTGAAGGTTCGCCTCTTGAATGGCGGCTCGTAACGTGCAAACGCCGCTAGACGTGGCACAAATGCCGTCCCCTGTTGTAGCGTCTGACGAGTTCGATGTGTTGTTGACGGTGAACGTGCCGACCGCAAACACCCAGTGCCATGTAAACCACAGACAAAGCAAGATCGTTGCTGCCGCGAGATGCGGTATCCGTCGATAACGCCAGTTAGCACGCATAGTTTGGCGCGCTCCCATTCTGGTCTTTGCAGGTTTCGATACGCATTTGCACCCTTCTCTCGACCCGTGTGGCACTGAGCAGGGTGCTGGCTGTGGCACTGGCGTTCAGCTCGTAAACGGCAATCATCAGACCGCCTTCGTCGATCGCGCCAGTGGCAGGTGTGCGTGTACAAATCACCACAACATTGAATTCTTCCATGGGAGAGCCCAAGGCTAGGGTGGTATCGGCAGGACAGGCCGGCAACGCGCTGGGGCCGGGTGATAAGGTGCCTTGTGGATCGCGCACCTGCCATGCACCCCACTGCACAGCGGCGCGTGCTGCTTGCAGCGCGCGTGCACTGCGTAAGTCAAGGTCAGAGGCGCTGTTGGCGCGCACCAATAGCGTCGCTACACTGGCGATGATCGCCCCCACGATCACCATGATAAACACCACCACGGGTAACAGCATGCCGTGCTGGCGCCGCATCGTCATGGCGTGTTCTCCGTCGCGATCTGGCTCAGTAGGGTGGCGGACTCACCGTTGCTTTGTAGGGTCAAGCGAAAATTCACAACCGCCATATTAGCCAGCGATGCTCCATAAGCGACGGAGCAAGCACTGATACCGTCTAACACCAGCGCGCGGCTGCCATTGCTGAGTGGGGCGGCAAGCAAGTCGGTGGGCTGATTGGCATGCCAACCGTAGGCCTGCACCCGCCAAAGTTGCCCGCTGCCGCTGTTGCCTTGCATGGACGGTAGGCAGATGTAGGTAACCGGCGTGTTCACTAGAAAAAACCGGTTAGAACCGCTTGCTTGCGGAAAAAAACCGTTAGCGTTGAAGTTAACTTTGTTGCCGCCATTCGCCAGCGCCAAGCCACCGCGCCGATTGTTGCCCGTGTAAGCGTCCGCCAGCTCGTTGCCTAGATTACGTAGCACCAGCTCAGCCGCTACAGCGCCGACGCTAACCGCTGGGCCTAGGACGTCAAAACTACTATCACTGGCATCTTCCAGAACCAAGGGGTCCCCACTGCCATCACTGGCAATTTCGCTTCGGTAGCGGCCTACGTCGACAACGGGTATTAGCTCGACAATCACGACTTGGCTGGTTTGGGTAACTCGAATACTGTTGGGTAATGCGGCTTGCACATCACGTGCAACGCGGGTGCTGGCGGCATCTGCCGCGGCGGCCATGCGTAGGCGCACGAGGCCGGTTGTTTGTGTGCTGGCGGTGCGACTGAGCAGCAGTGCACCAGCGCTGGCTAGCAGGCCCACAAGCGTGATCACCATCACCAGCTCAACGAGGGTGACGCCGCGTTGCGGTGCTGGGGTGGTCATGGTATGAGCTTGGCTTTCCAGCCGGACAGCAAAACCTGACCACCCCCTGGTGGGGTGACGCGCACGTCGACCCACCAGCCATAGGCCTGTGGCACGCCTTGCAAAGCCTGGGGGCGCACGCCAACGAGCACTTGGTAGTTTTCTAGGCCAGCGATAGCGCTACCGTCGGCGGCAATCACGCCGTTCATGGTGAAGCCGTCGTAGTCGGCGCTGTTCTTGAAAGGGCTGCTGCCGTCACTGCGCGAGCCAGTGTAGCCGGGTGGTGGTGGGGAGCCCATGTCACTGCCCTGGGCCATCACTTCATCCAGCATCGATTGAGCGATGGCTTTGCTTTGCCGCACCTCTAGGCCGTCAGCGCTGTGGCCCGTTAGCCAGCCATAACTGGTGATGAGGTAGGTGGCACAGACGCCTAGGATGGACATGGCGACGATGAGTTCGATGAGGGTGAAGCCATGATGTTTTGTTGATGGTTGGCCGGTGGTCGGTACAGCAAACACCGGCCAACCCTGAGCGCAGAAAATTTCCAAACCATCAGTTTCATTGCAAATGCGCATAACCACTTTCCGCCTCCACCTGCACCGCATAACCACTGAACGCCCCTGACGCCGTAACCAAGGTCAACAACGGCGCAGCGCTAGGCCTGCCCATGCTGTCGTAAGACCAATTGCTGCTTGCTTGGAGGCGCAAGTCGCCGCTCAATTGCAGCCATAGCGCATCGCCTTCTGGCGTCGGGATGATCTGCGTACAGGCACTATCGGCGCACACTTGCACAGCGCCTGTGCTGGCGCTCGCCTGGACGTACACGGTGGCGCGGCGCGCCACAGCCAGACTCTGCACTGAGCGCAAGGTCATCAAGAGCACTTCAGCCTGGGCGCGGGCCTCATAGGCAGAAGGTTCAGAAAAGCGTGGCGCCACCACGGCGGCCATGATGCCCGCAATGACAATCACCACCAACAACTCAAGTAGCGTGAATCCGCGCATGGCAGCCTCCCGAGTCATTTGCCGGTCACCGCCCCGCTGCGCTGGCGGGCGCTACAAGCTTGTCAACAACCGGTGATCACCGGAGCGACCATTGTGGGCGCGGCATCAGCAGCTGTTGACTCGCTATAGCTAAAAGAGCAGGTTGCGGCGGTCGAAGCTCCGCTGACCTGAACCGTTAATTTGTTGGGGGCCGTCGTGTAGGTAAAGGTGTAGCCGTCACCAGCGCTGACGTTGGCTGCCTCAGCAATGCCATTTGACCCAGACAGTGCAACAGGGTAGCAATAAGCCAAATTGATCGTCGTGCCTTCCATGACGACGCTGGTGCCACTGGCACTGCCGCAAGAAATCGCTTTGGTCAGAGCGGCCGACTTGGCGATAGACGCCGCGGAGCGAATCGCGCCATAAGCCGCGTTCAGTTTGGCGGCGCGTGCGTCGCCTTGCAAACTGACGAAACGCGGTAACGCAACGGCGGACAAAATGCCCAAAATCACGATCACCATGATGAGCTCGATCAGGGTGAAACCGCGTTGTTTAGAGTACTTGAACATGTTGTGCTTCATGATCATTCCCTTCGGTGCCGAAAAGTGTTTTTCGCTTGGCCTATATGCCTTGCGTACCCTTTCATCTTCGGCCTTAGCGTTGCGGCCTTGAGTTGATACGGTACGCACGCGCCGTCCTGTCAATTCACTAAGCGGGTTTGAGTGTGAATTATTGGCGCGGATCAAAGCCTACGACTTGATGCTGGCCCGCCCTAACTCCCACATCGGCATGAAGACGCCCAATGCCAGTACGAGCACGCCGACCCCCAACAACATGATCAAGATTGGCTCCAAACTGGCTGACAAACGCTTGACCGCGTAGTCCACTTCGCTGCGGTAGTGCTCGGCAATCTCGCCTAGTAGCTCGTCTAAGCTACCGGTTTCTTCACCGATGACCATCATCTGCAAGATGGCCGGCGGCAAAAGACCCGTCAGCTGCGCCGCACGCGACAGCGCTTCACCACGCTCAACATTGGCGCGAATGCGCTCTAACGATTTGGCCACGTATGCATTTTCTATCGTGTACGCCGTGGTCTGAAGGGTTTGTGTGACCGTCAACCCAGCTCGCAACCCGCTCGACATGGTCGCCGCCAAACGAGCCATGGCAATGCGAGACAAGATTGGCCCGACGATCGGAATGCGCAATTTGAAACGATCCCAAAGCATGCGGCCTTTGTCGGTAGCCGTCCAAGATCTGAACGCCCAGACACCACCCACGCCCAGTGCTAGCATCAAGGGCCAGCCCACCAACATTGCCTGGGAGCCCGCAAGCAATACGCGTGTAAGCAAAGGCAGCTGCGCATGCAAGCTATTAAAAACCTTGGCAAATGCAGGGATGACGAGCAAATTCACCACCACCAATGCCGCTAAGCAAGTGAGCACCACAAACATCGGGTAGCGCAGCGCGGCGACGATTTGCTCGCGGGTTTCGCGCAGAAACTCACGATGCCCGTACACGTCCTTAAGTGCTTGGTCCAAGCGGCCTGTTTGCTCGCCCACGCGCACCATGGCCACGTCATAGATCAGGAACACTTGCGTGCGTTCGCGCTCTCGGTCCATGGCACTGGCTAAGTCTCGGCCCGCGTCCAAATCGGTGATGAGGCGCTCGCAACTTGAGCGTAAGTCAGGCGATGCCGAAGCATCAGCCACCAAGCGTAGGGCGCGCAAAATCGGCACACCGGCCTTGAGCAGCGCGGCTAGTTCACGTAGCGCCAATGACACGGCGGCCTCGGGAGCGCGCCTGGGGGTACCCGCTGGCTCACCAAGCCATTGCCGCCAATGCCAGCTCGGGCGTGCTGGGCCAGCGCCAGCCTTCGCGGACTGGCCGGCTTGCTGTTTGATACCCACCGGCGTCAAACCCCGCGCCAGCAGTACGGCTGCGGCCTGTGATGGATTGAGCGCGTCTAGCCAACCCTGCTGCGCTTGGCCTGCTGCGTCACGGGCGTGGTAGTCAAAGCGGTTCATGAATGACTCATCTCAATATAGGTTAGCAATGGATATCGACTTGCTATTCCAAACTGCGCAGCCCGATGCGCATAGCATCACTAGCCAGGCTGTGCCCAAGAGCGGCCAGGCGGGCAGCTTGGTGGGCTAGTGTTTCTTGCGCCAACTCAAGACGGGCTAATTGGCTGAACTTTTGGTTGTCCGCGTTGTGTAGCGCAGCAACCAGCGGTTCCGTCATGGGCAGCACTTCATAGATACCGCGCCTGCCTAGAAAACCTGTGCCTCGGCATTGACCGCACCCGCGCCCACGTTGCAAGCGGCTGCGATCCCACTGGTCACCTAGCTTGCTCGCCAACCAATGCGCCTCTTGAGGCGATGGTGTGTGCGGACCAGCGCAATGTACACATACCAAACGCAGCAGTCTTTGCGCCACCACCAACTGCAAAGCCATGGCCACCATATAGGACGGAACGCCCATATCAACCAATCTGGCGGGGGTTGATAACGCATCATTGGTGTGCAATGTCGACAACACCAAATGGCCAGTTAACGCAGCACGTAAACCAGTTTCGGCGGTGTCATGGTCTCGCATTTCGCCCAGCAGCACCACGTCTGGATCTTGTCTCAATGCCGAGCGCAAAACATTTCCGAATGACAGACCAATGCGTTCATTCACTTGCACTTGGTTGATACCTGGCAAGCGGTACTCAACAGGGTCTTCAACGGTGATGATTTTTTGATGCTCGGCGTCAATTGAGCCCAAGGCCGAATACAAGGTTGTCGTTTTGCCGCTGCCCGTAGGGCCAGTCACCACCACCAAACCTGCGCCACTGGATAGGGCTGCCCGCAAGTGAGCGAGGCCCAGTTCGGGAAGGTGCAAGCCATCTAATGCCGCTAGGCGAGCGTCGCGTTGCAGCACGCGCATGACCACAGACTCGCCAAATTGATTGGGCATGGTGGAGATGCGAATGTCCACCGGCGTTTGCCGAATCTGAGCACAGAAACGTCCGTCCTGTGGCAGGCGTTTTTCTGAGATATCCAGGCCTGCAACAAGCTTGAGACGTAATGCCAGGGCAGGGCCAAGGCGTGGCTCCATATCGGCGTAAAGATGAAGCTCTCCGTCGATGCGCAATCGAATATGCAGTCGTTGCGCCATGGGCTCAACGTGAACGTCTGAGGCGCGTGCTCGCACGGCTTCTTCAAACAGCGTTTGCAATAGGCGCACAACGGGGGCGTCCTCAGCGCCAACCTGCTGTCCCAGCGAACCAAAGTCAACACTGCTGGCATCACCTAGCACCAACTCCTTGCCAAGTTCTAGTGCCAGGCCGGAAATCTCGTCACTGCGGGTATAGATGCGGTCAAGGGTGATCAAGAACGCGCTGTCGCAAACCACCTCGGCATCAATTTCACAACCCAGGATGCGTGCGAGTTCGTCTTGAACAGCCCAATCTGTTGGGTCAACGAAGGCGACACGTGCCCGGCCTTGGCGGCGGGTCAAGGGCAGGGCCCGATAGCGACGAGCTTGGGTTTCGGTGAGCGCACCTCGGGCTTCCATACTCACCGCATTAGCGGTTATTTCTGTGAACGGGATATTCATTTGAACGGCAACGGCTTGCGCAATGGCGGCCTCGTTGGAGATATTGAGGTCGCACAGCACTTGCCCCAATCGTCGCCCCGTTTTGCGCTGCTGCACGAGTGCGGAGTCGAGCTGGGCTGGTGTGATAAGCCCTTGTGAGGTTAGCAACTCACCCAGACGCAACTTGGTGCTGTCCTGCGCGAACAAGCCGCCAGCACCAACCCCGTCCCTGATGGTCGTATTCATTCTGCCTTCCTTTGCAGTTGTCAAAAACAGCACAAGTCCACGTAATGCGTGCCATTGGGGGTGCCTGGGCACTTAACCCTGTGTATCGGCGCGCCGAAGTGAAAACCACAGCGTTTGATTGCGCGCACGCCACGGTTGTGCGGTATTTCATGGATCGCTGCTTGCAACAGGAGAGCGTTCTATGACGACGAGCACAAGGCGGGGTCGCATGTGCAGGCACCGTGGTTTTACGATGATTGAGTTGATCATCGTCATCATGATCATTGGTGTTCTTGCCGCTGTGGCGCTGCCGCGCTATGTGAACTTAGGCGGCGAAGCTCAGGCTGCCACGGCGCAAGGCTTTGCCGGTGCGCTGGCCTCGGCCGGCAACATCAACTTCAGCAGTTGCGCGATGCGCAACCACGTCGTGACGGCGGGCATTTGCACGCAAGTTAACACTTGTACGGGTCTTGCCGCATTGATGCTGGGCGGCGGCCTCCCTGCCGGTGTCGTGATCGCGCCCACCGGCAGCTCTGACATTGGCGTCGTTAACGGCAGCACCGCAATTTGTCAAGTCACCACGAATGGACAAACGGCCACATTTGTGGGCATCGCAGCGGGAAACTAATGACTTTGCGTGCCAGACCGATTCCCGAAAGGGGAGCTCTGGCACCAACACGATGTAGGTATTTGGCTGTTTGACTTTGCGTGCCAGACCGATTCCCGAAGGGGGCGCTCTGGCACCAACACTTTGTAGCCATCTAACCTACGGGTACGCCACCAACCTCTGTGGGAAGTGATAAGCCTCACGCGTCAAGTAGTTCATGCTGTAGGCCATTTCCGCCGTGTTAAACCATTGTTTGAAGATCGGCTCAATGGCTCCACTCGTCATTAATTCACGCAATTGCCCGTTCACGATGGCCGCTAGCGCGTCTTCTCCCTTGCGCATCACCAGCCCATACGGCTCAATACTCAAGAGCTTGCCGTCACGCTTAACTTTGGGGGCTAGCTTGGTGCGTGCAATCGCCCCGGCCAACAACACGTCGTCGGTCGAAAAGGCGTCGACCTTGCCATCGGCAACCGCCTGAACACCCGCATCATTGGTGGGTACGGTTAGCAGGGAAAACGCACGCCCCCCGGACTGGGCTAACCGCAATTCGCTGTTGATGATGCGTTCTGCCGTAGAACCAGCCACCACGGCCACGCGTTTTCCAGACATGGCCCGAATGTCGGCATCAGTGTGCTGCGTCGCAACCGCCAGTCGGACACCTGTGACAAAAATGGCATAGGAAAACAGCGCCTCTTTGGCGCGCTCTTGCGTATTGGTGGTGGCTCCACAGATGAGATCCGCCTCGCCGGTTTTCAGATGTTCAATTTGTTGCGTGATGCTGGTTGGCACAATCTGCCGCTTGAGGGTTTGGCCCAACGCTTTTTCAATGCCCTTCACGGCTTGGTTGCATAAGTCAACACTGAAACCTAGGGGGACGCCGTCTTTGATGGAGGCGAATGGGGCCGCGGTGTCGCGTATCCCCAGCTTGATGATGCCGGTACTGCGAATACGCGCCAGACCTTCGTCTTGTGCCTGCACATGAAAATCCATGCCTAGACAAGCAGCGAAAACAATCATTCGCAAACGCCAAAATTGCGCCACTTTTTGCTGCTTTCGTTGTAACCCGATATCACCAAACATGCTGTACTCCGCGTGTACGACCGTGGCTGCAAACCGGCATGATCAGGCTCAGTCGCCAGCCGATAGGTCGTTTAACTCATTAATGAAAACGTTTACATTCCAGATCAAAAATAATAGCTATTGCTAAATATTGCCAACACGCAGCCAACCTACTAGTTGGTTGCAATCTGGTTTTTACCATAATTGCTAATTTTGTTGAAGAACTTGAAAACTCTGCGATGAATCAGTCGAACAGTTTTCCCAGTCCTTCTTAGAACCTAGTAGCCAAGTAATTTCGAATACCTGGGTCGGTTTTTTGTTGTTTCTTGTTTCGCAAATATTTTCAATTGACGAACTGCGCCTCGACTTTGTGCTCGCCATCGCGGTCAAACAAGCGACAAATCGTCGAGGGCGCAACCGGTCAGTCCTTCTGCACGCGATAGGTCTGCGGGATTTCGCTCACCCTGAGTGCACCGCCATTTGATGGGCGGACGACCACCGGCTCCAACCACTTCACAGTCACGCTTGACTAGCGTCCTGTTTTAGGCAGCACCGGTTGATATTGACGCCTCATTTGAAAGGAAATCCCAATGCAGACCTTGAGCAATGACATCTTGCTTGCCTATACCAATATGAACGCGATACGCGAAATGGAAAAAGAGGTGGTAGAGGCCGCCTGCTGGAACTGGGCGCTTTATGGCGTGCGACCTCTACCGCTGGCCAGCCCCGCCACGTTGTACGGCTATGTCAACCGAGGTGCTCATCAGATACAGACGCGCGCCGACGCAGATGCCGTATTCGTCCTGAATACAGCTGGCACTTGGAACAATTTGCAGCCGGCGCAACCGCTGCGAGTTGTTTTGGACGACATTCGTGCCGAATACGACGCCAGTGCGGACAACACCGCCACCCGTAACCGCATTCGGGATGCGGTGTTTGAGCTGTCACTTCAAGCAGCGGGCTTTGAGTTGTCGGCCGCGCAAACGCCCTACCGGGTGTGCATGTTCGAACCTGGGGACGTGGTGATGTTCGACCACTGGTGGCTAGAAATCACCGGCGCAGTCGCGGAAACCGTAACCGGTGACCCACTGTACGGCTACTCGAACCGATACTTGGCTCCGGCCTTCAACCATCCGCGCAACCGTTACGCCAGTCGCGCACAGCCCGGCGGTCTGTCCGTCGACATGCAAGCGCGGGTACACGCCCGTTACGTCACGCGGTTACAGGACGCCCAAGCAGGCTACCTGGAGCTTCTAGCGGCCATGTGACCGGGTAGGCAGGCCTAGTATGGCCCTGCCTTCTCGTGCCATCGCCACGCTCTACCAAGAAGCGGCCATCGAGTCCACATTAAACCCTGCACGCGTGGTGATGCTGTTCAAGCTAACAAAGTCGAACTGGCCCAAGTTAATGGACTGCAATTGCCCCCAAGTGTCGCTTAACCACTGCGCGCTGGGCTCACCCTGGATGTACATGTCGCTACCGTTGTCCGCGACGTAAACCCCGTAACGTTGCATCGCCGTGGCGATGGCCTTGGCTTGCGTAGTCCAGTGGCTGGGAATCACAAAATCCGCGCGCAAACGCATCAAGGCACCAAATGGAATGGGGCCGGTTGAGCCCGCTTGGTGGCGCGCCGGCCAGACAAAGCTACGCGCCATGTGCGAACGTTGTAGTGTGATGCGCAGCGGGTGCTTGACCTCACCGGCGCTGGCCTCATCGACCCGCACCAGCAGAGGCAGCATAGGCAAACCAGCCGCATCGCCAGACGTCCAGGTGATCGGGCGCAAGCTCAGGGAGTTGAGGTCCCACGCTGCACTACTGTACAGACTCCACGCTCCATTACTGGTTAGCTGAGCGGAGCTGGCGCCAACGTAATAGCTCTCCCATAAACGGCATGTTGCCTTTTCAAGCACCAGCACGTGGTGGTCTCCTGAAGAACAGGTTTGCCCCGCAGAGCAGTAGCCTCCTTCGACCTTGACGGTGGCGTCCGTGGGCAACGGTAGACGTGGAGCAACCGCGCCCGCACATCCCCGCTGGATTTTGTAACCCCCACTGCCGTTCGGCACAGCACAGTCGCTCTCGTCTGGAACGCTTTGACCACTGCCAGGGCTGGGGTAGATCACTTGCGGCCATACGGTGCTGGCCGTTTTGGTGTCAACAACGTTGTAAGGAATGCCCCAGTAATCAGATGGTTGCGCCTGATTCTCGCTACGGCCCCAGTCCAAATGCAAGCGCCGCGTGCCAGTGGCATCTATCGCGGTCTTCCAACTATCGTTACTGGCGTGAACCGGGAAGCGGGTCACATCGTCGACGCGGGTATTGAAGATCGCTGTGGCGGGGAATACCTGGCACCCCGCAATGCTTGTAGGAGCTGGAGCTGGAGCTGGAGCTGGAGCCGGTGCTGGAGCCGGTGCTGGAGCTGGAGCCGGAGCCGGAGCCGGTGCCGGTGCCGGTGCCGGTGCCGGTGCCGGTGCGGGTGCGGGTGCGGGTGCGGGTGCGGGTGCGGGTGCGGGTGCGGGTGCGG
>ERZ1292633.4246-Hain-H41-02um-R1-4246-length-13402-cov-7_pt1 | contig 13402 bp, 5 predicted proteins | sample MGYA00564406_ERZ1292633 | MGnify/ENA primary metagenome ERZ1292633 (study PRJEB36523, sample SAMEA6512639) | groundwater metagenome | collected 2019-01-08 | study: AquaDiva: Metagenomics assemblies of 32 groundwater samples
CCCTCTCTCTTCCCTCCTCCTCCTCCTCTCCTGATGGTCACGGTGCGACACTCAGATGAGTTGAAACGCTGTATGTTTTTCAAGTTCATTTTAGTCTCAGACGCGCACTACAACGTGAAGATGGGGTCATCATTGACATTGAAAATCGCGAAGAGGAATGCTACGCAAATGAGGGGCCAAGTCCATCACGGCAGTTCCTCCTTTTCTTCCTTCCTCATTGTCCGAGAAGTGAAATTGAGAGATCATCGCCACCCACAGGCACCGCCGCGGGCTATGGCCGTCGGAGGAGGGAAGGACTTGGTGCAAGAAAAGACTTGGTGGTGCTGTAGAGGGGGATTCACACGGACACGTCGGATGATATCGTTCAACACGTCGGCAGCGCATCCTGTCCAGATCCCCCCCTCTCGACTAACACACATACAGATTCGGAAAAAAAACACTGAGACGAACACAACTGACGCTGACCACGGAAGGAAGGGATCCGGATCTTTGCTGCTGTGCCGGGCCAAAGGTAGGAAGGCGACCCCAGTCCCCACACTAGCGGCTCGTCGCACGTCCCATCATGGTCAAGGAAGCGGCTTCCGCACCCGGCTGCGACGCCACGGTCGAGGGGTGAGCGCCCTGCGGGGGCTGCAACGGGGTGTGCAGGGGCTGGACTTTGCGAGAGGAGGCACCGTGGGTGCTTCGGTTGAGAAATTTTGGCTTCCGCGGTGTCATCGTAGCATCGGCTAGCGGGGTGTCGTCGCCGGGCGGCGGCGGCGGCTTGGTGGGCAACGTGGTCGCCACCGAGGAGCTTGGAGGTTGCGGTCGTCGCGACGCGCCAGCACCGCCTCCGCTCATCGCCGAGGGTGGCGAGTGGACGACGGCGCCGTTCCACCGCCCCGCCACGACTTGCGGCGCCATGTCGGACGTTGTGGACACGGCGAGCGCGGAGGGTGGCGAGCCGCCGGGCACACTTGCATTGCCCTCGAGCCCGCTGGCGCCTGCGGCCGAATTTGACCCAACAACCCCCCCCGCGTCCGTGGGTTGAGGGTGTGCATACACGATGTGGTGCTGATGCAGGGGGTGGTGCGCGATGCCGCCGTAGACCGGGGCCTCCTCCGACCGCAGGACAAGTGTCGTGGTGGCGTGGGGTACTCGGGGCGCCGACGACGCGAGCGCCAGGTGGATCGTCATGGTACCGCCAGTGGCGGCGGCGGGCGGCGGCGCGTCTTGCGCGGCCGCCTCAGGCGCCTCGCCGTGCGGCGGGTCGCCGTGAGAATTGGCAGCGTCCGACGACGCGGTGACCGCAGAGTCGTCGTGGTGATGCGACCCGAGGAGGGCGTTTCCCACCGCCACGGACGCTGGATGAGAATAGGTTGGGCCAACCCGGGCGGAGAGGCTCCCACCCGTGGCGACTGGATTACCCGAAAGATCGTTCACCGAGACAGTCACCGTTCGACGGTTTACCAGGCGATCTCGGTGAGTAAGGGGATTCTCGTCAATCGCCTTCCGTAGAGCGAGCAGCTTCTTTTGGTTGCCTAGGATGCCGTAGTGAAGCTGGCCGCCAGATGGACCGCCGAAGACGGAGGAAAAAAGCTTCGACCCCGCGTGAAATTCGCGCTTGTCACCGCCAGCGATGGTCCGCTGCGGCTGGATAGGAGTGAGATCGATAGCACTACGCGATTCGTGTGCGGCCGCGGCGGCTAACTCCTCGGCGACCGACGAGGGGGGCTTGAAGCATGAGTCGTACCGAGGGCTGACGCGTCCAGAGACCGCCTCGGAGAGTTGCCGCCGGGAGCGGTCTTCGGCGAGTTCCAATTTCTCACGCCGCTTTGTGGTGAGGTCTGGTAGGCGCAAGCGGCGGCGCTTCTCGGTCGCGATTTGATGACCTCCGACTTTGCAGACGAAACCACCGAACATTTCTCCACGGGGTCGGATTGTTTTTGAGACGAGAAGTGCGTGAGCGTCAGAAAATGAACTGTTCGCAAAGGCACACCCGAAAATTTCGCGTTTCTACCCCCCACACCACAAAAGAGATCGGCGACCGGAGTGACATGACAGCGCGGCCCATCTCAAAGTCATCAGAATGCACCACCAACATCGGGCACCGCAGCGACCGACCACACTTCGCCGATCACGTAGGCACGGTGGCTCTCCCACGCTACCTCGAAGCAGCAGTGGTCCCAGAAGTTCGGCTCCATGGCATACGGCGAGAACCCCAGGGCGTAGAAGTTGAGCATGAGCAGGTGCGTGTGCAGCGCCCCCGCGCTGGACGCCCCAGGCGCTCGCTTGTGTCCCATGCGATGCAGCTCGAGTTGCAGCGATCCCACGCTCAGCGGGGCGTCGTCGTCGTCGCCCCTTTCTGGCGACCGGGACGCTGCCGTTGTTGCTGCGTCGTCAACAACTTCTGCTCGCCCATCCGCTGCGGCACAGCCTCCAAGAACGGTGGCGGGTTGACGAGCTACGGCCATCAAGTCATCGCGTAGCCACCGCGGCACGGCGACGAATTCGTAGCTCTCAACGTCCATCTTCAGCACGGCGATGTGTCGCAGGCGTGCGGGTAATCCCCCACTTTGTTTGCCAGTTTGGTCGCTCCAAGCTGGAGAGCCATATCGGCCGACTTGAATCACGTGACCGCCGGGAAACCGCACGCTCGTTTTTGTAGACGGCGCGGTCGCGTAACTAGGCCATCTGGCAGACCCCCCTGCATCGCGGATGGTGCCATCGAGGAGCGCGCTGCCATCAGCCTCGAACAGTCGAGACCGTTCACCGTTGAGCAAGCGGTTCAACGACGCAATCTTCAACGCCGTGGCCGAAATTTCGCGGTCAAGGCAGCGACTGACAACGCCGAGACCAATCGGCGACACGCCCCCGCTCCGGGGCGGCAGCAATGTCGCCGGGGGGCGCCACTCGGCCAATGTGCAGTCGAACACCGTCACGCTGCCCACGACGTTCAGATTTTCGCCCCGTTTGCCCTCACGGAACGTGCGCAAGATGCCCTCCTCCCACTCGTATTCGTTGTTGCTCCCGAACCCCACAAACGTAAGGAACGCTGCTTTTGTGGTTGCGGCCGTCTCAACCGTTGTAGGCGGAGCGGCTGCGACGTGGAGATCGTGAAGACGATTGCGGTTAACCCGACCTAAAAAAGAGCGATACCCGATGACGGAGAGGTCCGCCGCTTGCGGGGCGTGGCGGAGGAAGGCTCCATTGCACAAAAACCGACACCCCTCGGGGTCGTTGCACATGCGCACCAGACCGCGGCACGACAACGTTGGCCGCACCATCACCCAGTACTTCGAGTCTTGCACCGGGTTGACGCCATTCTTCAGCACGGTGCCGCCGACGTTGAAGGAGGCGACGTGCTGCGCAGCCATCGACGCCGTGGCCATGCGCGCCCGAATCGCGACTCGCCGCCTCACGAGCCGCCAGGGTGCGGCCCAACGCTGACACGCCGCCGTCGCCTTCGGCCGCCCTGTGCCTTCCTTCCCCTTGTTGTCGTCGCCCTTGTCCTTTGAGGAGCTTTTCATGATGAGCGCCCGGACGTCATCGATCACTGATTTTCCCGCGGTCGCCGAGCCTCCAGTCTGCTCGACGTGCACTTCAGCCACAAGGCGCAACGTGATCGACGCGCCTTGGTACACTGAGAGGACGACATCGAGCACCGCGTTGACGAAGGTGGCGGCCGCCATCATCATCCTGGAGCCATCTTGGTCATCATCTTCCTGACCGGGACGAGAGAGCTGGTGCTGACCAAGAACAAGAAGTCGACTGAGGCGGCTCCATTCCAGGGAGAGCACGGGATCGGCGACGAGGCGGCCGAGCGCAATACTCACGAACTGCTTGACGCGACGCACCTGGTCTGGCAGTGTCCCGAACGTCGTCGGCCTCGGAGGCGATTTTGTGCGGTCTTGAATGGTCCAATTGTATTTTTCGAACTCTTCGGGCAGCCACGCCGACAGCCGCAGAGCGGCGGTATCCGGCGGCGCGCACGCCACCAGAGAAGGGTAAAAGTCCGGGTCGTACAGGCTGGCGACACGCGACTGCTCGTCGACAAGCTGAACCAGTTCGGCCACGAAAGAGGGGTAGCAACCGCCTCGGGGACCATCCCCTGCAGACCACTTGCGATGAGTCCTCAGCGTGGTGCCACCCAAGTCAGTCACGTCGTCTCCATCAACGTCGTCGCGTGGCCGATGTGCCGTAACGGGGCCTATGGCCGTTGCCGTCGACGGCGGCGGCACCGCGATCACCATCATCATCCAGAAACAGGTGACCGTCACGACGATCGCGACGACGAGAAAGAGCCACCGTCTCCATGACATAAGCGTCTCCTAACCTCTCCCGCACACAACGGCTCTCGATAACCTGACCACCCGATCGCGAATAGGAAAAACAAAAAGGTCTCCACGTTACGTTCATGCTTTCCTGTTACAAAGCTGCGTCGCCTGTGCCAAATCAACTTCCAAGGACATTGAAAGTGAACAAAAAGGGAAACCCACATCCCCCCATCCTATTTCACTCGGGGGGACGATGCGTTAGGACGACGGACCATAAAACCCCCGATACCATTGAACGTACTTCGTCAGGCCATCCCGAAGCGACGTGCGGGGCGCGAACCCCGTCGCCAGCTCCAGCCGCGATGTGTCGGCGGCGGTGGTCAACACGTCCCCCGGCTGCATTGGCTTCATGACCTTCAACGCTCCCACGCCAATGACCTCCTCGAGCGTCGCGACCATCGTGAGCAGCGGCTGCGGGCTGCTGTTGCCAATGTTGAAGACCCGGTACGGAGCCGTCGAGCTCGTCCCCGGATCGTCGTTGCTGGCCGCATTGTCACCGTCCGTCTGCTGCTTTTGCGGCGTCGGCGGCCGTTGCATAACGCGGACGATCCCCTCGACGATATCGTCCACATAGGTGAAGTCACGGAGCATGTTACCGTGGTTAAATAACTCGATGGGAACGCCTTGAAGAATGTTCTTTGTGAAGCTCGCGACCGCCATGTCGGGCCTGCCCCATGGACCGTAGACAGTGAAGAAGCGCAAGCCCGTGGTGGGGAGCTGAAATAGGTGCGAGTAACTGTGCGCCATGAGCTCGTTGGACTTCTTCGTGGCGGCGTACAAGGAGACAGGATGGTCCACCCCATGACTCTCCGAGAACGGGGTCACTCGGTTGCCGCCGTAGACCGAACTCGAGGAAGCATACACGAGGTGCTTCACATGGTGGTTTTTGCAAAGCTCGAGGATGTTGGCGAAGCCCACGAGGTTGCTGGAAATGTATGCCGCTGGGTTCGTGATGCTATAGCGCACACCGGCCTGCGCGGCGAGGTGCACGACTACTCCAAACGAGTGCTCTTGGAACAAGGACGTGAGCCGTGGAAGATCGACGAGGTCACCCTTGACGAACTGCCATCTCTCCGCCGCCGTCAAACACGTCGTCGACCCCCCCGGTCCGCTGGCAACTGCATGCGCCGCCACAGCTAAGCTTGCCAGGCGAGCTTCCTTCAATGCGGGGTCGTAGTAGTCGTTCACAATGTCGTAACCGACCACGCGGAGGCCCTGATGGATGAGGTGCAGGGCGAGGTGGTAGCCAATGAAGCCAGCCGCCCCAGTTACCAGTACTGCAGCCGGCGCGTCACTCGGAGACAACGACAACGTAGCAGGCTCCGCCATGCGACGCGCGAAAATTTTAAGAAAGGAGGCGACTGTGGAGGTCATCCCATTAGTAGGTCCCACACCGTACGATGCGTGCCACGATGATTGACACGCAGAGAGTGTGACAGCACGCGAAACGGTCTCGATACACTATTGAAGAAAAACACCACAACGTCCAACTAAACTCAAATGACTCGATTCATCCGTACAGGTGCAGGGCTAGGCTCGATCATCGCCGCGGAGGCATGCGGAGGCGGGGCGACGGCGTCCACCGTTGGCAGACGCAACCGCCGGTACGACGTATCCAGGCGCCGTCCAAGGTCGCCGTTATTGCCTTGCTGGGACATCACGCGAGCGATGCGAATGAGAGGATCCTCGTACGGCGGAATTGAGCCAGACGTCGACCCAGCAGCCGCCGTGCCAGGCGAGGCCGCTGCGGCAAGCGGCGATTGGAGAGCGCTTGATTGATGACCTCGATGAAACAAGCGCCGCGACGACGGCCGCATAGGCGGTGGTGTGGATGCGGCCGCCGTCGGGCTGACTTGATACTCCGATCGGTACGTGCGTCGATGGGCGGTGGGGGTTCGCGACAGGATAGTGACGGTTGCAGCCGACGACAACGGCGTCCTTTCCTCGGCAACTGCCGCCTCATCGACGGGGAAACCCGTGCGATCCGCGGTGAGGGGCGGAGGGTGAGTCGCGCCGTGTATGCGCGCCAGCAGCATCGGCAGCCATTTTTCAGAGCGCTTCGAACCAGTGCCACCTCCGGCCAAGTGGTCATGTGCATACCCAATCCGAAAGACGTCGTCGGCCTCTGGCGGCATTGACGACATCATCAGCGTCGTGGCCGATGCCGCAGCGTTCGACGGTTGAACAAGGACAGGAGGCTGAAACGACGTCGAAAACATAAGCGCGGCTGAGCCCCGTGTCAGTAGAGCGAGGCCCGCGGAGGCATCAGCTGCTGCCCTTGGAGAGGAGACCGCCGCAGCTGGAGACGCTTGCGGCGCTCCTCGGGCTGCGGCCACTGGGCTGTTCGGCAGAGACATCGAGACGAGGAGGCTGGGGTTGAGTGGCGCGGCATCAGAGGTGGTGGCCGCTGCCTTGGCCGGCGACGACGATGACGAAGGGTTAGGACGGTGCGGTCGCGAGGGAATCATGACATCCCGCCGATGTACCAGCGATGTGAAGCGGTGAAATTCGGGCAAAAAGCTGCGAGGCGACTCGGGATTGGCACCGGGTGGACTTTGCCTTCCTCCGCGTGACCGAGTGTCGCCGTGAAGAAGCATTTGGGTGGCCATGGCAGTGGCTTCGACGCTCAGCATCTCTTGAAGCGTGGCTCGCCCAAACATGTCGAGGCCACAAAGGAAAAAAGGATGCAACGTGTCAAGCAACCCTCGGCGCCGCCGCGCAGGATCCACTCCGGACACCGCGCGGATCGTGAAACCCGCCACGGCCGAGCTGAGCAGCAAGGAGGGCGCATCCGATGCGGTGGCGCGGTGGTGATGGAGCGGCAGCCCATTTCCGCCTCCCCGGCTGCGACTTGATCGCGCCATCATCGTCGTGGTAGAGGTCGACATCGGCGTCGCGGCGCTCGGGTGAGAGACCGGCCCCACGCTGAGGGGGATACCTTGTTGACTGCTCGAGGAGACCACCCCACCTTTGTCACTACTGACCGGAACCGAAGGACTTGACGTCGCGTCGCTCGATGCTAGTTGGTTGTTTTTCTTACCGTTTGCCTCGGTCGATAATATCATGTCGTATCGCGCGTCGTCATCCTCGGTCTGCAGCGCGGCGTCGACGTACGCGGAGAGCACGCCCGGCAGACAAATGGAGGCGGGAAGCCGCGTGGACGACGTCCACAAGCACTCGCACGTCACCACGTCCCAGAGGCGGCGCTCGAATAGCTTGGGTGTGTCTGCGTCCGTAGTATCATAGAGTGGTTTGAGCGGCGACGGGTGAGAGGTGGAGGCAGCCTTCGCCGCGTTGCCAATCCAGCCGAGAACGATATTGACAAGGCTCAACGAACCATCCGCCGCGCCGATGAGACATGAAAGCGTTTGTTGCTGTTGGCCTTCACTGCCGGCGGGAGGGGGCTGCCAGAAGCCCCCTGGCGCGTCCGCGTTATCGGCGTTATTCGTGTTGTTGTCGAATGTGTTGGCATGGTTGCCGCCACCGACGCGGTTATGTAGAAAACGGACCGACACGGCATGACCCAGGGCCGCCGTGGAAATCGCCATGACCAGGTGCAGGGACTCAGGCGGCAGGATGTCGTACTGCCTTCCTTCGAACACGACCGCCTCCGACGCCGGGATCATCGGCCGCGTCGCGGAGGACATCATGCCACTCGGGTGCCGATCGGCGGGGAAGTTGACCCCCCCATTGGCAGCCGCCGCCGCATTCGCACCACCACGCGTTCTGCTGCGACCCATCGGGGATGAAGGGGAGCAGCCGGATGGCCGCCAAGAGGCCTCAAAGGACATCAGAGACGCGGGGGCTTGTTCCGCCCACGTGCCGTCCGTGGCGTCGTCGGTCGCTGACGGCGACGCGGGAGTCCGCCACCAGACGTCCAGATGAAAGAGGGAAAGAATGCCCAAGGTGTCGACGGCGGCCAAGATCGGCGCCCCATCCGCGCCATTCCACGCAAGCGAGGTGGTGCACTCGCCCAGACACGACGAAAGAGGGAAGTAGGCGCTGACGCGGCACCACTCCCGCGGCGCTCCTCCTCGCGCGGGACCTGCGTCGCCTGATGTTTCGGCGTCGCCGCTCATGTCCTCGTACGAAGTAGTGTTTTGCCTCTTCCGGCTGCCTTGCGGTTCACCCCCCCCGCCATCGACGTTGCTCGCCAGGGGGGGATGATCGTCGCTGCCACTGGTCGCAAGGCCACTGTCGCGGCGCGGGGCGAGCGACGTCGTCGGCGCCCGTTTGAAGGAGGAGGAGGAGCGCACCCGACCCTCGCTGTTCGAGGACGACAGCGGCGCGATGCTGCCTGACAGCGCCGTGATGATGCTGGCGGAGCTTCGCTGACCTGTCGCGGTGCTCGCGAAGGATGGCACCTCAAGTAGGTATCCGTCTCCATCACCCCGAGTGGCTAAGATGTGCCGTGGACTCACGACGATGCAATCTTGGAAGGCTTCGTGCAAGCGCCGTTGAGTGGCATGGCGAAATTGCGTGAACTTGGAGGCGCCTAGGCGACGTTCGGTCTCAACGACGTGAGCGACATGTTGCCGGAGGGCCTCTCGCGTGGCAGACATTCGAACTTCATTCGAGTCCACCATGTCACTCGCAGCGATCGAGTCATCGCCGGTGGGACCATGCTGCAGCTGCTTTCCGCTGCCGCGCGCGAGCCGCTTGAGCAGCCCGACCACGGCGGCGGTGCCCTGTAGTCGAAAGCAGCCGCAGCATTGCGGCCCCAGTAGACTCTCGTCCTCGAACGTGACTAAGAAGACGTCGCCGGCCATGTTGGCGAGCAACACCATCGGGGTCCTTGGCAGTTTCACGATGGTGACTAACTCACCGACCGTGTGCTTATGCTCCCCAGAGTGCAAATGAACCCACGTCGAGGACGTCAGCGACACGGTTTGCACGCTGGGAACGCTACCGCGAGTCGAGGCGTTTGCCGGCGGCGGACATACCCAATACAGCACCTGACCTCCTGCGGTGGCCATGCAGTAGGAGTGACGCATAGGAGGATCGCAGGGAACGTGCAACGGATTGCGAAGTAGCACTGGGGCTTGCGATTCAAAAATGCGAACGCAGCGCGCAGGTTTTAGGGACCAGTGTTCTACCGTGTTGCCGACCACGAAGAACATGCTGACCACGTCGGCCACCACGCAGGCTTCACGAGCCCTGCGCGGCAGTGAGAACGCACTGGCGACGGCCGTCGTGATGCTCGCACATGTCGCTGAACCAACGGAGTTTCCGCCTGCTGCGGCCCCCCTCAGAGGCGGCTGCGGGTGATTTTCCCACAGAATTACAGTGTCGCCGTCGCTGGTGACGACGAACCATGTTGTGACGGGGCCACACGACGACCGGTCACTGCTATCTGACGCAGCTGTGCTTCCCGCCGCCGGGTCCGAAAAGGGAAGCAGGGCGAGAATGATCACCGGGTGGAGGTGCCGGGGCTGACGCAACGGTAGATCGGCGGCATTGGACGCAGACGACGATCCCGTTGGCAGCGCCCCCGAGGAGGTGTCCTGGTGGGGAGACTCGTCGTGCAGACACTGCAAGACACATTCGACGCCGGCGAAGGGGAACGCTTTCACGGCCACGGCATGGGACGAGGACGCCTTGCCAGCCTCTTGAGCGGCTCGGATCGTTTCCTGTGACTTGGCGGAGGCAGCTCGGTGGGACTGACCTCGGAGAGCGGAGGCGGCGTGAATGGAAGAAGCGGACGGCGCACGGCGGGCGGAGCTGAGCCGCGATAGGTTCGCCGCCTCGTCCCGCCGCGTGGATGAGCCTGGGCGACTTCCGTGATGCCCTCCACTACCTGAGGCTACCGGCGAAGCAGCAGCATTCGCGTTGAGCTGCTCGGCAATGATGCTAATTTCATCCTCCGGATCCAAGGTCGCGGTGCTCACCGGTTCGGCTGCGCCATCATCCAGGGCATCGCCGTCGCCGGCGTGACGCATTGAGCCGATCGTCCCTGGTGGAACTCCGCCCCCGGAGCCGTCCACTCTCGGATAGAGGTATAACCGTCCCGCGCAGCCGACAATCTCCCCTCTCGTGTGCGCGTACGTCAGGCAGCACAACGGCCGATTTCCAAACGGTCGGCTTTCCTCGCGGTCGCGAATCAGCTGCACCGGATTGAAGGACTTGGCGTCGTAAACGCGCAAGACACGGTCCCTGCCGAACGATGCGATCGTACCGCGGTCGTCATCGCCGAGAACAGAGACAACGCTGTCTTCATGGTCGTTAAACGTCGCGTGAAGGTAACCACCACCATCGACGGACCACACATAGACGCGGCGGCTCCATCCCCTGCACACAATCAGGCCTCGCTGACCCAGCACCGCGAACGAGGCGACCGACGGCAGGGCACCGTCGTAAGTGGGCGGCACGGCCAGCTGCACCAGCTTCAGCTCCTTGTGCGTGTCGTAGAGAAGCACGGTGCCATCGGTGGACGACGACACGACGACGCCAAGCGGATTGCGCTGCAAAATGCACCACACGATTTGGGTCACGGGGCCTGCGTGGGCTCGCCATGCTACGGACGGGTGAACGACGAGGCCCGCCGGCTTGCCGCCTCCTGCCCCTCCGTCGGCTACGACGGTGGCGTTTGAGCGTGACGCGACGGCGGCGCGCCCGCTGCCTTGCAGGGGCACGGGCGGCTTCCTCCTGTCCAAAGCATCTCTGCTCACTGTAGTTTCTGAGAGCGAGGTGGTGTGCGACAGGCTTCGGTACAACACGACGACCCCGGTGGAGGTGCCCACGAACAGCGGAAAGTTCATCTCTCGTTGCGACGTGGACCCTCCCGCTCCACCGTTGCCGCCACCGCCCGACGATGGAGCGCTCGCTCCTCCTCCTCCCCCTCGTTGGACGTCCGCCGAGGGCACGAAGGCGGCGGCTACCATGGCGATCGACGAGGCAGGGATGACGGCAAGGCACGTGATGCTGGTGCCGCTCACGTCGACCGAAGCTAAATTCTGCGAGACGGCGGGACTTGTTGCGGAAGCCGCTGCGTCTGCCACGACCGCCGCCGCACTGCCACCTCCCTGTCCTGCCTGGGCGCCGTCTCGACTGGACGAAGTTGTCGCTGTGGGCTGGTTGTTGCCGAGGTTGGTGGCCGCCGCGGCCGCCGCAGACGCGCCCTTTGGGCGGAAGACCGTTCCTAACCTCAAAACATCAAACTCAAGGAGCGCGATGCGAGCTGCGCTCACGTGGTTTCCGGTTGCGAAGGCCAGTGGCTCCACGTTCATTCGATGAGGGTCGTACGCGACGGTTTTTTGTCGCGTGGGCCCGGCAAAAAAAGCGCTCCCTTCTCCGGGGGCCGACGCTGTCGCCGACCCGCCGTTATGATCCGTCGGTACTGTATCACTGTTGCTGCTTTGACCCGGGGACGAGGAGGAACGTGCGGACTGCCCATGCCGACTACTGCTGGACCGTCCACTGCTGGCCCGAGACAAGCTTTGCACCGCGGCGTTGCTAGCCCCGCCCAAATGTCCCGTGCCCAGGTAACAACATCGGAGGACGTTGCCCGTTCGTCCGGAGGCGAAGTCGGCGTCGTAGACCCACACGAAATTTGCGGCATCGGCGAGAATCACGTGACGCCTCTCGACGTCCAGATGCACATCGATGATGGGTGTAATGACCTCGTCCGCATAATGCAATGTGTTGGTTTCATTTCCGGTGAGCAGAGAAAAGACCCGCACCGTTCCATCGGACACTGCACAGAACGCCTGGGTACCCCGGGAGGAAGGTGCGTGCGCCGCCGCCGCCGTGGAGGAAGAAGAAGAGGTGGAGGTGTTGTCTAACGACCCCCCGCCGCCGGTGAGGAATAGCAAATTGGAGCCTCCATTAGTGAGGCGATGCTCCGGAACGGGCTCATCGACGATGCATTTCAGGATGCGGCTCCCGGTTTGGAAAGGGGGCTCGGGCACATACTGCCGCGGCATCGTGGCGAACGTGGCGGCCCGGCGAAACATCACCAGGCGCTCCGCGGCGGACACCCGTGTGAGCTCATCCGCGGCTTTGACCCCTAGGCAGGTCAGATCGCCGCCCATCAGCGGCACGGCATCGGGCAGGTCGCTGCTGGCGATGAAGGCGGATAGCTTCATCCAGTCCACGAAGCCGCTGTCTGTGAAGTCGATCGTGTGATACCAGTACATTAGTTGAGCCGCAGAGGCGGCTTCCGAGACTGGCGGTGACTGGGTGAAGTCCAACGCCGCAATTGCCGGAGGTGGGCGAGTGGCTGGCCGCCACAAAATGGGTCCAGCTCGCGCCAAAAAAATGGACCTGGGTATGCCGGCCTGCGCTGAAGAGCCTGCCCCAACGCCGCGTGCTCCACCCTGGTCGTCTGCCCCGGTCGTTACCGTCGGCGGGCCAGCGCCGGCGCTGTTCGCAACCACGCTTTTCCAAGGATGCGAAAATAACAACTTTAGGTCGCACAGCAGACCGAGATCGACATTGCCTGTGAGCAGCGGGGGCGGTCGAGGAGCCCCACCTTCAACAGTGATGACGGCGGGTGCCGCTGCAGCGGCCGCGGGGGTGTACCAGGGCTTCGAGAGCAGCGAAGCAACTTGCTCGGAGACGTCACCGTTTTCCGCGAGATACGCTTCGTGGGTTCTCCTGAGCGTTACCAACGTCAAAGACCGTGCCGCGGAAGTGACGGGATCTTCGTCGTGAACGCTCGGGGAAACCGCGTTTTGGTTCCCCCTCCTCTCGCCGCGTTGGCTGGTGGGGTGGTTTGCGTCGCCGCGGGGGGGCGGATGGTCGTTGGTGGATGATGTGCCCCCACCACCCCCTTTGCCAACGGGCGGTGCCGGCGCGGCGGCCGTCGTGTTCGCCGCCGACGCGGCGGATGACTCGTCATCGGCCGCCGCGGAGGACGACAGCGCCGCCGTGACGAGCTGTTTATCTAACGCGACGATTTCGGGTAGGAATTCGTCACGGAGCTGACGGAGGCGCGGCCACATGCGTTTTGCCAAAGCGCGGATCAAAAAGCAAAAAAGGTAGCGGGATATGTGTCGCGAGGGGCTGCGAGGTCGCTGTATCTGGAAGGCTCGATCCCCTCCCCCCCTATCAGTTATTGTTGACGAGCGACATCACTGGGAAGGGCC
>ERZ1292633.4247-Hain-H41-02um-R1-4247-length-13399-cov-20_pt1 | contig 13399 bp, 9 predicted proteins | sample MGYA00564406_ERZ1292633 | MGnify/ENA primary metagenome ERZ1292633 (study PRJEB36523, sample SAMEA6512639) | groundwater metagenome | collected 2019-01-08 | study: AquaDiva: Metagenomics assemblies of 32 groundwater samples
TCCAGACGTTTCTCGCGGACTGGAAACGAACGGTCGCCGATCGCGAGTAATTGTTGTTTGTTCAGGTGCAGCTGGCGCTTGTCGTAGACCGCCCACTCAAATTCTCTCGTCATGCCCAGCGCATCGACCGGGCAGGCATCCACGCACATTCCACAGAACAAGCACCGGGTCATGTCCATGTAATATTCTTTCGAGTAACGCTTCGTCGGTTCACCCGGCACTTCGGCGCTGACGACCCGGATGACGCGCGACGGGCAGGCGGCTTCACAGAGATCACATCCCACGCACTTCTCGGTCCCATCGTCGTATCGGAGCAGCGCGAGCATGCCGCGATAATTATCCGGCAGTGTGCGTTTTTCGTGAGGGTACTGCAAGGTCACGGGACGGTAATTGAGGAGATGCGACAACGTCGCTTTCATGCCGACGAGAATCTCGTAGAACGTGATCGTTTTGAACCAGTCGGACAGGTTCAGCCGCTTGGTGGTCGCCGTAGATGCCATATCGGTCTCGTCCGCTACTTCATCTGTTGGTAGAAAAACACCGCAAGAGACGTCACGACGATGTTCCCCAACGCAATGGGCAGCATCACCTTCCAGCCGAATCTCATCAGCTGATCGTATCGCAGTCTCGGTAACGTGGCCCGAAGCCAGAAAAAGAGGAACAAGAAAGAGTACGTCTTGACCGCAAACCACATGGTGTTCTCGACCCAGGCCAAGGACGGCAGGCCGAGGAGCGCCATAATCGTTCCGGGGTACGGGGCGTTCCATCCGCCGAGAAACAGCGCGGCCGCTACGCAGGACACTAGCACCATGTTGGCGTACTCGGCGAGGAAAAAGAACGCGAATCTGAGGCCGCTGTATTCGGTGAAGAAGCCGGCGACGAGCTCGCTTTCCGCCTCCGGCAGGTCGAACGGGACGCGGTTGGTTTCTGCCACCACTGAGATCACATAGACGACAAACGCGAAAATTTGCGGGGCCGGTAACGCGAAGAGATACCAATTCCAAAAGCCTCCGGCCTGGGCGTCGGTGATTTTCACCAGGCTGAGTGAACCGGCCAGAATCAACACGCCGACAATGGACAGCCCCACATTGAGCTCATAACTGATGATCTGGGCCGCTGATCGGAGCCCGCCGAGCAATGAGTACTTGCTGTTGGACGCCCATCCCCCCAGGATGATGCCGTAGGCTCCGAGCGACGCGAAGGCTAAGATATACAGAATGCCGATATTGATGTCGCTGATGACAAACGGCCTCACGGTGATGCCGCCGACCTCAAACGTCTGATTGGGGCCCCAGGGAATGACGGCAAATCCGATGAATGCAGGAATTAAACACAGGATCGGGGCCATGGTGAACAGGAACTTGTTGGCCCCGGCTGGGATAATGTCTTCTTTAAAGAAGAGCTTGATGGCATCCGCAAACGGTTGGAGAATGCCGTAGGGTCCCACTTCCATCGGGCCCATGCGGTCCTGCATCCAGCCCAGGACTTTTCGTTCCGCAAGGGTGAGGATGAGCACCGTGATGACCACGACGCCCATGACCGCGGCGATCTGAGTAAGGGAGATAGTGAGACGCAATCCGAATTCAGTCACAATTGGACTCCTCGATAAGCATAGTCATCAGCGATGAAGAGAGTCATCACGCCACCTTCATCATGGACACAGTCGCTGTCCGGAACGATGGCACCTGGGTGATCGGATCGATAGCGCATTCAAATAGTTGGACGGCCGGTTGACCAAAGTGATACGGAAACCATGCCGTTCCTTGTGGGACCCGTTCCATAATTTTGACCTCGGTCGTCATTTCCCCGGATGTGCTGGAGAGGCGGACACGATCGCCGTTCGATAAGGCAAAGCGTGCGGCGTCGAGCGGATTGATACGGAGCCGGCCGCTGCCCTCGATTTGTAACAGCCCTTTCGAGCGCGTGGATAATTTTCCTGAGTGGAACAGGCTCTGCGACAATTCCAGCCGCACGGTGCCATCCGGCCTGGACGCGCGTGGGATCGGGCGGTACCTCGTTGCGAGGTCACGCTGATATCCATCGGTGAGATAGCGGTCCACGACCGAGCGATCCACTTTGGGCGGCAACGGTGCCGGCCCCAGCGAGCCGTAGCCGGGCATGAGGCTTCGGATTTCCTTGAGAATCTCTTTGCTCTCGGCATACTCCATGGGTGAGTTCAATAAGATAGAAAGCGCGGAAAAGATTTCCCAGTCGGGGCGGCTTTCTCCGACGGGCTCGATCGACGGACGAACGGCCTGCACATGCCCCTCGGTATTGGTAAACGTCCCGTGTTTTTCCAGAGAAGACGCGGCCGGCAACACGACGTGGGCCAAGGCGGCCGTCTCCGTCAAAAACAGCTCCTGGCACACCAGGAGATCGAGATGGCGCAGCGAGGCCTCGGCATGTATCCCCGCAGGGAGGCTTCCGACTGGATTCTCTCCGACGATGAACATCGCCTTGAGGGATCCCGCATTGGCTCGCTTCAACATCTCGATGAGGGAAGCCCCGCTCCCGGTCGGAAGGTCGCTGTTCCATTGCTTCGCGATCCTCTCGCGCTCCCTGTCGCTGGCGATGGGGTGTGCGCCGGGAAGAAGTTCGGTGACGGTTCCCATTTCGACCGCGCCCTGGTCGTTGTTTTCTTCGGCGAGCGGCGCAAAGCCACAGCCAGGCGCATCCAACTTCCCTGTCAGAAGAAGCAGATCGAGGAGGGTCACACATCCGCTGTAGCCATGTTCACTCCGCAATAAGAGCTGGCCGGCTAGGATCACGACCCGGCGCGCTCCTGCCGCTGCCTTGGCTGCCTGCACAAATGCATCCGGCTCGATCCCGGTCGCCGCCTGGAGGTCTTGCCAAGAGATCTGTTGCAGTGCGGTCGTCACGGCCTGGAAATACGCCGGATGCCGTTGCGCGAGATCCGGCTGTGTCAAATTCTGTTCGACGACAGCCTTCACCAGGCCGACGATTGCATGGTGCGTGTCGCCGGTCGGAATACGGAAATGATGGTGCGCGAGATTGGCGATATTACTCATCGTGTCCACGACCGGCTCCAATGATTCGATCGTAATCAGCGTCGCCCGGCGTTTCTTCACCGCCTCTTTCACTTTGAGGCCGGTGATGGGATTGGTCTCGGTAATGTTCGTCCCGACGAGGATCAGAACATCCGCGTCCAGGATGTCGTCGAACGTGACGGTCCACCGATGCGTCCCCTGCACGAGTTGCATGGCATGTAGGCCATTGACATGGCCATAGCGGGCGCTGCTGTCGATATGGTTGGTGCCGACGGCCACGCGAAGAAACTTCTGAAACAGGTACAATTCTTCATTGGTGCAGCGGCCCGAGATCAAACCTCCAAAACTCTGTCCCCCATGGGCGGCTTTAATCTCGCCGACACGGCCGGCGACGTATTCCAGGGCTTCTTCCCAGGTTGCTTGCACGAGCATGCCATCGCGCCGAATGAGCGGATGCGTCAGACGATGTGGATCGCTGGCCGCATGGAATCCAAAAAACCCCCGAGCGCACAGGTCGCCGTTGTTGCGTCCCGCTCCATGCGCCGAGTTCACCTCAATGAGTTCCTGTCCCTTCGTCTGGACGGTCATTTGACACCCATCTCCGCAGTAGCCGCAGATGGTTTCGGCTCGTTTCAGCATCCACGGCCGGTACTCGTACATGGACAGTCGGCTGGTAATCGCGCCGACCGGGCAGATCTGGACGCAGCCCCCGCAGAACTCGCAATCGAGCGGGTGAGAGCCGAAGGACTTGATTTCCGTCATGGTGCCGCGACCGACCGGCGCCAGAGCCTTGACGTCCATGACTTCATCGCAGTATCGGACACAACGGAGGCATTGGACGCAGCGGTTCATCTGTGTTTCGATGAGTGGACTGAAATACTCCTTCTGGAAGATGCGTTTGGTTTCAACGAACCGGCTGGTGGCGGTGTACTGGTGCGAAAAGTCTTGAAGGTCGCACTTTCCCCCTTGATCGCAGACCGGACAGTCCAGAGGATGATTGGCAAGGATAAACTCGAGCACCGATTTATGGGCGTCGTCGACCACCGTAGTGGCGGTGCGTATGCTCATCCCTTCGTCCGCCGGTGTGCTGCAAGCCGTTTGAAGCTTAGGCATCTTTTCGATTTCAACCAGGCACATACGGCAATTGGCGTCGGGTTTGAGTTTCGGGTGATAGCAGAAATGCGGAATCATGACGCCGACGCGACGGGCCGCTTCGATCACCAATGTCCCTTTGGGGACGTTGACCGTCATTCCGTCGATTGTGATACGAACCATCTGTGCAGTGGGGGTCGTCATAGAGCCCTAACCGCTGACAAGCTGACAGGCTGACATCCGGACTCCGAACCTTGTCAGCCTGCTCGCTTGTCTCTTGTCAGCGTCTTTCATCCTTCATCCTCGTCCCACCGGTTCAGGTCTGATCAAGTTCGCCGCTTCTGCTTCATTGATGAGGTCGACGTATTCCTGCCGCCAATGCTTCAACGTGCTTTGGATCGGAGCGACTTCCGCGTCGCCGAAGGCACAGACTGTGCGACCTGCGATGTTTTTGCATAGATCCAACAAGGTTTCAAGATCCTCCATCCGGCCACGTTTGGCCAGGATCCTGCGCATGGTCTGGACGAGCCAGGCACTTCCTTCTCGGCAAGGGCTGCATTTCCCGCAGGACTCATGGTAGAAAAATTCCATGAGTCGAAGCGCGGCCCAGACCATGCTGGTGCCTTCTTCCATCACCGTGACGCCCCCTGATCCCAACATCGATCCCGCCGCCGCAACGTGCTCGAAATCCAGTTTCACGTCGAGATGGGCCGGCGTCAGAAAAGGCGCCGACGCTCCACCGGGAATAAAGGCTTTTATCGGCTTGTCGGATCGCATGCCGCCGGCATACTCATACACCAATTCGCGGACCGTCATTCCCATCGGAACTTCATAGTTGCCCGGTCGTTTCACGTGCCCGCTGACACAGAAGACCCTGGTGCCGGTGCTTTTCGGCGGAGAACCGATCGCCGCAAACCACTCGGGGCCTCGGCTCATGATGTGTGGCAGGTTGGCCAGCGTCTCGACGTTATTGACCACGGTCGGCTTATTGTAGAGCCCATGCGTGGCTGGAAACGGCGGCTTGATGCGGGGGAGTCCACGTTTGCCTTCGAGTGATTCCAAGAGGGCCGTTTCCTCGCCGCAGATATAGGCGCCCGCTCCCCGATGCACCCACACGTCTGCGTTGATGCCTGTGCCGAGGATATTCTTTCCGATATATCCGGAGGCTCTCGCTTCGTCGATGGCCTGTTCCAAGATCTTCGAGCCCAGGACCATTTCCCCGCGGATATAGATGTAGGCGGATTCCGCGCCGATGGCATAGCAGGCCAACACGATGCCTTCCAACATTTGATGAGGGTCCCGCTCCATGAGTTGACGATCCTTAAACGTACCGGGCTCGCTCTCGTCGGCGTTGCAGCACAGATAACGAGGACCGTGATAGTCTTTCGGCAGAAATCCCCATTTCACACCGGTCGGGAATCCTGCGCCACCTCGGCCGCGCAGACCTGATTTTCGGACTATCGTCGTCACGTCCGCCGGGGCGATCTTCCCGAGCGTGTTGCGCAAGGCTTGGTAGCCTCCGCTCTTCTCATAGTCTGACAGCGACCCGGTATAGCCGGGTTGCATCATGTTCTTCAGCAAAATCAATTCATGTTGCGGCATGGACATTCCCTGCTGACAAGCAAACAAGCTGACAGGCTGACATCCGCATCTTGTCAGCTTGTACCCTGTTCACCTGTCAGCCTTTCTTTGCCGGTTCCGGCCACATAAATGGCCCGCTCTTCAGCTGACTGGTTCCGGTCGATCGCAGCTCAGCCAAAATGCGGTCCAGTTTGTCCTCGGTCAGTTGCTCATAGTAGTCCTCGTTGATCTGCATCATGGGCCCGGTCCCGCACGCGGCCAAACATTCCACCGCGGTGAGGCTGAACAGTCCGTCCGCCGTCGATTCACCCGGAGCGATCCCCAGCTTCACCTTGATCCATTCGATCACCGTATCCGATCCGACCAGGGCGCACATGAGGGATTTGCACACCTGAATGTGAAATTTGCCCACCGGCTTCAGGTTAAACATCGTGTAAAAGGTGATCGTTTCATAGACCTGCGGAGGCGTCAGCCTGAGCAGATGCGCGATCTCTTGCATGGCCGATTCGGTCACATAGCCCTGGTCACGCTGCGCGACGTAGAGGAGTGGGATCAACGCGGAGCGCCTAACCGGGTAGCGTGACAGGATGTCCGCGATTTCGTCTTTATATTTTTCCGAGAACGTCATGCTTCATCAGTCCTGGCGCTGACAAGCGTACAAGGGGCAAGCTGACAAGTTCCAGATGTCAGCCCGTCAGCGCTCTTTCCTGTCAGCCGTTCATAGATCACCGATCGCACTCCCCCATCACCACATCGTAGGTCCCGAAAATCGTGATGATGTCGGAAATCAAATAGCCGCGCGCCATATGGTCGAATGCGCCCATGTGAATGAAAGAAGGAGACCGTATTTTCAGCCGGTAGGGACGGGGGCTCCCGTCGCTGATAATGAAAAATCCCAATTCCCCCTTCGGCGCTTCGGTCGCGCAATACGTTTCCCCCTTCGGCGGCTTGAACCCTTGAGTGAAGATGATGAAATGGTGAATCAAGCTTTCCATATCGCGCATGACTTGTTGCTTCGGCGGTGGAATGTATTGCGGCATATCGGCGATGATCGGCCCAGGCGGCATCTGGTCGAGACATTGTGAAATGATCCGCGCGCTCTGACGCATCTCTTCGACGCGAATCCAATAGCGATCATAGGTGTCGCCGTTTTTCCCGACCGGCACTTCCCAGTCCACTTTATGGTAGACCCCGTAGGGCTCGAGTTTACGCACATCGTAGGACACGCCGGATCCCCGCAAGGTAGGGCCGGTCATGCCGAAATTGATGGCATCCTCTCCGGAGATGACGGCGACATGCTTCGTGCGTCCCAGCCAAATCCGATTGCTCGCGAGCAGCGAATCGTACTCGTCCACCTTCTGCGGGAAGGTTTCCAGAAAGACTTTCAGGCGGTCCACTAACTCCGGAGTGAAGTCGCTGTCCACGCCGCCGATTCGATAGTAATTCAAGGTCAGTCTGGCACCACACAGCCGTTCGAACATGTCGAGCAAGGTTTCCCGCTCGCGAAACGTCCAGAAGAAGACCGTCATGGCGCCGATATCCAGGGCCTGAGCGCCCAGCCAGAACAGATGTCCCAGAATGCGCTGCATCTCCGCGACGATGGTGCGGATATACTCCGCTCGTTCAGGCACGGCGATATCGAGGAGCTTCTCGACGGCCCGAACATAGGCGTAGTTGTTCGCCATCGCGCAGACATAGTCGAGGCGGTCGGTATGAGGTATGATCTGCATGTAGGCCAGACCTTCGGCTAATTTCTCAACTCCCCGATGGAGGTAGCCGAGATCCGGCGTCGCCTTGATGATCCGTTCTCCATCCAGTTCCAGGACCACCCGCACAACTCCATGCGTGCTTGGATGTTGCGGGCCCATATTCAACAACAGTTCTTCCCGCCGATTGAGGGACGACGCATTCGGCTCCGACAGGAACAACTTCTTCTCTGCCTCGGAAACCTCGCTTTCGAAGTGTTCGACCGGCGGTTCATCAAGGCGAGGGATAAAGTCGAACTGACTGCGCCAGCCGCGGCCTTCCGTCGGGAAATCCTTCCGTAACGGATAGCCTTCCGCATAGTCTTCCGGCAGGAGGATGCGGCGTAGGTCCGGGTGGCCTGCAAACCGGATCCCCATCATGTCGTACACTTCCCGTTCCAAGAATGTCGCGCCGCGCCAGACGCTCGTCACGGAATCCAGTGACGGGTTGTCTTCGGTGACCCGTGCTTTCAGACGGATTCGTTTACCGTGTGGGAGGGATAACAAAAGATAGATGACTTCAAACCGCTGCTGATCGGCTGGATAGTCGGCGGAGCAGATATCGGTGATATGGTCAAAGCAAGCCTCGGGATCGTCGTGCAAAAACCGGGCGATCTCCAAGATTCTTGGTGCAGCGACATGAACGGTCACTTCCGATCGGGCGGTGTCGACATCGACGGAGAGGACCGCCTCCGGGAACTTCTTGAGTAAGGTTTCAGTGAGGGATTGCATAAGTTCTTGCTACCGCTGACAAGCTGACACATCGGAGAGCTGACAGGCGCGAGTATATTACCTGCCAGCTTGTCAGCATGCTTACTTGTCAGCTACTTCACGAAGACTTTCTCGCGCTGAATCTTCTCCTGTAACTTTAAAAGCCCGTCCAGCAAGGCCTCTGGTCTCGGTGGGCACCCGGGTACATAGACGTCGACCGGTATGATTTGATCCACACCCTGAACGACCGCGTAGCTGTTGTAATGATTGCCGGAGGTCGCGCAAGAACCCATGCAGATCACGTATCGGGGTTCGGGCATTTGATCATAGATCCGTCGAATGACCGGGGCCATTTTGCGCGAGACCGTCCCGGCGACGATCATGAGATCCGACTGCCTGGGTGATGCACGAAAGACTCCGGCCCCGAAACGGTCAAGGTCGTAACGGGAAGAGACGCTCGCAATCATCTCGATGGCGCAGCAAGCCAGTCCGAAGGTCATGGGCCACAGCGCCGACTTCCGGGCCCAGTTGACGACCGCGTCAAGATTCGTCGTCAGGATATTCGCGTCAAACTGCCGCTCAAGTAGGCTCATCGGCGTATCTCGTCGTTCGTGAAGCGTCGTTCGTCGAAAGCGGAGTGCGCAATGCTTGCGCTTCACGCTTCACGAGATACGAACAACGGTTCGGTTTCAATCCCACTCCAGCGCCCCTTTTTTCCACGCGTACCAGAACCCCACCACCAGAATGGCGATGAACAGGATCATCTCCACTAATCCAACCAGCCCAAGACTGTTGAATGCAACAGCCCAGGGAAACATAAAGACAATCTCAATATCGAAGATCACAAACAGCATCGCGATGATGTAATACCGTATCGGAAACTGGACGCGGGCGTCCTGAAACAGCGGGCTTCCACTCTCGTAGGGGGCCAACTTCGCCCGATAGGGTCGGTTCGGACGGACGAACCAGCCGAGCAAGAGCGTCAGTGTCCCCAGGGCGATGCCCACGCCGATGAAAATGAGGATCGGGACATAGTTTCCCGGAACGGCTGTGTCACCCATGCGGACACCGCCAAACGTGAAACCCGCTTCGCCCACTCAGCCCGCGTCGATGAGTCCGCGAGGCGTGCAAGGCGAGCGTGAAACGTGAAACGTCGCCGGATGACGCAGATAACATCTTTCTACATCCCTTATGCGGCAGATTGCGTCGTCAGCGCTGAACCAAAGAACGGTTTGTATTGCAAGCCGTCGAGTTCAGGGCGCACGATGCCCTTGTGTTGGATGAGCACCTTGAACGTCGTACCCATCCCGTTCGGTCTGAGCAGGTGAATCGCCGCGTTGAACGCGGGGCTGTCCTGTTCCAACTCCGCAATCATCTGTTCGACACCGAGTCCCATGAGAAAACTCATCTGGTTTGTGAAGCCGGTGGTCCGGAGTTCCTGTCCTTCACCGGTCGCCGCCAAGCACGAAAAGTCCACATGGGCGGTCATGTCTTGATCCCCCACCCGGATGAACGGATCTTCATTGACGGATTGCTGCGAGTAGCAGAGGAATGTCCCACCTTTCGGTCGGACCGATAGAGGTCCTGTGCCGTGTGGCCATAATCGATGGTGAGCACAAATCCACGATCCAGATGTTGAGCGACTTCCTTCATCCAATCCAGTGCTCGGAGATTGATCTCGGTTCGATAGCCTTCAGGCCACTCAGGACTCAACCGGTCTAGGTGCTCGGCGAGGGCATCGGAGGACAGCGGCTTGAGACACTCAATGAACCGCCCGTCCCGATAGTCCACCCAGAGTTCCTCGGTTCCCTCTGCTGTAACCTGAACGCGGTGGACGGGAAACGAGTCGACGAGTTCATTGCTCAAGAGCAAACCAGTCAGACTATGAGGGGGCACAGTCGGGAGATCATCTGCCCATGTCAGGAGGGCTGCTCGATCCAGCCAAGGAGCCAGGTTCCTGCGCTGCACCTCGCGCATGGCGGGGCTTCGGTCTATCAGGACATACTGAAGATGCTGAAAAAACGAATGGTAGCGATGCGCGCACGTTGTCAGAATGTGCTTCGCCAGCAAGCCTTTGCCGGGCCCCATTTCAACGATGGTAAAGGGATGGGGTTGGCCGAGTAATCGGTACATCTGTTCGGCTTGTGTGGCCAGAGCTTGCCCAAGGATGGGATGGACATCCGAGCTCGTGTAAAAATCACCTCGCCAGCCGATCCGTTCTTGGGCTGGTTGAGCGCTGCGCATGTAATAGCCGAATTGTGGGTGGTACAGCGCCAATTCCATGAAACGGACGAACGGAATCGGGCCTGAAGCGGCGATCTCAGAGGCAATGGCAGCAACGAGTTCCGGGTGCCCTGTGCTCACGGAAAGCTCCAAATTCACCATCCAAGATGGGAAAAGCGACACCCCTAGCTTATGGGCAACGTCCGCCCATCGCTTGGTGTCGAAGGGGTCGTAGAGTAGCCTTCGGAAGTGCGTTAAGTCAAGGCAGAGTCAGGGAGAATGGGGCGATGCCGTTCATGGTGATATGGATACAAGATGACGTGCGATCGTGGGCCCTCTGATGACTTACCAGGGGACTCGGCAACCGTTCCTGCCGAAGCTCCACAGGGCTGGCCGACGGCCAGCAACAGCACTACATCGTATTTCTTTTTCCCCTCATTTCTCCTTGCTCTGGCCGTGGGAGGGGGACCTTCGGCTTTCGGCATGGCGCCTATTTTTCTTCTTCCTCCCATGACTTGCCTGTGAGAGCCTGGGGCTTCTGCATCCGGCATGCGTACCGCCCTATGGGTGTGGGGCTAAAGGCCATGTACGCCGGCATTGCGAGGTTTCGTCGCAGCCTTACAGGCGTACATGGAGACTATGAAATAGTTTCAGTTGCAGTAGGCGAGAGAGCGAGTCATGCGGGAGCAGAAGACCCAGGCTCTCATAGCCGAGCCCTCTTCATCACGTCCCGTGGCACTTCTTATATTTTTTGCCGCTGCCGCAGGGACAGGGATCATTGCGGCCAACCTTGCTTTCTGTCCGCTGGGCGGGGGTCTGTGCCGCGATCGGTTCGTCGCCGCGGTTCAAGGTGAGTTTGGGTGTTGGATGCGAAATAATCGGTTGCGGCGGAGGAGCCGGCTGTTCTCCTTCATGGCGGACGGCCTGCACATGGAAGAGCCGATCAAGCGTGTCGGATTTGACCCGGTCCATCATGCCGGCGAACAGATCGAACCCCTCACGTTTATACTCAATCAATGGATCTTTCTGCCCGTAGCCACGAAGGCCGATGCCGTCTCGCAGATGGTCCATCGCCAGCAGATGATCCTTCCAATGATGATCGATGACCTGGAGCATGAACGTTTTCTCGAGAAAACGCATCAAGTCCGCCCCCAGCTCCTCTTCTTTCTTGGTGTAGGCCTCTCGCACCTGGGTCCGAAGGTCCTCCAGCAATGCGTCGCGCCCGACATCGCGGAGCGAGTCCCCGCCGTCTTGCTTGCCGTGAGTGATGTCGAGGCCGAACTGGCCATGCATGACCTCGGTCAATCCTTTTACGTCCCATTCTTCCGGATATTGGTCAGGGGGGCAGTACACATTCAGAGTCGATTCGACTGAGCCGGTCATCATGTCATGAAGATCGGTGGTCAAGTTCTCTCCGCTCAGTACGGCGCGGCGGTGGCGATAGATCACCTCGCGCTGCTTGTTCATGACATCATCGTATTCGAGGAGCTGCTTGCGGATTTCGAAGTTATGGGCTTCGACCTTCTTCTGCGCATTCGCGATGGCGCGGGTCACCATGCCATGTTCGATGGGAACGCCTTCTTCCATGCCAAGCTTAAGCATCAACTGCGAGACCCGTTCAGAGGCGAAGATCCGCATCAGGTCATCTTCAAGCGACAGATAGAATCGAGAGGTGCCGGGATCGCCCTGGCGACCGGCCCGTCCACGAAGCTGATTGTCGATCCGGCGGCTCTCGTGCCGTTCGGTGCCGAGGCGGCTCTCGGCGATGTTCTCCTCTCGATAGAGGACTTGCTTGTACATGAAATCCGGATTGCCGCCCAACAGAATATCGGTCCCGCGTCCGGCCATGTTCGTGGCGATCGTCACCGCGCCTTTGCGCCCGGCTTGCGCGACGATTTCGGCTTCCCGTTCATGCTGCTTGGCATTAAGGACGTTATGTTTCACGCCATTGCGGCTCAGCAGGCCCGCAATCTTTTCAGATTTCTCGATGGAAATGGTCCCGACGAGCACCGGCTGGCCACGCTCGTGACAGTCCTTGATCTCTTCCACGATCGCCGCAAACTTTTCTTTCTCCGTCCGGTACACGACGTCGGCATAATCCTGTCGGATCATCTGACGGTTGGTCGGCACGACGTTGACGTCGAGGTTGTAGATCTTGGCGAACTCGGCCGCTTCCGTATCGGCGGTGCCGGTCATGCCGCTGAGTTTCTTGTACATGCGGAAGTAATTCTGGAAGGTGACGGACGCGAGCGTCTGATTTTCATTGGCGATCTTTACGCCCTCTTTGGCCTCGACGGCCTGATGCAGCCCATCGCTCCACCGGCGGCCCGGCATCAAGCGCCCGGTAAACTCATCCACGATGATGACTTCGCCGTCCTTCACCACGTAGTCGACGTCGCGTTTATACAGCGTATAGGCCTGCAGCGCCTTCACCACATGATGAACCATATCCATGTGGGCCGGATCGTACAAGTTATCCACTCCGAGCAGTTTTTCGACGCGCACATTGCCGTCTTCCGTCAACGAAGCGGTCTTAGTTTTCTCCTCGATGGTGTAATCTGTTTCGGCCTTGAGTTGCGGAATGATCGCGTTGATTCGGTAATAGAGGTCTGTGGTCTGGTCGGTCGGGCCTGAGATAATCAGCGGCGTCCGCGCTTCGTCGATCAAAATGCTGTCGACTTCGTCGACGATGGCGAAGTTCAGCTCGCGCTGGACACATTGACGCAAATCGTTGACCACCAGGTTGTCGCGCAGATAATCGAACCCGTATTCGTTATTCGTGCCATAGGTGATGTCGGCGCGATAGGCCTCGGGCCTGGTGCATGGTCGAAGATGTTGCAGCCGTTTATCGGATGCATCGAAGGTTGGGTCATAGATGAACGATGCGTCGTGCTGAATGATCCCCGTGGACAGTCCCAGTGCATGATAGAGCTGGGCCATCCATTGTGCGTCACGTTTGGCGAGATAATCGTTCACGGTGACCAGATGGGCGCCTTTGCCCTCTAGTGCGTTCAGATAGACCGGTAATGTTGCAACGAG
>ERZ1292633.4249-Hain-H41-02um-R1-4249-length-13398-cov-7_pt1 | contig 13398 bp, 8 predicted proteins | sample MGYA00564406_ERZ1292633 | MGnify/ENA primary metagenome ERZ1292633 (study PRJEB36523, sample SAMEA6512639) | groundwater metagenome | collected 2019-01-08 | study: AquaDiva: Metagenomics assemblies of 32 groundwater samples
GGCAGATGTGCTTCGCCACGGGTTCCCCGGGCGCAACGTCGACGACCACGTCGGCAGTGACGGCCGCGATGGGGAGAACGAGAGCAACAACGGCGACGAGCAGTGTCACCAGGACCGGCGAGGGACGATCCCGTGGCATCGGTGCTTTTGGCGCGCGGCGTGGCGTGGGGATATCTGGGTTCCCAGGGTGCAGTGCCACAGGTTGACGACGCTGGCTGTCAGCGTGTTGCGCAAACGGAAGAAGGAACGAAAGCTGGCGTCGGTGATGAACCCCCCGCGGCGCAATGGCAATTGAGTACAATAGGGGGATTGGCGAGCAAAGATCCTAGTGGAGTGTTGTTGGCCGGTTGCCCGAAGCGCACAGAGACAGGAGGAGGGCGGTGTGTCAAAAAAACACAATAGCGATGATGCCAACAGTAACAGTGGTCAGGTGCCCAATGACGGCGACGGATGCAGCGGTGTATGAGCGATCAATCGAGTAGCGCAGATGATGTGAAGATCGCCCAAGACAGAGAGTGTGTGATACGCGCGAACAACGCACCAAATTTTCATGATGGGGGAGAACGGATGTTCAAATAAAAAATAGAAAAAATAGAAAGAGAAAACCCATCCTGTGGCTTCCATGACGCGGGGCTCGACGAAAAAGCGTTAACTTTGTCCGTCCGACCGCGCGTTCGGATTCCTTCCGATGATGACCAGAACCGATCTTATTGCTTTCCAGGGGGGTTGAGATCATCTCAGATGACAGGGTTGAGATGACAAACGAAAAGGGTCCGAAAGGAAATCGGCGGAACAGTGTGCATCCTCCCGCCGAGTGGCGAGCTCAGAAGACGCGCCTCGGACTCGTGGGCCACTGTACCCGCATTGCTCCTCTTTTTTTTCCTTACGCCAAATGGAAGCCGTCGTTCACATGTGCAAGCGCCACCGCCATTTTGTCGCGAAGCACGATCGCATCGTTGTAGTCTGGCAAATCAAGCTGCATGGCGCAGGTGTGCCCGACCGGAAGTCGAGCCACATCCGCGGTGCAGAGCACTTTGATTTTCCGGGGAAATCCTCCTTGCGGAACCGACAATGAGGAAGTGCACAGGCGGAGAAATCGTCGCAGGTTGTGTTGCGACAAGCCCTTTAAGAGGTCGATCATCTGAGTCGGAGTGTTGGAAGCAGGCGGAAAGTTGACAAACTCAAGGGATTTGATGATGTCCCCAGCGTGTAGATGAGCCTGGCTACCCAGGACCATTTGCAGTTCTGTGGGACTGAGCAGTTCCAAGTGGGGCTTCAAGATGGGACTCATGAAGAAGCCCTCCTTCAAGCTCTGCAGCGCCGCGCGGCGGCGGTAGACGAGTTCATAGTGAACCTTGCACTGAATGTAATCTTTGACTAGCGCATGGGTGACTTTGGTAACCGGCGTGATCGTGGTACCAGCGGGCAAGAATGATTGCAAAAACGGGGCGCCGAATTCCGAAAATTCCAAATCATACACTTCGAGCTCTTCGTCCGACATAAACGTCATGCGAGACAGTTGCCTCACCAAATTGCGATCGAACTCCTCCAAGTCGTCGATGGATGGTGGTATGCCGAGCAGAAATTTCACGACGGATGCATTCAAGCTCACGGGAGCGGGCCGGCCTTCAATGATGGATTTCAGAAGCACTCGCCCGAGTGCCACGAAGAGGCTTGTGGGATAGTGATCCGAGGCGGTCAGGAGGTACTGCGAGCCATAGTCGATAGCGGGCAGAGGTCGTGCGGTGCCGGGCACAACCGCCGCGGAACTGCTGGAAACCGCTGCCGCGACGGCCGGCGACGTGGCGTTTGCCCCTGTTGAGGCATTCCCGGGACCTCCATCGGCGGATACGGCCACACCCCCATCGGCCGATGGCCCTCCGGCTGTCCCACCGACGGCGGCGGCCGCGTTCGCCGTCGGCACGAGGACGTCTGGAGGTCCCTCGTCGCTATCCTGCGCGGCATGGTCGGCCGTTTTGGCGGTGACGAGCAGCTTGTGCTTGGAAATGGCTTGGACAAAATACGTCGTGAACATCTCGGCGGTGAGGCCGCCATCGTCCAAGCCCGACTCGCCCTGAAACACAACGAAGAGCGGTCCGATGATGGCGTTCTCGTCGAGCTCCGTGAAGACACTGGTGACGGACTCGACCATCTTCGTGCGCAACACGGACATCAACGTCGGTAGGCGGGGCGTGCTCCGGACCGCGTGGATGTAGGTGTGCAGCGCATCGAGCTTGCGGTTGCTTTCTATCAGCTGTCGGTTGACAACTAAGTCCTGAAGCAAGGACACGGTGAAGTATGGGTGCGAGAGCAACTCGGTGGCGGCCGGACGCTGCGATGGTTCGACGGTGAGCGCCATCGTCAAGAGCTCCGCGAGCCGGCTATTGTTGCCCACCACGTCGGGACGCACGCTGACGCGGAGCGTGCCCGGCATGAGAATCGGGATGTGAAATTGCAGTTGCGACGGCATGAAGGAGGAGGAAGAGGCGGCGCCGGAGGCGGTCAACGCATCGGCACCCGTCGTCGTAAGGGATCCCTGCGAGGTGGTCGCCGGTAGAGCCGACGTTGCGGTAGTTGAGTGGCCGTTGGTTGACGCGGCGTTCTGAGCGATTCTGTTGGAACCGGCGGTGGATGCGACGGATCCGACGGCGACAGGCGCGTCGTCAGGGAGCTCTTCGACTCGATTCGACACAATGGCGGCGTTTTGCGCGGCCACAGAGTGGAGGGTGATGGCCAGGCTCCAGACGTCAGACCGCGCGGTTGGGCGCGGCTCGCTGCTCGTGAGCATCTCCGGGCTCATGAACGCTTCGGTGCCACCGACGACCTGGACGCCTCCGCCAGTGGGCGACACCCCTTCTGCTCCCGAGACGTTTGGCGACCCGGTGACCGCGGAGGGGCCTCCCCGACCGACCGTGCCTACCCACGTGACATCCTGTCGCTCTCCATAGCGCCCCATGTCGCGGGCTAACCCGAAGTCCGAAATGACTGGCGTCAAGTCATCGGCGAGCAGAATGTTCGTCGGTTTGATGTCTCCGTGGACGATGCCGCGATCGTGGAGAAACGCGACGGCGCTGACGATTTGACGAAAGATCTCCTGCAGACGCCATGGCGGCAAGGGGTCCTTCAAGCGGCCGACGTAGCGGTGCAAGCTGCCGTTCGCGTAGAAGGGCATCACCAAGTAGGCAAACGGCCCGTCAAAAAATACCCCTAAGATGCGAATGATGCATGGATGCGTCGACGCGCCGGAGACGATGTTCACTTCGTTTTGAAAGCGTCGGCGCAGTTTGTCTGACTCCATGGGAATTTCTTTGAGCGCGACGAGCATGCCGCGCCGGTTGCGGGCGGTGTAAACTTTGGAATTGATGGTGGACGCCAGTGTGGAAAGAATTTCGAAGTCGGAAAAACTTTGGTTCAGCCAAAGCCCCGAACCTTTGATCCATTTCATGGCCCGGTTGCCACTCGCCGCCGCGGAGCGCCATCCGAGTTCGGGATGATCCGTGTGAATAAGCCGTACGATGTTCTGTTGCACGTCTTGCTGCCGCTGCTGCACGACGAGCAACTGCTGCTTAATGTCCTGAATAGCGTGCCTCAGGCGGTTGAGCTTCGGACCTTCGTCATCGTCGTCTTGCACCAAGGTCCACTCCAGCTCGGCTTGCAAGTGGATACGCTGCCGTTCGAGACGTAATCGCTCGCGCTCGAGCGTGCTCTCTTCAGTGAGCAGCCGCTTCCCTGCATCGTTGCCGTCTCGGAATGATATTTCTTCGGCACTGAGGCTGCGTAACATGGGCTGGATCGCGTCGATGAGCGTGAGCTTATCGGCTGACACCAAACTCTGATGATTCACAATCCGGGAGGCGGAGCGCAGCGCTTGCGCGCAGAGGCCGCGCTGTTCGTCGATCATGATGCTCACTTGGTCGAAGACGATGGCCTCCTGTTGCAATGCCTCGGCGAGGGACACGAGGGCGCTGTTCGTGGCGGTCACGGCCGGCTTCGTCACCGCATCGATGGACGTCTGGATGTCCAAAAATCGCTTAGCTAGATCGCGGTAGTTAACGGTGGTGGTTCCGTTGATCATCGACGTCGTGGCGCCTGGGGAGGAGGAGGAGATGGGGATTCCAGCGGCGTCACCGCAACAAGCGGCTGCCGCCGAAGCGATAGCGGCCGCAGTCGTCTCCGAGGCCACAATTTCTTCCGCCGAGAGCGGCGTGACTCCGGCGGCTTTCAGTTTTGCCTCGATGGCAGCGGCGCTACGACGCTCGTCGTCAACGAGTGTCCGCAGCTCCACGGCCGCGCTGGCCGATTCCTTTGTCAGGGCATAAAGATGGTTCAGGCTTCTGTCGCGCGCGGTCAATGCCGCTTGAAAGACTTGACGATCGCTGCTTTCCACCGCACGACGAAGGGCATCTTGATCCGCATGGGCTTGATCCGCGGCGCGGTGTATGGTTTCGGGGTCGCAGCGGCTCAACAGCGTGGCAACACGCTTTTCTCGGCCTGGCCGGTCGTACTGCTGAATAACGCGGATCGTCGACGCGTCGACGGCAATGTTCTTCAGATCGTCGCGACGCTTCTGAGCGGCATCCAAGTTTCGGTAGATGACCTCTGGCGCTTGCGACAGCGGAACGGCCGCGCAGCTTGGCCGCGGGAAAGCGAAGGGAGTGGCGGGGAGCACCGTGGGCGAGCCCCCCATCGGGGTGCCCTTTGGACCATCGTGAGAGAATGACGAAGACGATCCCCCATCATCCGGAACTTGAATCCCGCCTGGGGGGCGCAAACTTTTGCTCAAGGGCGTGCTCGCGGCCTGCTGCCGAACGCGCTTCGACTCACACTTCGCCAGCTGCTTCTCGGCCTCCTGCTTCATGTCCGCCACGTCTGGCGCAGAGCCCATGAGTGACAAAGCCATTTGCAAGGCGCCGATCGCCTCGTCGTGCTGGCCCACAGCGGAAAGGGCGACGCCCAAACGGTAGTGCCCTTTGAACCAGCCGGGCTTGAGCCGCACGGCCGCACGCGCGTCGTCGACCGCGGCCTCGAACCGACCCATACGCTGAAAGACAGCCGCGCGGTTGCAGTAACCTAGCTCGTTACTTGGCTCTTCCTCGATCGCTTGATTGTAGTGGAGTAAGGCCAGGTCGATTAGCCCACGCCGAAACGCGTCATTCCCCATTTCACGCGCGGAGCGTTGAGACGTTGTGGCGGCCGGTGTCACGACGGACCCATCGGCGGCGACCGTTGTGCCCCCCGGAGCGGCTGGCAATCGACGATCGCCGTCCCCAAGGCCTGCGGCGGCGGCGAGGCTTCCGCTTCCGGACATGAGCGATCCGCTTCGCTGCTGCTCTCGCTCGATCCAGGCTTGCGGATTCATGGTGCCTCGGAATAGGTTACCCGCCCCGAGAAAATGAGACGAGGCAGTCGCCGGGTCGGAGGAGCTTCCACCTCCACGGGACGAGGGTCCACTACCACGGCCTCCGGCGGAGCCACCACGGCCTCCGCGACCGCCACGAGGTGGGAGGGCTTGGAACATGCCAAGATCGGGTAACAAGACGAATTGCATTCGGTCGGTGGCGTCAAGGGAAACACGGAGGAGGGAGAGAGAGAGAGAGAGAGAGAGAGGGTTGAAAAATAGGTGTCGAATGCGCCAAAGGCAATCCGACAGTGCTGGGAAGAAACGGGGAAATAAATTGTGTGAAACAAAACGCTAAATCCAAAAAAACTACTACGTGTTTTTTTGTGCCGCTGTTGAGAGGAGGCGTTTGTACTTCCACAATGACCATCACGATCGATCTGCCGGGGGGTAACTTGCTCTCTCTCTGAAGAGAGATTCGAGCGGTCGCACCGTCGGGATTGGGATTATCAAGCATGGGAAGAAGAATGAGGGGCGGGAGAAAAACCACACCGAACCACAATGATCATCAACTTTCGACCGCCGCTCGCCAAAACCTGGGTTGTCTTTTTTTGGTGCTACAAAAAAAAACGTCGTGTTACGCGGCGACCACCCACTCACGCGCTCCCGACATCACGGCCTCAATGTCTTCCACGGTTCGCGGCACGCTCGTGTAGTTCGTGCACCCCGAGGCGGTGACAATGACGTTCGACTCGATGCGGATCCCACCAAATCGCCAATATTCTGGGCGACGGAGCTTCTCCTCGTTGAAGAAGTGTTTGACTTTTGGATCCCCGAACGCCTGCTCGAGCAGCACGTGGTTGAAGTAGCAACCGGGCTCGACGGTGATGTAGATGTTTTCTTCCAGGATGCGAGCCGTGCGCAGCTTTTTGAAGGACAAGCTCGTGGGCCGCGGCGGGCAGTCGGGCGCATAGCCCCCGACATCGTGCACATCCATGCCCAGCAAATGACCCAAGCCATGAGGAAAGAACACGTACATGAGGTCATGCGCGAAAATGTCCTCATCCGACGCGCGCAGGAGGTCCTCCTTGCGCAGCGTGCGCGCCATCGTGATCGTGGCGAGGCGGTGCATGTCGACCCAGGCGATCCCCGGTTTCAGGGCCGCAATGACGGCGTCATGCGCGGCCAGCACACCCTCATACACGGTGCGCTGAACGGCGGAAAAGCGTCCGTTGACCGGGAAGCAGCAGGTGATGTCCGAGCCGTAACAATGGTACTCGCCCCCCATGTCGAGCAACGCTATGTCGCCGTCCTTCACCTCGCGGTTGTTGTCCACGAAGTGCAAGATGGCGGAGTCGCCGCCGGTGGCGCAGATGCATGTGTAGCTGCAGTGCCGATGGCCCCCGGAATAGTAACAGTGATGGAGGAACATCGACTCCAGATGGTGCTGGGTGAGACCAGGGCGGCAAAGGCGCATGACCGCGACGTGGGCCTGGCTGGATACGTCGTTGATGCGCTTCAACAAAGCTTGCTCCTTGGCCGTCTTGTAAACGCGTAGCTTGGTCAGTGCGGTGAAGAGCGTCGCCGACCTATCAACCGCTACGACGGTCGCGGCCTCCGAGGGAATATCCGCGGAAATGACGGGCAGATCGCTGTCGGTGTTCACACCATTGAGAACGAGGACGGTGGAAACGTGCCGCCGCTTCCACTCAGCCGCCATCTCGTCGACGAAGCAAACGTGGTCCACCCCGGTCGCTTGACGAACGCCGTCTGGCGTGGGAAGCTGACCCATCCACACAGAAAAGGAGTCTGGCAAGCGCGGAAGATAAATCGTCGATCGGCCGGAAGGAAGCTCCACGCTGCCATAGCAGTCTGGAGCCTCGTGTCCAAAGAGGTACTGAAAATACGACTCCTGTCGAAAAAGGGCATTCGCATCGGTGCTGTCGCGAGAAATTTCACGTCCGCCCTTGAGGAGCGCAAGTGCAGGCCGAGCGGCGGTCGTGAGGGCGCCGAGGGCACTGACCAATCGTTGACGTTGCTCAGCGAACATGGATAGGTCGATGTGGACGAGGGGACGAACGGCAGGGACGACATACGTCGGTCCTTTTGCAACAGCCATTTGGGTTTTTGATGTTGCTTCGCTCGCAAAAAACACGATAAAACTATACGCCAGGGGGTGTGCCCTATGCGTCGTTCGGTGGCAGCAGAATTGAGGACCCAGAAACCAACCAACCACACCTCCAAAGTCGATTTCGAAACGATAACAGGGGCAGCCCACGACCCCCGAGGGGGAAACACCAGTACCTCCCCACCTCCAGTGAGGGTTAGGTGCTGCTCCTTGTCACCTTTACGCACGGCCTCATATCGCGTCACGCGGGAGGTAAAACGGACTGTTAAACGAAACTGGAAATCAATAAAAAGGAGCAATTGGGAACGGTGAGGTCAGCAGGGGGGCAAAAGAAATATCCCCCCTGTCGCTTCAAACATTGATCAGCTATTGGCGTCCTGTTGCTTGCCCTTGCGTCGTCCCTTCCTCGCACTGCTTGCCTCCGCACCGTCCCCACCTTCCCCATTGTCACTAATCGCGGCCGGTACAGAGGGACCGTGGGTCGGTAAGTCACGAGCGGTCGGGGCAGCAGATGAGTCCGGCCCCTCGCCGCCACGGGCTTCAAGCAACGCGCCACCCACGGCAATAGCGCGGTTTGCTTTCTGGGCCCAGTTCGGCACTGCGGCCGCAGCCGCTTTCTTTTTCTTCGCAAGCATCTGCTTCTTCCCTGCTCGCACCGCAACGTCGTCAACTCCGCCGTGACTGGCAGCAGCGACAGCTGGTTCCTTGGCGACCGACGATGAAGGTCGCACCTCGATGCCGCTATCGACGACAGCCGATGGCACCACTGGGCCGTCATGGCCGACGCTGATTGACGGCGCTCCCGCAGCCGTGCGGAGATGGTAGCCTCCCCTAGGCAAGGCGACGATCGACCGCTTCAGCGGAGGCAGTCCAGCTGCCTCTCGCAGTTGGTTGTACAGCGCCTCGAGCTCTGGCGTGATTTCGCCTCGAAGCACCTCAGGTGGCACAGGGTTGACGGGTAGGCCTTTCCGTTTGCGGACGACGTCGCGGTGTGCTTTTTGCACCTTAAACACGCGAAGCTCCACCTTGTCGAGGTTCGCGCTGAGGTCCCTCTGGCAGGCCTTCATGCGGCGCTCTCTCACCGACTTCCGCGCACGTCGTGCCGACACGGGTGGGGGCATGATGGTTGGTCGTTCGGGCGCAAGAGAAAGAAGCCTCCCCCACCAAAAAAAAGAAACCCAAACTGAAGTGTGGGGGAGACAACATAGTGCACTTGACGTGTGAGGAGCCAAACTTTGACGTTCCCGGTGAAAAAGGACTCATACCGGTATCTGCGAGAGGAGAGGACGGACTGTCAGTGTCCCATTCTTCTTCACTGCTCTGTCAGTCGCTACTGCTGTCGCCGCTTGTCAGTGGTGATTCCGATGAGGACAAACCATCCCGGAGAACAGCCGCACGTCGACGGCATCGCTTCGCGCGCGTTGGTACCTCGACGGCGGCGGTCGCCGCATTGTGCGTCGTCGGATGATCGCCACCCTTCACCCCTCCCGTGTTCGCGGCGCCCGCCGACCAAGGGAAGAAGCCGAGGACGGATCCGGTGGTGGCCTCCGTTGGAGACAGGACAGCCGTTGTAGATGACCCAGCGGTCCCGCGGGCTTTGTCACCTTCGCGGGCTCCCCCCTGATGGCCTCGTGATCGGTGGTGCCCCGTGGTCGGCGGTGGCTGAGTAGGATTTGGCCACGCCGGAAAGCCCATCGGCGTCGGCCACGTAACCGGCGTGCGCACGGACGGTGTGCTCGTGGCGGACGTCTCTCCCCCGGCGGCGGCGCTGCCTCGATCGTAGTGTTCCCCGGTGACGTGGTTGCGCTGGTATCCCTCGGTCAGATGGCGCATGGGGCAGTGCCGTTTCAGGTGGCGCGTCAGCTTCGCCCGGCTGCTGAGCCACGCGCAGCATCGATCGCACTCGACGCCGATGCCGCGTCCATCGGAAGAGTGCATCTGTCTCGTGTGATACTGCAGGCTCGTGTAGTGGCGGAACCGCCGGCCGCACACGGTGCACTGCGCGGGGCCATCGCTCGCTCGGGACGCCGCCGCTCGGTCGTCGCCGCTGCGGAAGAGGTGGTGGAGAAGGCCGACGGGCCCTCGACCGACGTCTTTCTCCTTCCCATCGTCGTCGTCATCGTCCTCGCCGCCATCGTCTGTGCTACCATCTCGTCGCATCCTTCCACCTCGATTCCCCTCCTCCTCGCCACCCGACGCGGACACGTCGCGGCCGCCTTCTTCATGGACGCCGCCCAGCGGTCGGCCGGGGGCAAGGCCAAGGTCCACCTCGACTCTCCTACTTCCCTTGTCGTCGCTGAAGTGAGAGGCCACCACGACCGACGCGGCCGGCTGCACGGACGTGACTTGTCGCTGCTTAGCATTAGAGGCGGCTTGATGGGTCCGACGACGCGTACGATCTTGGTAATGGTGGTGATTACGGCAGCTGCTCGTGGAGGATACACTTTCGTCTCCTCCAGCTGCGTCTGCGTCGTCGTCGTCGTCATCTTCGGAAGGCACCCGTCGTCTTCTTCGGCTTGGCTTCGACGGGACCGCGTCCCCCTCATTCCCCTTCGCCTGCGGGTCCTCCTGTCCCCCCGCCGCGGTTTCGCCGTCCAGCAACGAGGCCGGTACTCTGTCGACCGCTGTCGTCGTCGACATGGCCCAGAAGGCCACCCTCGAAACATCCGGAGGCGCACGACCGGAGTCATCGCGACGACGGCGAGCAGCAGCAGCAGCAGCCCCAACTCCACCGAGAGCGTGGGGGTCACCATCGTCGTGATGTCGCCACACGGGGGAGGACGCTATTATGACTCCGCCCACCGATGAGCCGCCCGTTGGACCTGCCGGTTCATCGTGCAGGTGCTCCGCGTCGTCAAATCCAAGACGCGCGACTAGCTGCTGCCACGGTAACGATCTAGGAAGCGTCGTGCTGCCGCCCCCATTCCATAGGCTGCCGCGATGAGACTCATCCCCCATCGGGTCGGCGACCGATCCGCCAACGTCCGATTCACCGACCCGCATAAAGGCGGCCGATGCGCCGTCATCGAACGGATCATCGTCGAGCTCAAAGGGCAGCAGGATGGCGGTGTCTTCCGTCTCGCGAGGACCAGACCCCGACGCCGCCCCCCGGTGGGCAATGCCAGCGTCAATGCGACGTCGATGGTGTGGTTGTCGTTGCGGCTGGTCCCTCCCCCCCGCCTCAGCCACCCGTTCAGCGTCTGTCCATTCGATCGCCGGCGTCGTCGACGAGGAGTGCTTGGCGGCCACGTGCCGCTTCAGATTCTGCGACGTGGTGAACGACGCTGGGCAATCCAGACACGCGTATGGCCGTTCGCCAGAGTGCACGAGCAAGTGCCTTTGGTAGTTAGACCGCATGCCACTGCTCCGGAGGCCCTCGAAGCGTTTCCCGCAAATCGGACACTGCAACCGCAGATAGTCGCCGACATCGCCCGTGGTCGTCATCGACGTCGCCGCCGCCTGGCTGGTGGGCGCAGCGGCCGATCCCAGCGAGGACGTCAGTCGCCTCCCTCGCTGGTTGGTTGGCACCACCGCGACGGGGTCAAGCTGAGCGGTCCCGGGTGGCCGCGAAGGCGTCAAGATGGTTGGTGGATCCGACATGAAGGGCCACCAAACTCCTACGGACGGCCGCCCTTCACGCAACCCGGAAGTAGAGCTGCCTGCCGTTTACCTAAGTACGGGAGGAAACAAAACACACAAAATGGTCTGTGCCGTTTCACGTCACGTTTTGTAGGTTGTTGGGTGTTCCTACACTTCTCAACGTATTGTTGGAAACACAATCCTTCTGTTCCTGTCGGAGAGTCGGGCACTTGCTGCTGGTCGAAGCAGCAACACAAAACAGAAACGTAGAGAAGGAACATAGAGAGGAAACAATAGGGGAACAAACGCGAGGGGACAGTTGGGGGCCGACAATCCCCTCTTTCAGGGGCGAACGAAAAGGAAAGCAAAAAAAAATTTGGTTCGCGCGTTTTTTTTTACTCAAATTTCTTTTGCGTGTAATGCTGTTGAATCGACCGTCGTCGCAGCTTCTCGGCATCCACTTGCAGTACCAATCGCAGCGGGTTGCCGTCATCGACGGCTTTGAAGGACTGCCCTCTGCCCGTCGCGCCTTCCTCGTCGAGCGGCGACGTCGTTTCAATGCGTAGGTCTCGCACCGGTTGGTGAATCGTCGGCGACAGGGCCAGCAGCTCGCTGGTCGTCGGCGAAGGGCCCATAATTTGGTACCGCTTTTGCTTTTGCGCGCGAGTGCGCAGAATGCGGCCGGTGAACTGTCGCATGTTGAAAAACTTTTCGTCGATGATCTGCCGCCGAGCCTCGAGCACCCGGATGCTACTGGCAATGTCGCCTTGCGAGTCGTAGCAGTCTTCGGCCTCCCTGAGCGCGTTCTGCACGACGAGGTACACGCGGTCCACGTCGTCGGGAGACACGTAGAAGAATTGCTTCTCCTGGTTTAAGTTAAAACGCCTGCCAAGTCGCGGCATCAGCCGGATCAAGCGATGCGACTCACCGAAGTCGTGCTTGTCCCTTACGAGTGCGGCGACCGTTTCAAGCGTCTCGCCAGCGGCCGCGTGGTGCCGTTGACCCTTCAGAATCATCCCTCGCTCGTACAGCAGCTCCACCACGACGCCGAGGTCCGCTTGGTACTCCCCCCGTCCGACAGCGGCGGCGGAGGTGCTGGACTGTCCTGAGGAGGGCGAGGAGCTGTCCACCGCCGCCGCTGCCGCGGTGTGGACGACGAGCAGCTCCAAGGATCGATCGGTGAGTGTCAACGCGCTGTCGTGCGCCCCGAGCAGTCTGAGGCCCCTCGCCAGCTTCACGACCATGTCCAGGTTCTTCGTGTGGTGCTCTGGGTAGGCATGGGAGAGCACGCGTTTGCACAAGGCGTAGTGCTGCACGGCCTGGGCGGCAAGACCACCTTGGATCAGATAGTCGCCGCGCAGCTCGGTGGCGGCGACGACCGACAGGGGAGCAAACGGACCAGTTGGTGCGGCGGAAACACCGAGGGACACCTGTGCGCCACTTCCGCTCATGTGTTTTCTATGGACAGCGGCGACCGTTCGCGGAGGCGGACGCATCTGGAACGGCTGCAGCGCGCCCTTGTAGTACGAGCTGTAGATGTGGCTGATGCCTCGCCGACTGGCCACCACAGCGGCCGTGAACGCAGTCGCACGCGAGGTCGATGCATGACCCACCAGAAGGAGCGTCGCTACTGCCGCCTGCCCCGCGTACGCCCGACGCATTTTTTTGCGGCTTGGGCGGTATGTGTCTCGCAATTTTTGTGTTTTGGTGGCTGTGTGTTTGATCACCGGCCGCCGATGACGCAAACATGCAAAACAGACCAAATTATTTTGAATTTATCACTATCGTTGTGTCGTTCGTTCTAACAGTCTCGTCATCTTCTGGAGCTTCGGGTGCGTAGCACGCCGTGAGCCCGGTGCAATCCAGCGCCGTCAACCTGGTGCAGCTGTGAAGCCAATAGTGACTGACCGTAGCAAGCTGGGTGAGCCCCGAGCAATCCGGCGCCGTCAAACTGGTGCAGGTGGCCAGCCAAGAGCGACCGACCGTAGCAAGCTGCGTGAGCCCGGAGCAATTCAGGGCCGTTAAGCTGGTGCAGCCGCAAAGCCAAGAGTCACCGACGGTAGCAAGGTGTGTAGCCGCGGGCAATCCAGCGCCGTCAAACTGGTGCAGTGTTGAAGCCAATCGTCACCGACCGTAGCAAGCCGCGTGAGTCCCGTGCAATCCAGCGCCGTCAAACTGGTGCAGAAGCGAAGCCAACAGTGACCGACCGTAACAAGCTGCGTGAGCCCAGAGCAATTCAGGGCCGTTAAGCTGGTGCAGCCGTAAAGCCAACAGTCACCGACCGTAGCAAGCCGGATGAGCCCCGTGCAATCCAGCGACGTCAAACTGGTGCAGCCGGAAAGCCAATGGTCAC
>ERZ1292633.4250-Hain-H41-02um-R1-4250-length-13398-cov-5_pt1 | contig 13398 bp, 6 predicted proteins | sample MGYA00564406_ERZ1292633 | MGnify/ENA primary metagenome ERZ1292633 (study PRJEB36523, sample SAMEA6512639) | groundwater metagenome | collected 2019-01-08 | study: AquaDiva: Metagenomics assemblies of 32 groundwater samples
GAGTCCGCATTCATACCAGTCACTGGCCGATCCATCGACTTTGAATCCAGTTTGTCCGAGCGGATACCAGGAATTGTCGTCGCATCCATAGGTTCCAAAGTTGGAAAGGGTTATGTCGATGCGATTGGCTGTTGTCGTGGCAAATGAGCGGGTTAGGGCAGGCTCGACTGCAAAGTAGAGTGTTTGCTGGCGCGAGTATCCGATTGCTGACAAGGTGGCCGAAATGGCAAGAATTGAACCTTCGGTGACCGTGTCACTAATTACCACTGCGATGCTATCGGTCGCAAGCTTCGTCGACCCTGCGCTGATCGATCCAAAAGAACAAGAGCCATCAAGAACGGTAATAGATGGGTTAGAGCCGGTTATAGCGAGCTGACAATTGGTAAGATTCGTCGTGCCGGCATTTTGGAGAGTGACTTTCCCACCGACGGTGGCGCCGGGAATAACGGTAGTGTGGTCAAAGCCATACATTTTTAGATTGCTTCCGCTGTTGCCTCCGAGAGCATTAAGAGCCGCCATACAATCGATCACGCCCCACCCGTAGGTATTATTTGGCAGACCGGTGAGAGTAAAATCCGCGGCGGTATTGAGAATCGCCGTCTTAATCTGAGTTACAGTTGCGTTGGGATTTTTTTGGCGCAGAAGGGCAACAAGCCCTGATACATGCGGAGCCGCCATCGAGGTGCCGCTCAAGGGGGTATAGCCGGTGCCATAGCTCGAGCGAATTGCCTGACCAGGAGCAACGACATTCGGTTTTATCGCTCCAAAGAGGCAGGTTGACGGCCCGCGCGAGGAATTGTTTGCAATTGTGATTGGCGTGGTCGAATTGATATTCCCGACAGCGAAGCAATCAAGGCTGTCGTTGGCACGAACGGCGGGATTTCGAATCGACGAGGTTGTAGGCCCTTCATTGCCACAGGCAAAAATATTGACGATGCCGAGAGCTTCGCAGTTTTCGATAGCATCGTACCACATGTCGCTACACCCGACACTCAGCGCTCCCCAGCTGTGATTGATGACGTCGGGAACATCGGATATTGTGTTGGGGTCGCCGTCAGGATTGGCCGCCCATTCGAAAGCATCAAGAAGCGAAGCCCCCGGGACATCAACGACACCCGCCGAAATCCATTTGGCGCCAAGAGCCACTCCGACCGTGTCGGCGGCGTTTGAACCGACCATGATGCCCATGACATGGGTGCCATGCGGACTGCCATTAATGACGTGTGGAGCTGTTTCATTGTAGACGGGATCAAACCAGGCCGCCGCTGAGTCGCCGTCATTCCCCTTCCACTTTGACTGAAGAGCAACGTGGGTTCCATTGATGCCAGTATCGAAGGAGCAGACGAGCCGTCCGGCGCCGGTATATCCGGCCTGCCAGGCATTGTCGGCATTGATGAGCTTAAGATTGTCGCCGATTGCCGCGGCAAGAGAAATTGATTGATCCTTGTCCGGTTCAATCGAAACCAACATAGGGCGTTCGGCAATAATCTCGACTGACGGATGTGAGACGATCCCGGCGAGATCGTCAGCGGCGATTTCGGCCTCGATAATATTTGCAATCCAGTGGGGCTTGATGTTGCGAACGCGCCCGGAGCTTTCCAGACCGTGAAGGTATCCCAGTATCGTCGCTTGAGACGCACCCTGCTCCTCGGTCAAACGATTTAGGGCCGCTGTATAGCGTGCTGACTGTGTCGGAAGGGACGATTCCAGAGAAAGGGAAAGACGCTCCTGCCCTTTCGGACGCGGAATCTTTATCCAGACTGGTACAAACTGCATGGCAGGAAGTGTTTGTATACGACTTTGTAAGCCCGGTTCGATTTCACCGCCCCTTGTTGCATCTGTCGCAACCACAAAAGCGAGCGCCATCACAATCAGGAAAGTAGGGAGAGAGATTTGTTTCATTGTTTCCAATTCAGGTTTGTTTGCACGCCTATTGCTTCAACATCGGCGACTTCGGCCGGTTCCATGACAGTACATGTCAGTTAACACCTTCTATCATTGGGGTCGAAAATCGGACGGGAGGACGATGGTAATATAGTGCATTCCGTCAATTTTGGTACCGGACCAGCGACTCCATTCATCAACTTGCCGTCATAATAGAGACCTTGGAAACCACGTCGTGTGCAGAAAATGAACAAGAATTACAGCCATGACCAAAACACGCTAAACACATTAACGCTTTGTAGGCGTTGTAGTTATGTGATTTCCGGTCACGACTGCGAACAGTATTTCTACTGAAAAACAATAGCGGTCAACTTGGTCGTCTATTCACCAATAGCCCTCTTCTGCCGAAACAAACTAAGTACTTGAATGTACACCCCGGGATTTAGTTTGGGCTTTGTATAGAGGGGCGGCTGGCTTAGTAGAAGAACAAGAACTATCAGATATGCAGGAGGGGAAGAACCATGAAATCAATTCTTAATTACCGCGTGGTCGCGACGATCGTTCTGATCGCATTGCTGGCGCTCCCTGTCGTTGGACAGGATTTTTCGCGACTGCTCGATGCCGTTTCGAAAGTGGAGACCAATCTCAAGGCTCTCGTTGAAAAGGAGTCTGCTGAACGCAAGGCTGAAAACGCCAGGCTACAGAAGCAAATCAGCTCGTTACAGGGTGGGACTGCAACAGGATTAGTTGCGTCCAATCCCGACCAGCAGGCCGTCATCGTCCAGCTCCAAGAAAGTGTAGCCCAGCTGAAAACCCAATTGCAACAGCTCGCATCGGCCCAGTTATCGAACAACGGTTCAACTGTTGCAACTACTACTGCCCCCGCCCATCCCGACCTTGCTAATGCCCTTGCAGATATCGAGTATCTCAAGGGGCAGGTGCAGGCACTGCAAGCGCAGAATATCGCCACCCAACAGCAGTTGGCCTCAGTTGACAACACAAGTTACATGCCGTCGACTCAGACGTCGTCGGGCGAACTGGCATCATTGACAGACAAGCTCTCATCGCTGAACACCAAGCTTGACGATTATGTGAAGTCTGAGAAGCCGAAGAACCCGCCGTCAATTGAGCGCGGCAAGATGCGCTTCCTCGGATACCTTTCAGAAATCTATAATGACAAGCAGGGAAAGGTGCCCCAGTCGAGTTTCACGACTCGCAATGCCCGGCTGGGAGCCACCGGCCCAATCAACGACTACGCAAAATTCACCCTCATCGGTGATTTTGCAGGAACGCCGAAGTTGTTTGTTGGCTTTGCGTCTTTTGCGCCGACCAAAGAATGGTCCCTCACGGTAGGTCAGTTCAAGCCGTCATTTGGCACCGATTTTCTGTCAGCGCCAGAAGTTATGACAATGATCGGCTACTCCAAAGTTTCGACCTACGGCCCTGGCATCGACGTCGGCGCCAACCTTGTCTGGCAACACACCATTAACAAGCAGTACAGCATCAAATTCAGTAACGGCGTCTATAATGGGTCCGGCGCGAATACCAGCGACGTCAACAGCGACAAGAACTGGGTTGGCAGAATCGACGCCGATCTGACTTCAATGTTCAAGTTCTCCACCAATTTTCATAGTGGCATATCGAATGACACCGGCGTTTCGCGCAAAAATATCAGCGGACGCGGTCTTGCGGCGCAATTTGCATGGAAGAATGAGTCGGCGCAGGTGGAATACATTTATAGCAAGGCTGGATCAGTCAAGAAAGATGGCTGGTACACTCAGGTGGCGCATTCGTTTGTGACAAAATCGAAGTTCCTGCCACAGATTCAGCCAGCTATCCGCTACGATGTCACTGACCCCAATGTCTATGTGGGCGGCAACAAGGCAACGGCCCTGTCTATCGGCACCAACTTTTACTTCGATTCGAAATATACCCGTGTGCAGATGAACTATCTGTTGAACGGCGAGGAAGGGACGGAAGTCGACAACAACGAGTTTCTGATGAACTTCCAGTTTGCGTTCTAAGAGAGGAAATTTAGAATCACTCTGTATAGACAGGAGAGATATTATGAGTTGGAAGGATTTGAAAATCTCAAAGAAGCTGTATATCGGCTTCGCCGCCGTGCTGGCGTGTACCTGCGCAGCTGGGTGGGTGTCCATTTCCGGGTTCAATGAGGTTCACGATACCGTCGGGGACCTTCAGAAGACCGATTCCTTGGTGCGTTTCGCCAAAGACCTTGGCATCTTCAGGCGCGATTATACCGGCACCAACAAAGAGGAGCTTGCTGACAAAATCGATGCTACCATAAAGGACATGGAAAAACTTGTCAGTGAGTTGATTGATGATCATCGGGGCAAACCGGAAGAGCAGAAAATGTTCACCACTTCGCAGTCATTGCTTTCAGAGTGGGGACAGAAATGGAACCAGTATCATTCCAGCCATGCATCTATGAAGAGCAACTCCAGTAGCGCCGCCAGCGCCATGGCGGAGGCCGTCGAAGCAGAAATGCTTAAGGACCTCGTTGGAACCAACAAGGAATTTGTTGCTTCCCTTGATGTAGCTTACAAAGATCAGGAAAGCAAGGTAACTGCGATTCAGGCGCAGGCCAAAACTCTCGCGACAATCTTTGCCATAACCGCGATTCTGGTTGGCATTTTCGTCGCGTTCTTCATCGCCCGTGGCATTTCCCGCCCAATCTCGCTCATAGCGGCCGTTGCCAACGATATCTCCAATGGAGACATTCAGCAGACTATCGACTTCCAGCAAAAAGACGAAATCGGGCAGTTGGCAGATTCCTTCAAGAATCTTATCAGTTACATGAAGGATTTGGCCGGGGCCGCTGAAGCGATAGCTTCCAACAATCTCACCGTGAAAGTGGAACCGAAATCGTCCAAGGATGTCCTTGGCAATTCTTTTAAGATCATGACCGAGAATCTCACCGCGATGGTTCGCCAGTTGGCCGACAATTCGCGTGAGTTGGTTTCCGCCGCGACTGAGATTGCATCCTCGGCCGAGCAGATGTCGAAGGGCGCGCAGAATCAATCTAATCAGGTGAACCAAGTTGCCGCCGCCGTTCAGGAAATGACCGCCAATATCGTAGAGTCATCGAGAAATGCCGGCGACGCCGCTGATACCTCCAAGTCTGCTTCCGCTCAGGCCACCAATGGCGGACAGATCGTTTCTGAATCAATTAACGGTATGCAGAAAATCGCAACCGTCGTGAGGGAATCAGCCGAGTCAATTGCCAAGCTGGCAAAATCCGCTGACCAAATCGGTGAGATCATCGGTGTTATCGATGACATTGCCGACCAGACCAATCTTCTGGCTCTCAACGCCGCCATCGAAGCCGCTCGCGCCGGTGAGCAGGGACGTGGTTTCGCGGTTGTTGCCGACGAAGTTCGCAAACTTGCCGAACGAACCGGGAAAGCTACCGGTGAGATCACCCGGATGATTAAAGGCATCCAAACCCAAACGGAAGATGCAGTCCATTCCATGGAAGCCGGCATCCAACAGGTTGATCACGGTCGTGAACTGACCGACAAAGCAGGCGCCAGCCTGAATGAGATCGTCACCATGTCGGGGCGTGTGCTCGAAATGATTAAGCAGATCGCGGCGGCATCCGAGGAGCAGTCTTCGGCGGCGGAGCAGATCAGCAAAAATATCGAGCAGATTACTTCGGTCACTCAGGAGACCGCCAAGGGGGCTGAGCAGTCAGCCGCGGCGGCTGAACAGCTCAACCGTCAGGCTGAGGGACTCCAGACAATGGTGGCGCGTTTCAAGGTCTGAGTTCAATTGAACGTTGGATATATAATCAGCCTGCCAATCTCTCGAGAGATCGGCAGGCTTTTTTTTCAAACTAGCGTCGACTTCCATTCGGCAATCAAATCAAGTCGCTGTTTCATTCGGCAACGAATGCGCACAATCGGGGCATTAATTGACCGGATAATCATATATGTGAACGAAAGGCTCATTTTCAGGAATTCCAGTCCGAATAATGAGTATGTAGCTCCTTAATTTTGTCGAAAGGATATTTCTACATGAAATGGAATAATCTCCGAATTTCGGTCAAGCTATTCATCGGCTTCGGATCTGTCCTGGCGCTGATTGTGGCAATCGCTGTAATGAATTCCATCAAGTTTGAGAGAGTGGCTACGGAAGCCCAATCCCAAAAAGACATCACCTATGAAACGCTTAAGAGAGCAAACGAGATGACGTTTTGTGTGGCCCAGGTACAGCAATGGTTGACAGACATTTCAGCCACCAGAGCGCTGGACGGCCTGAACGACGGATTCGAAAAAGCTAAATCGTACTCCGACAGATTTTTCGTTCTCATGAATGAGATTGAAGATATCAGCCCGGCATATTCATCAACGATTCGCGCCCTTGAAGCGCCATTCCGGAGCTATCACGAAACTGGTGAAAAAATGGCAAAGGCGTACATCACCGCGGGCCCGGTCATGGGAAATATCATCATGGGTGAGTTTGATGAAACCTCTGAGCGAATCCAGGAAGAGGTTCGTCGGTTTCAAGAGCAGGTTGAGCATGAGTACGAGCAGAGTCTGGCCAACATGGTTGAGGTCGGCAACTCGGCCCGTAAGTCTTCTTTCGTTTTCGCTGTGATCGCCTGCATAGTGGGTGCGTTCCTTGCAGTCTTGATCTCCAGGAGTATATCACATAGAATCGCTCGTGTCATGACGAGTTCTTCTCAGATTGTAACAGACCTTGACAAGATGGTTGCGATGGTGGAAACAATCTCAAAAAATGATCTCACGCATTCACTTGCAGGACACGACGTTGCCGCTCTTGTCGATCCGGCGGACGATGAAATTGGGAAATTGGAAAAGATCGTGCATGGTAGCCTTGTTTCGATGCAGAGAATGAATAACTCGTTGGGTACAATGAACAATAGTTTTAAGGGAATCATTCGCCAGTTGGCCGACAATTCGCGTGAGTTGGTTTCCGCCGCGACTGAGATTGCATCCTCGGCCGAGCAGATGTCGAAGGGCGCGCAGAATCAATCTAATCAGGTGAACCAAGTTGCCGCCGCCGTTCAGGAAATGACCGCCAATATCGTAGAGTCATCGAGAAATGCCGGCGACGCCGCTGATACCTCCAAGTCTGCTTCCGCTCAGGCCACCAATGGCGGACAGATCGTTTCTGAATCAATTAACGGTATGCAGAAAATCGCAACCGTCGTGAGGGAATCAGCCGAGTCAATTGCCAAGCTGGCAAAATCCGCTGACCAAATCGGTGAGATCATCGGTGTTATCGATGACATTGCCGACCAGACCAATCTTCTGGCTCTCAACGCCGCCATCGAAGCCGCTCGCGCCGGTGAGCAGGGACGTGGTTTCGCGGTTGTTGCCGACGAAGTTCGCAAACTTGCCGAACGAACCGGGAAAGCTACCGGTGAGATCACCCGGATGATTAAAGGCATCCAAACCCAAACGGAAGATGCAGTCCATTCCATGGAAGCCGGCATCCAACAGGTTGATCACGGTCGTGAACTGACCGACAAAGCAGGCGCCAGCCTGAATGAGATCGTCACCATGTCGGGGCGTGTGCTCGAAATGATTAAGCAGATCGCGGCGGCATCCGAGGAGCAGTCTTCGGCGGCGGAGCAGATCAGCAAAAATATCGAGCAGATTACTTCGGTCACTCAGGAGACCGCCAAGGGGGCTGAGCAGTCAGCCGCGGCGGCTGAACAGCTCAACCGTCAGGCTGAGGGACTCCAGACAATGGTGGCTCGTTTCAAAGTCTGACCGTTTCCATACATCATGTTAATTCAACGGGCGGCGACATCTTGTCGCCGCTCTTTTTTTGCATCGTTGCATGCTTCAGCTCAATTTCATAGCTTTGCTTAATACTTGGAACAATAAGTGCCATTAGTGGTTAGAAAGAGTCATATGCGCCGTACCCTGCAAACAAGTCTTCTGCTCATAGCCCTGCTTTTCAGTTTCCAAAGCGCGGTTGCATTTGACTCCCCATTTAACGAACAACTTGGTCCGGGGGCGACACCTCAGCTCGTTTCTGAAATCACCGAATTTGTGCCCGGCCAGCCTTTTTGGGTCGCGTTATATCTGGATCTTGAACCAAACTGGCATGTCTATTGGCGCAATCCCGGCGATGCAGGTCTTCCGCCTAAGATAAAGTGGCAATTGCCTGAGGGATGGACTGCCGGAGAGATCCAGTGGCCCTATCCTGAGCGTATTGCGATTCCACCGCTCGTGGACTTCGGGTATGGCGAAGAATTGCTCTTGCTCGTGCAGGTCACGCCTCCATCGACGGTTACGGCGGGGGATTCGGTCACGCTTCGCGCCCATGCCAGCTGGCTATCCTGTAAGGAGGCATGTATCCCCGAACAGGGGGATGTGTCGCTGAAGCTTGTTGTATCAATGAATGCTCCGGTCTTTAACACCGCATGGATGGAGCGATTCATCGCCGTGCGGGAAAGATTTCCTGTCCCAACGGGGGACTGGACAATCTCAGCGAGAGCGGTCGATAATTCTTTCGTATTCAGCATCACCCCGCCGACATGGTTTCAGGACAGCCTCACCGATCTTTTCTTTTTCCCCTATGACAAGGGAGTCATTGTCAATTCCACCCCTCAGGGGTTTACCCGCACCCCAGACGGCTACTCTTTAAGCGTAACGCGTTTTACTCCTGTGAAAGAGGAGCCGACGCACCTTCGCGGGATTCTTGTTTCGACAACGGGATGGCGAGGCAAAGGCTCTGAGCACGCCATGGAAGTTGAGATTCCCATTGGAGGCGGTTCGGGAGAGCTTTCCCTTTTTGCGCTTCTGAGAGCGCTTCTATTCGCATTCATCGGAGGGATGATTCTCAATCTCATGCCCTGTGTTCTGCCGGTGCTGTCGCTTAAGATACTTGGCTTTGTGCAAAAGGCGGGGGAGCATCCGCGGGTGGCGTTTATGCATGGATTGATCTTCACCGCCGGTGTCCTGGTGTCATTTTGGATTCTTGCGGGAGTCCTCTTGGCGCTTCGCGCAGGCGGAGAGCAGTTGGGATGGGGATTCCAATTACAATCGCCGGAGTTTGTACTCATTTTGGCGGGATTCATGTTTCTATTCGGACTGAATATGCTTGGCGTTTTTGAGTTTGGCACTTCGCTGACGGCGGTTGGCGGAGTCACACCCAGCGGTGGGTGGATGGGTTCATTCATGAATGGCGTAACGGCGACGCTTGTCGCCACACCGTGCACGGCGCCGTTTATGGGATCAGCTCTTGGATTTTCTCTTAGTCAACCGCCCCTTGTGTCGCTGTTGATATTCACGTCGCTTGGACTCGGGATGGCCTTCCCCTATGTTCTGCTTTCGGCATCACCCCGATTGCTCAAGTTTTTGCCCCGCCCCGGGGCCTGGATGGAGACACTTAAACAGATCATGGGTTTTTTCCTTTTAGCGACGGTGATCTGGCTGGCGTGGGTTTTTGCGCAACAGGTCGGCTCTTTCGCTACCGTTGCGATACTTGGCACCCTGCTTTTTCTCGGTATCGCGGCGTGGATATACGGACGATGGGCAACTTTAGTGAAATCCACCGCCGTCCGGCGCACCGCCCAAGTAGCATCGCTACTCTTCATTGCGGGAGGGTTATCCATCGGATTAGTGGGAGCCCATTATTCCATACCATTGGAAACTTCCCCGACTTCGAGTGGAACGGCGGATGGAATATCGTGGCAGGCTTTCTCGCCGGAAAAGCTGAAAGAGGCTCGCACTGCCGGCAAACCGGTGTTCGTTGATTTCACCGCCGCCTGGTGCCTCAGTTGTCAGGTAAATGAAAAGATCGCCTTCACAAACAGCGATGTTATTCGTCTTTTCAATGAGTTGCATATCGTGCCTTTGAAAGCCGACTGGACCTCCCGCGACCCGATTATTACTCAGGCGCTGGCACAATTCGGGCGGAACAGTGTCCCACTGTATGTGTTGTATACAGGCAAGGGGGACGAAACACCAGTGGTGCTTCCGGAGATTCTCACCCCGGGTATCGTGCTGGAAGCATTGAAGAAGATAAAGAATTGACGCGATCGCAGGCTCACCGACCGCGTCAGTTGAACAGGTAATGTGAGTACGGAGAATACGTGTATGTTTCGATTTCTTTCAGTTCTTTTCCTTGGTGTTGTTGCGTCCGCATCATTCGCGGGTGACAATACAGTAACCAGCGCTTCCTCCGCAGTAGCGGCGGTTACCTCAGTCGCCGTGGTCGGAAAGGCCGCACCCACGTTTACTCTGGCCGATGCATCCGGCAAGAAGCACAGCCTTGCGGATTACAAAGGGAAATATATTGTACTTGAATGGACAAATTTCGGCTGTCCCTTCGTTCGCAAACATTATGATTCGAAATCGATGCAGACAACTCAGGAACAGTGGACCAAGCAGGGAGTCATCTGGCTTTCGATCTGTTCATCCGCTCCCGGAAAGCAGGGGCATTTCGAAGGAAGCATGCTCGCGGATCAGATCAAAACCGAAGGAATCCGCTCCACCGCCTATCTGGTAGACGCCGATGGTTCGGTCGGACTTCAGTATGGGGCGAAGACCACCCCGCACATGTTTGTCATTGCACCTGACGGCAATCTTATCTATGCCGGGGCGATAGACGACAAAGCCTCGGCCGATAAAGCCGATATTGCCGGTTCAACCAACTATGTCACTGAGGCGCTTAAGGCCTCGATGGCAGGAAAAGAAGTGTCCGTCAAGGCGACGCAATCATATGGTTGTTCTGTGAAATACGCCACGAAGAAGTAATCAATCAGACTGATATTGAATACGAAAGGCCTGAGCCGTGTGGCTCAGGCCTTTTTGTTTTATCACTGAGACAATGCGTTAAATCATCTTAAACACAAACCCAATCGCGAGGGTCTACTTCTATCCTACGTTAGTTGACTCGATCTCAGGCCTGCGCCGAGCGAATATCGGAAGTACAATGTCCGCACTTGGTTGCCTTGATAGGAACTGCCATGAGACATGAGGGGCATTCCTTTGTCGCCGGGTCGGCCGCTGGCGCAGGCTCCTCGTTCTTAAATCGATTTACGGAACGCATGAGCATAAAAACCGAGAACGCTATGATCAGGAAACTGATACAGTGATTCAGGAATATTCCAAAGTTGATCGTGACGGCTCCGGCGGCCTGCGCCTCTCTGATAGACACATATGGTCCGGCGGCCTTTGCTCCCTCTTGCAATACGATGAACAGATTTGAGAAATCTACATTCCCTATCAACAAGCCGATGGGAGGCATGATGATATCTGAAACCATTGATGACACAATTGTTCCAAACGCCGCTCCAATAATAATACCGACTGCAATGTCGATGACGCTACCGCGCATCGCAAATTCTCTGAATTCTTTAAACATATCTCTACCTCATGTATGAATGATTGAGTGTGATTGTCATGATACTGCGCATGAACCATTAGCTCCTTGATCCGGAAAAAAATAGGCAATTGAAGAGCCGGTATCAAGTGGGAATGCAAGACGAGAATTTGAGCGGTGACTCGGCTGGAGACTACGACAACTATTTCACGTCGTCGCGCTTGGCGTGATTGATCTGCCAAAGGCGCCAGTAGGTATAGACAACGGGAATGATCTCAAGGGTAAGAAAGGCCGAACTGAGGAGCCCGCCGACCATGGGGGCAGCAATGCGTTTCATCACATCGGCGCCAGTTCCCGTCGCCCATAGGAGGGGAACAAGGCCAATCATCATCGTCCCGACCGTCATCAGCTTGGGACGAACGCGCATGACGGTTCCCTCCATGTGCGCCCAGATGATATCGTTCAAATCGCGGATCTTTCCGGCCTTCAAACGTTTTTCGTATGCTTGATCGAGGTAGAGAATCATCACGATCCCTGTTTGTGTTGCGAGACCTACCAGCGCGATGATTCCCACCAGTGTTGCGGTTGAGTAGTTATAGCCAAGGAAATACATCAGCCAGATGCTCCCGACGAGTGCAAAGGGGACCGAGGCCAGCACGATAAGGGTCTCGGTGAAGTTGCGGAAATTGAGATAGAGAAGAACAATCACGATAAATAGTGTGAGTGGGATGACGACTTTCATGCGCCGTGCCATGACTTCGAGAAGTTCATACTGCCCTGTCCATTTCAGATAGAAGCCAGCCGGAACGACGATTTCTTTGGCGACTTTGTCCTTGGCGGCGGCGACGTACGAACCGATATCAGTCGCGCTCTGATCTATGTCGACATAGACGTAACCCACCAGCATGCCGTTCTCGTCCCGAATCATCGGAGGTCCAGTAGTAATGCGGATATCGGCGATCTGCCCAAGGGGTATTGATGGACGTCCCTTGCCAACAAAGCCCGAACCGCGAATAGCCTGCGACGAGGAGGCCTGCGAACTCGGAGTCGACTTTCCGGGCGAAGTCATGCCGCCTCCACCCATCGAGGAAGAGCCTCCCTGCGTCGATGGTGATTGCATTCCCGATGCCTGACTTCCGGAGCCAGACATGGGAGCGCCACCCATAGCGGAGCCACTTGATGTTGAAGCGACGCCCGCTGACGCAGGAAGGGGAACGAGTATTCGTTTCAGTTGATCTATATTCTCACGCAATTGCCGTGGGTAGCGAACATTGATGCTGTATCGCTTGCGCCCATCGACGGCAACTTCCACCTCCTGTCCGCCAATGGCCGATTCAATAATGTCCTGCACATCACCAACAGTAAGTCCATAACGGGCCAGTGCATCCCGGTTGGGTTCGATGTCAATGTAGTAGCCGCCGGTATTGCGGTCGGAGAAGACACTCCTCGTGTGTGGAATCGATGAAAGCGATCGCTCCAACTCCATCCCAAGTCTCTCAATTTCATCGAGGTTGTCACCGAAGATTTTGACTCCGATAGGAGTGCGAATGCCGGTGGAGAGCATGTCGATGCGGGTTTTGATAGGCATAGTCCAGGCGTTAGTCCAACCGGGCATCTGCATCGCTTTGTCAAATTCGGCTATAAGCTCGTCCCATGTAATTTTGCGCTCATCTGCCCAAATGACACGAAGTCCCTTTTGAAGAAACTCCGGCGCCCACGAGGAATACCACCGCTCTTCATGTACAGTGCGCCATTCCTCACGTGGTTTCAGCCGCACGACGGTTTCAAGCATATTGAGCGGCGCCGGATCGGTGGCGGTTTCAGCACGACCAGCTTTGCCATATACAGACTGCACCTCAGGGAAGGAGCGAATCACCCTATCCTGATATTGCATGTACTGCTTGGCCGCCTCGATGGAAATATTCGGAAAAGTCGTCGGCATGTAGAGAATGTCCCCCTCATTGAGAGGAGGCATGAACTCCGAGCCAATTTTTGGAATCATCGGCAGTGCTGACACAATCGCCATGACGCCAATCATGATGGTCGTCTTTGGATTGCGAAGGGCTACAAACACAAACGGCTTGTAGAGCTTTATGATAAACCGCGAGACCGGATGTTTGTCCTCGGAGCGAATCTTGCCGCGAATGAACCAGACCATCAATGCCGGCGCGATGGTGATGGCAGTCA
>ERZ1292633.4251-Hain-H41-02um-R1-4251-length-13397-cov-16_pt1 | contig 13397 bp, 15 predicted proteins | sample MGYA00564406_ERZ1292633 | MGnify/ENA primary metagenome ERZ1292633 (study PRJEB36523, sample SAMEA6512639) | groundwater metagenome | collected 2019-01-08 | study: AquaDiva: Metagenomics assemblies of 32 groundwater samples
TTGCTGTATTCTCCCCTTCTTTGTTTAAATGATGCGAAAATGGGATTATTTTTTATGGCCTTTGCCTTTTCCTCCGCCAAAATCCGAGCCTGAATCTTTATCTTTTCCTTTTCCTTTTCCCTTCCCCTTGCCATCATCAGATTTTGGACCCGGGCCTAAATCTCCTCTTTTGAGTTCATGGAATTCCTTGGAGCCAGGTTTAATTCCGAGATTTTTTGCGATAACTCCCCAGCCTTTTCCTTTATGGGCCCTATATTCCTTAACAACCACTTCTGTCGGCTGCCTTGCAATCTGGCCGACCCTGAGGCACATATAAGCGTCTCCAGGCCTGTCAACAGATTTTATGAGTACGTCTACCTGTGGCATCGGAACTCCGAACTGGGCGCTCAGGCTTGCCTTGAATTCGGGTAAATCCGCCTCTGCCTGTGCGTTGAGTTTTTTAATGAAGCTGTCCAAATCGCTGCCCTCAACGTAAACGGGAAGGACAAGTAAACATAGGAACATAACTGTAGCTACGACCTTGAAAATATTTTTCATGTTTATACCTCCTGTTGAGTAATTTTCTGTTTTATGCACTCAACCTGCTTTTTCAAGTATCTCCTTTATCATCTGGTTTACCAGTTTGCCGTCTGCTTTGCCTTTGACCTTTGGCATGAGCTCTTTCATGAGTTTCCCTATTTCCTTCATGCCGGCAACTCCTGTTTCCTGAATCGTTGATTTGATAATAGCATCCAGTTCTTCGGTGGTCAACTGTTTCGGGAGATATTCCTGAAGGATGCTTATCTCCGTGTTTTCTTTATCTGCAAGGTCTTTTCTGTTGGCCTTTTCATACTGTTCAGCAGATTCTTTGCGCTGTTTTACCATTGTGGACAAAACCCCCATGATATCCTCTTCCGTTAAATCGCCTTTGCCGCGCTTTGCAATCTCGGCATTTTTGGCAGCTGATTTTATCATTCTCAGGGTTGTTGTCTTGAGTTCATCTTTAGATTTCATGCTTGTAATCAGGTCTTCATTTATCTTCTTTAAAATATCCATAATTATGTCTCCCTTTTTTGTTTTTTATAGTATAGCTCATTTAGATATTTTAGACGAAACTCAGGGTAAGGTGAGATGTAAACCAATTCAATTCTTCAGTTGACAATCGCTGCGGTTTTTCGAGAGAATAGTCTGTGATTGATATTTTGGCAGATAAGGTCCTGAACGGAGGTTCGCTGACAAAAGAAGAGGCCTTTCAGGTCGCCGGGGTTCAACGAAAAAACCTGTTCAATCTCTTTTCTTTTGCCAATAAAATAAGGGAGAAGTTCAGGACAGATTCTGTTGACCTCTGCGCAATTGTAAATGCAAAGTCAGGCGCATGTCCTGAGGACTGCTCATACTGTGCCCAGTCTTCAAAGAGCAAGACCGGCATAGAGGTATATCCTCTCATCAGAAAAGAGGTTGTGCTTGAAAAGGCAAAAGAGGCAAAAGAAGCCGGCGTAAAGAGATTCTGCATTGTCACAAGCGGAAGAAGGATTGGCAAGGCTGAATTGTTTGAAATCGTCACCATGGTAAAAAAAATAAGGCGTATTGGACTTTTGCCATGCGCAACATTAGGGCTTCTCAGCAAGGGTGAACTATTATTCCTCAAGGAAAGCGGGCTTGAGCGTTATCATCACAATCTCGAAACCTCAGAAAGATTTTTCCCTGAGATATGCAGGACACACACATATCATGACAAATTGAAAACTATAGAAGCAGCTAAAGCAGCAGGTCTTTCTGTATGTTCGGGAGGGATATTCGGACTTGGCGAGACATGGGAGGACAGGATAGATATGGCATTTGCCTTGAAAGAGTTGGATGTTAATTCTATCCCTGTAAATTTCTTAATCCCGGTTAAAGGCACATCAATGGCTGAAAGGGATGTGCTTCATCCATTTGAAGCGCTGAAGATTATCAGTCTTTACAGATTTTTGCTCCCACAAAAAGAGATACGCGTCTGCGGCGGAAGGATGCAGGTTCTGGGTGAGTTCAATTCAATGGTTTTTATTGCGGGGGCCGATTCATTGCTTACAGGAAACTATCTCACTACGACCGGCAGGACGTTTAAGGATGATCTGAAGCTTATAAGGGATTATGGATTGAAAGTAGGGTGAATGTGATGTGGAATATAAGGATGCGCGCTTCAAAAACAATTGGCAATCAGCAATCAGCGGTCAGCGATAAGAAAATAATCCACATCTCCGGTGCTGAGGGGATATACAAGGGAAAAAATATACCGAAGATTATAAAGGAATACATAAAAAGGGCATTGAATCATCCGCGGGGAAAGCCTGATGAGATTGTAATTACAATTGAAACAATAAAACAAAAAATAAAAACTATCCCTTTATTATCTGTAAAAACATTAAAATGCAAATTCCCTTATGAGGCAAAAGATATCATTATTCAAAAATTGGCATCTCTTGGTATTTCAAAAAAGGCTGCAAGTAATGGTTTTAAGGTCTTGAAGGCTCAAAGGGCAATGCGAGGTGCATCTTTGATACTTGCGAAATCAGGCAAGCGTGTTGAACCTGATAAAAATCGCGGGGTAAGAGTATCAAGGATGGGAATAGAAAAAACTGATGAAAGGAAACTTGCTCAGAAACTGTCAAAGATGAGAATAAATACCACGACTGTGAAAGAGGCGTTAATCCTTGCATCAAAAGTTGCATCATGCCCTAATATTATTGCAGAGGTCTGTATCTCTGACGATCCTGATTATACAACAGGCTATTTTGCCTCTGAAAAAGAGGGATATCTGAGGTTGGCTAATATCAAGAAATCAGGCGAAATGCACGGGGGAAGGGTATTTTTTATAAAAGAGGACGCAGACATTGCCGGAGTAATACAATATCTCGAAGGAATACCTGTAATCATCAGTAGGATATAATCTTTTATCAATTCCCGGCGGGAGTCCTTCCTGGTCTGAAGCATTTTCCATAAATAAATTTTGAGCTGCCTATTCATTGTTTTCCAAAATAGAGGTACAATAAAGACATGGCTTATCCAATTGTGTGGCGTAACCCGCAAAACCTGCCGGACTTTGAAGCGCTTATTTACCCCGTACCACAGAAAGCCCCCCACGTAAGTCCGTGGTACGGGGTTTACAAACAGGGAGCATTCAGGAGCAGCCATGAGTGATCAGAAATATAACAGCGGCAGTCATAAGCAGGATAATCCTCATACAGCAATTGAAATCTTTTCGAATATGATAAGAACAGTTCATGACACTATTATTACGGTCAATTCAGAAAAAATAATCATTTTTTGCAACGGTTCTGTACAGAAAATATTCGGTTATACGCCTGAGGAGTTACAGGGCATATCCATATCTTCCATTATGCCTGAGAAATACCAAAAAACCCATCTCGAAGCGCTGGAGACGACCTATGCCGCGGATAATTTTAAGATTATCTGGGAATATGTTGAATTCACGGGACTGAAAAAAGACAGGACAGAGTTTCCGGCCGAACTCTCTCTGTCAACATGGCTGTTGGACGGCAAGAGATATTTCACCTATTTGATTAATGACATAACAGGCCGGAAAAGGGCAATGGAAGAACTGGTGAGAAGCAACGAGGAATTATCACGTAAGCATGAAGAATTGAGCATGTTTTTTAAAAAAATTGAATCAATAAAAAAGGAATGGGAAAAGACTATGGACTGCGTGGGCGACATAGTCATCCTTGCCGACAATAATGGCAAAATAAAAAGGTGCAACAAAACATTTAAGGAGTTTATAGGAAAATCATACGAAGAGATCCTCGGCAAAGACTGGAAAGAATTGCTGTTCAAAGGCGAAGTTGAGGCAGGTGTATTTTATGATCAGAGGACTGAATATCTGCATAAACCAAACAACAGATGGTACGTAGTTACATCTTATCCTTTTGTTGATTTGTCTAAAAATGAAGTCGCAGGCACTGCGATAATGATGCATGATTCCACTGAAATAAAAATGATGACAAGTGAGCTTGAAAAAAAGAACAGAGAACTGGAGGATGCATATTCAGAGCTTAAGGCCGCTCAATCCAGGATTCTTCAGCAGGAAAAGATGGCATCCATAGGCCAGCTTGCTGCCGGCGTTGCGCATGAGATCAACAACCCGATAGGTTTTATATCAAGCAATCTCGGGACTCTCGATAAATATATTTCGAGGCTTACAGATTTTATAAATGCACAGTCAAAAGCGATAGAACAGCTCGATAGGACAAAAATTCTTATCGAAGAGATAGATGAAAAGAAAAAGCAGCTTAAGCTTGATTACATAATTCCTGATATTAAACAGCTCATAGCGGAATCTCTTGATGGCGCTCAAAGGGTAAAGAGCATAGTTAATGATCTCAAAAGCTTTTCAAGAATGGATGAGACAGAACACAGATTAGCCGACATAAACTCTGGACTGGACAGCACCATAAACATTGTATGGAATGAGATTAAATATAAGGCTGTTCTCAAAAAAGAATACGGCAATATTCCATTGACCAAATGCAATCTCGGCCAGCTTAACCAGGTTTTTATGAACATGCTTGTCAACGCAGCTCATGCCATTGAAAAACAGGGGGAAATCACTGTCAAGACCTGGGATAACGGTAATTCCATATATATATCCATATCAGACACCGGATGCGGAATACCACAAGATAAGATAAACGATATATTCGAGCCTTTTTTTACAACTAAAGAACTCGGTAAAGGCACCGGACTTGGGTTAAGCATTGCTTACAATATAATAAAAAAACATAATGGAGAGATAAAAGTGGACAGCAGGATGGGCGAAGGCACAACCTTTACCTTAAGAATACCGGTTGTGGATTAAGGATGATATGGGCGAACATATAAGAATCCTCTGCGTTGATGATGAACAGAATGTCCTGAAATCTCTGGAAAGATTTTTTATAGACGACAATTATGAAATACTTTGTGCAGCCTCCGGAGAAGAAGGGCTTGAGATAATGCAGAAGGCCGCACCTGTACAGATTGTAATATCTGACTATAGGATGCCGGGGATGAACGGCGTGGAGTTTCTTAAGGAGGTCTGCAGCCGCTGGCCTGACACTGTGAGGCTTGTCCTTTCAGGATATGCTGACACATCAGCAGTTGTTTCTGCTATCAACGAAGGGCAGATATACAAGTTTATCCCGAAACCATGGGATGAAAATGAATTGAGAGTAGCAATATCCAATTCCATTGACAGGTACTTTCTGTATAAGAAAAACCTTCAGCTTATCGGGGAACTGAAAAGATTAAAGGATATGCTTGATGGATTGCCTGCTGCGGTACTCTGTATTGATCCGGATGGTTTGATAGTTTTTATCAGCCAAAAGGGCAATGATCTCTTTCAGAAAGAGGGCAGGCTTATACCCGGAACAAGTAGCAGGTATGCGCTTCCGGCAGAGATACAGCCCGCCATTGATGAAGCAGCTAAAGACAAACCAGATATCTCAGGGGCTGTACTGATAAATAACCGCAGGGTTGGCTTTAAAGCTTCCAGCCTTTTATTCCCTGACGAGCGCAGAGGAACTATATTGCTTCTTGAGCGGGAGGGCAGAGTTGCCTGAAAATATTTTATTTGTTGATGATGAAGAGAATATCCTGCGTTCAGTTGAACGTATTTTTTTAGGCGATAATGTAAAAGACGTAAGGATCCTGAAGGCAAAAAGTGCACAGGAGGCCTTGCAGTTCATTGAAAAGGAAAATATCGCAGTCCTTGTATCTGACAATCTAATGCCGGACATGAAAGGCATAGAACTCCTCTCGAGGGCAAAGGATATTTCACCTGATACGGTCAGGATACTAATGACGGCCTATGCTGACCTGCCGACTGCCATTGATGCGATAAATAAGGGAGAAGTATACCGGTTTATTGTTAAGCCATGGGAGAACAGCATTCTTATTGAAATCGTGCAGGAAGGGATAAACCGTTTTAAGATAGTGCAGTCTTTAAGAAAAGCAGATGAGCCGATGCTGCTGTCGCTGGCCCAGACAGTGGAACTGAAAGATCCGTATACAAGGGGGCACTGTGACAGGGTTGCAGGATATGCGCTTATGATAGCCGAAGCCTTAAAGCTCGATGAAGGCAAAAAAAATGAAATCAAATATGGAAGCTGGCTGCATGACTGCGGAAAGATAGGCGTTCCCGAGAGGATATTAAACTATAACGGACCCCTTGGTGAAGCTGAGACAGATATCATGAAGAAGCATCCTTTATGGGGAGCTGACGTTGCAAGGCAGGCACAGTTATCTGCGGGTGTTGTGAATGTCATACTTTATCACCATGAAAGATATGATGGCCAGGGTTATCCATCGGGAATAGGCGGCAAAAACATACCTCTTGAGGCAAGGATAGTATCGGTTGCTGATGCTTTTGATGCCATGACAACCAACAGGCCATACCGGAAGCAGCGTGATACCCATGAGGCCCTCGGGATAATATCATCATTGAAAGGTAAGAGCCTTGATCCTGAGGTAGTGGACATATTTCTGTCTATTATCCAGGAAAAACTTAAATCAGGAGACAATTTTTTTGATGAGAGCAGGCAGGCAAAAAAATGATCGAGTACGATGAACTCGAAAAAAGAATGGTATTGAAGCTGGTGTATTACGGCCCTGCGCTTTCCGGCAAGACAACTAACCTTCTGCGGTTGCACGACCTCCTGGAACGCGAGGGAAGAGGAGACCTGATGGTACTGGACACCAAAGACGACAGGACAATATTTTTTGACCTCCTCCCATTTTTTCTGATAGCGCCAAGCGGATTGAAAATAAAACTAAAGGTATATACTGTTCCTGGGCAGGTCAGGCATGACTCTACCAGAAAGGCTGTGCTTCAAAGGGCTGACGGGGTTGCTTTTATTGCCGACTCCCAGTTATCCGAGGCGTCCAACAATTTTGAGAGCTTCAGCAATCTTGAGAAAAATCTTGCTATTGTGGGGCTTGATATAGAAGAAATACCATTGGTCATACAGTTTAATAAAAGAGACTTACCAAATATCATTCCTGAGGAAGACATAAAACGTGTCTGGGGACCTTCGGGAATGCCTGTCTTTATGGCCTCGGCGCTTGAAGGGTGGGGTGTCATAGAAACATTCAGGAATCTGGCTGAACTCGCATATCAGCATATTGATAAGAGGTATGCACTTAAAAAAAATCACGGTCTTGACAGGGAAACCTTTGTCCTGAAATTAACAAGAAGGTCGGAGGAGGCCGGAAATAATACTGTGAAAAACGGCATTAAAACGTAATGCTGTGATATATGGGGAAAAAACAGAACAAAACCGAAAATATTGAATACATAGTAGGCGCCGAAAAGAAAATTCAGGATATCATCACAGATGCGGAGGTGATGCCGATTCTTAAAGGGGCTGTTAAGGCAGGGGCTTCTTCAGCAATAATAACAGATGCCCAAAACACGAACCTGTGGACATGCGGCAGTCATCCTGAAGGTTCCTTTTTTACAGAAACACTGCCTGTCTATCTTGAAGGTGAGGCTGTAGGGAAGCTTGAGGTTGCCGGCGACAGCAAAGATAGGGAATATCTCAGGGGGCTCTCCGGACTGCTTATAGATACCATACACATGATTCTGCATACAAATCTCAAGAGGATGCTGACCACCGAGACGCATACAACAGTGGTCAATAAGTCCTATGAGGAACTTCTTGAGACAAACAGAAAGTTAAGCATATCAGAATCCAGGTACCGTGAACTTGCTGAAAACCTGGAAAAGAAAGTTCAGGAACGGACAGAGGAACTGAGGCGGGCACATGCAGGAATGTTGCAGCAGGAAAAAATGGCAGCCATCGGCCAGCTTGCTGCAGGCGTGGCTCACGAGATCAATAATCCGCTTGGTTTTATATCCAGCAATATTAATACCTTCAGTAAATATGTAGCAAGACTTAAGGACATGGTCGCCTTTTATAATGCCTCGCTCGAGGATAGCAGAGTTCCCGAGAGCGTCAGAAAATCCTCACGTCAGAAATGGGAGGAGCTGAAGCTTGATTTTATATCTTCAGACATAGAAGATTTGATCAAGCAGAGCCTCGAAGGTACTGAAAGGGTAAAAAAAATAGTTTCTGACCTGAAGGGTTTTTCACATATTGACGAGGGCACAGAGGCTGTTGTTGACATTAATACAGAAATAGACAGAACCCTGAATGTCCTTACGCATGAAATACCCGAAGGAGCGGAAATCATAAAAGATTATCATCCTTTGCCGGGATTCAAATGTAATCCGGCCCTTGTCTGCCAGGTATTTCTCAACATTATACTTAACGCAATACAGGCAAGAAAACTTACCCTTAAACTTTTCATAAGTACAGGCTATAATAATAGCAGGATAGCAGTAAGGTTTTCAGATAACGGCAGGGGAATACCAGAAGAGATAAGGAGCAGAATCTTTGAGCCGTTTTATACAACCAAAGATGTGGGTAAAGGCACGGGCATGGGGCTTACAGCAGCCTATGAAACAATCACTGGTTATGGCGGGACCATTGAGGTCGAAAGCCGGCCTGAAGAAGGGGCAACCTTTACCATAACGCTGCCTGTAAAGAGGGAATGAAATGTCAAAATACTCAAAACTTTTCAAGGATGTAACAAAAGGTGAGGATACCGTGCCTTCTCAGGAGGATATTGCCTATGAGCTCAATCCTGAAAAAGAGGAAAGATTTTCTATTCTTTTTGTGGATGATGAGGAGAATGTCCTTAATGCTCTCAGGAGGATTTTTCTTGAGGAAAACTATGAAATCTTTACTGCCGGCTCTGCAGCCGATGCCCTTCAGATAATGGAAAGAGAAAAGGTTCACCTTGTCATTTCAGACCATAGGATGCCTGTGATTACAGGCTCCCAGTTGCTGAAAGAGATAAAACAAAAGTGGCCTGATACGATAAGGATAATGCTTACCGGATATTCCGATGTACAGTCTATTATGGGGGCAGTAAACGAAGGCGCGGTATATAAATTCATAACAAAGCCCTGGAATGACGAGGACCTCAGGCTTACAGTAAGCCTTGCACTTCAGCAGTATGTCCTTATACAGGAAAATAAGAAACTCAAGGATATTGCCAAAAAACAGCAGATAAAGATCAAGAATTACTCTATCCTGTTTGATGAAAACAGGGGTATATTGGGGAATATTCTTGTCAAGGCCGGAGTAATAGGGAAGACCGACCTCGAAAGGGCGCTTGCTGAAAAACATGAAGATGAGTTTTTGAGCGATACCCTCATGAGGCTCGGGCTTACCTCTGAATCGAAGATTATACGGGCGCTTCAGAATCACCTGAAAATAGAATATGTTGACCTTAAAGAGATGAACCTGAATCATTCAGTTGTCAGAATTCTACCTAAAGAACTCTGCGAAAAGAACAGGCTGATCCCTATAAAATTCGACGGCAGGCAGATTACGCTTGCAATGGCTGATCCCTCGGATATATATAAATATGATAATATCGCAATAATGACCGGCCTAAAAGTAGTGCCTGTTATAGCAAGCAGCTCAGATATTATGTTTCAGTTAAAAAAGCTCTATGGCGACGGCAAAGATGAAAATGCCGAGATGGAAGAATTCGCCGACATTGAACCGCTCGATGAAATTGATATTGTTATTGACGAAGAAGATAAGGATGTTAATGTCCAGGAACTCCTGAGTTCTTCAGAGATTCCCCCTATCATAAGGATAGTAAATGCAATAATTTCAGAGGCCATACGTTATTTGGCAAGCGACATACATATCGAACCAAAGTCAAAATACTCGCTTGTAAGATACAGGATTGATGGCATGCTTCACGGGAAAATAAAAATACCATTGGACCTTCACTCTGCAACCATATCAAGGATTAAGATTCTTGCCAAGATGGACATATCTGAAAGGCGAAGGCCTCAGGATGGGAGGATCACTGTAAAGGCAGGCACAAGGATGGTGGATATGAGGGTGTCAACAATGCCTACTATCAATGGTGAAAAAGTGGTCATGCGCATACTTGATAAAAATGCATCTGTAAAAAAGCTGGATGAACTGGGAGTAAGTTCGGATGATCTGCAAAGAATCTATAAACTCGTTAAAAAACCACAGGGGATTATTATATCAACAGGCCCTACAGGCAGCGGGAAGACAACGTTGCTCTACTCGCTGTTAAACGAAATGATTCAGAGCACAAAAAACTTCGAGACCATTGAAGACCCTGTTGAGTATTATCTTGAAGACGCAAGCCAGGTATATATCAGGGAAAAGATAGGCCTGTCATTTCCTTCTGTCCTGCGTTCCACTCTCAGGCAGGACCCTGATGTAATACTTGTTGGGGAAGTCAGAGACTTTGAGACAGCAGATGTTGCGTTCAAGGCCGCCCTCACAGGCCATATGGTTTTAACATCGCTTCATACAAACAACTCCGTTGCATCCATAACAAGATTAATTGATATGGGCATCAAACCATATATTATTGCATCGGCCCTTGAAAGCATTGTTGCACAGAGACTGGTCAGAAAGATATGCAAATACTGCAAGGTTCAGGAACAGCCGGATAAGAACCTTATGGACCTGCTGAAGATACCGGTTGATTCGTTAAAGGGAAATGTCTTTAAAGGCAAGGGATGCGAAAAGTGCAATAATACAGGATATATGGGAAGGACCGGCATCTTTGAGCTCTTTGTAATGAATGATGATTTCAGGCATTTAATCAGCGCCAACTACAAGGAATCCGAACTCATTGATATTGCATGCTCGAGCGGAATGAAGACACTTATTGAAGTCGGCATAGAAAAGGTCAGTACCGGAGAGACCACGCTTGAAGAACTAATCAGGGTTATCGGCCCTCAGACAAAATATGAAAGAAGATGTGAAATATGCCAGAATATTATTGATGCTAATTTCTTGTTCTGTCCATTCTGCGGCTCATTCAAGCAGAATGTCTGCAAACATTGCAAATTGCCCATGGAAAAGGATTGGGTTATCTGTCCTCATTGCGGCAGAGCGAAGTTAACAAATAAAGAAGATATTTCAGAAACAGGGGGATAAGCTATGCAGGATACGATACTTATAGTAGATGATGAGCCGAATGTAATTTCATCGCTGAAGAGAGCGCTGGTTGATGAGCCTTATGCGATATATTCGGTAAACAGCGGCGAGGATGGGCTGAAGCTCTTGAAGCAGCATAAGATAAAGCTGATAATATCCGACGAGAGGATGCCCGGCATGGCGGGTTCAGATTTTTTATCGCTTGCAAAAAAGGAATTTCCAGACACCATCAGGATTATATTGACAGGCCACGCAAGCATTGACGCTGCCATGAAGGCCATAAACAAAGGAGAGATATACAGGTTTTTCACCAAGCCGTGGGATGAAATTGAACTGAAGATTGCAATCCGTATGGCGCTGGAGAAATATAATCTTGAGGCGGAAAACAAAAGGCTGCTGAAGATTGTAAAACGCCAGGCTGTGGATTTAAAGGTGATAGAAAAGAAATATCCGAGCATTACAGATATGGAAAAAGATGAGCATGGCCGTATTGTATTGCCTGAAATATCCAAGAAAGAATTTGACTCTATCGTGGCGCAGATTGAAAAAGAATACAGTTAGAAAATCAGGCTTCAAAATTTTCAGTCATAAAAGCTGAATAATGGCTGCAAATAACAAGGCAATAACATACCATTACAAATTCAGGTTTAATGACGGAACAGAAAAAGAACTCAAGGTAAAGCTCGACAGAAAAACCTTAAACCTTTTGCGCAGCGAGAGGGCCACCTATCCTGAATGGGCGGCATTGAATTTCTTCAAATGCCCTAATTGCACACTTAGCGAAGGCCTGCATAAGTTTTGCCCGATAGCAAAAAATTTTACAGATATCGTTGAGTCCTTCGGGAGTTCAATATCCTATGAAGAAGTGGATGTATCGGTCATTACAGAAGAAAGGGAATATTTTAAACACACAACATTGCAGAAAGCGCTGAGTTCTTTAACCGGGATTTATATGGTCACAAGCGGCTGCCCGGTTATGGATAAGCTAAGGCCTATGGTACGGCATCACCTGCCGTTTGCATCTGAAGAAGAGACAACGTATCGCGCCCTGTCAATGTATCTTCTTGCGCAGTATTTTTTATACAAAAGAGGTATAGAGCCGGACCTGGACATGAAAAATCTTGTCAGGATTTATGAAGATGTCCAGATAGTCAACAGGGCCTTTCATAAAAGGCTTTCAAATATCAAAATGGAAGATGCAAATGTCAATGCGCTGGTTATCCTCAATTGCTTTGCCGATTCTGTAACTTTCTCTATAAACAAAGAGATGCTGGAAGATATAGAGCTTCTTTTTGCTGCATACTTGCCTGACGGGAAGTGACGCTCTAAATGAGGCGCAGGGGCAACTACCCTGTGAAAACCCACCGAGGTTATTCCCTGTCGCTTCGATTTTGTTGTTGGGTCTGCCTCAACCAATAATCATCACGCCAGTAATAGAGACGAGCAGATGGCTCATCGTTGTATGCCTGCCAAAGAGCATGGTCTCTCTCTGAGCTCCAATGTAGATACATGTCTTTATCTGAATTGATAGGTCTCCAAAGTTGGTCTCGTTTATCATCTGATGTTGCTTCTTGAACATTCTTTTTGAATTGCTGCTCGCTGACCTTAAATCTATTAAAATTATTCTGGGCCTCAATTAATGATACTTTATTCGCACCACCGGCCATATCGGGATATGCAAGTTGAACAATGTCATCTTCCCAGAAACAAAACGGACATATATCGTAAGATCCTGGGGGTTCCTTGAAGACAAGATATCCACAAACAGGGCATGTATATTCTTTTTTAATTTCTTTCATTTATTTCGACCCAACGCCGTGCGTCACCCGCGCGGGCAATCACTTTTACTGAAAAACAAACCAGCGTTATCGCCAGTCGGGTTGATTTTTTTGTTGGGGGAGCCAGTTGTTCCATGATGTTCGTTTGTAAGAATAAGGTTCTGTGGAGTTTATAAGCCAGATTTCAAGTTCAGGAAATGTCTTTCCTATTCTTTTCCATGCTTCGCCGTATTGAGATGCCCTTTGATGAAGGCCCTTGCCAAACCTTTCGGGAAGTGCGATTACAATATTTTTTGCACCATCTTTAAGTCTTGATATTGCTCTAAAAAATATTTCATAAAAATCCTTAGAGCGTGCAGGGGGCGATTGTTTAAAACCGATAACCTCAATATAGTATTCCTCGTTTTCCTTTTTGGCAATTAAATCGACCCCTGTTTCTCCGTTCTTTCTAATTGCCGTTAATTTATATCCTTCTGTTTCCAGGCAAGCCCGGAGACAATGTTCAACATCGGAATTTGATATTATTTGTGCCATTTATTTTGCCCCCAACGCTAAAACTAACCCTTGCGGTTTCCGCATAGGGTTGAGTGCTTTG
>ERZ1292633.4252-Hain-H41-02um-R1-4252-length-13395-cov-7_pt1 | contig 13395 bp, 10 predicted proteins | sample MGYA00564406_ERZ1292633 | MGnify/ENA primary metagenome ERZ1292633 (study PRJEB36523, sample SAMEA6512639) | groundwater metagenome | collected 2019-01-08 | study: AquaDiva: Metagenomics assemblies of 32 groundwater samples
CAGTGCGGCCATGAAGGGCTTGGGGTATCGACAGGTGGCTGAGCACTTGGCCGGCGAGTATGACGCCGTTGAAATGGTTCGGCGGTTCAAACGGGATACGAGACATTTTTCCAAACGACAAATGACCTGGTTTCGAAAGGAACCGGGGATTCAGTGGCTGACGATCGAGGAGTCGGAATCGGCCCAGCACACGGCAGAGCTGGTGCTTGGGCAGGTGGAGCGATTTCTCACCACACTTGAGGACCAGGGATGATACGACAGGGGAAGGCAGCGCGCGCAGACATTGGGATCATTGGCGGCAGTGGGCTGTACGACATCGAGGGGCTTCGGAAGGTCACGGAACGTTCGGTCAAAACGCCGTTCGGGGCTCCCTCCGACAAGGTGGTGCTCGGTGAGTTGGACGGGATTCGTATCGCCTTTCTCTCGCGGCATGGACGCGGGCATCGGGTGAATCCTTCGGAGATCAACTATCGCGCGAATATCTATGCCCTCAAGTCGCTCGGGGTAAGTCGGGTGATTTCTGTGAGTGCGGTCGGGAGCATGAAGGAGTCGATCAAGCCCGGGGACGTGGTGTTGCCGGATCAGTTTATCGATCTCACCAAACGGAGGGTGTCCACCTTCTTTGAGGGAGGAATTGTCGCGCATGTGGCGTTTGGCGATCCGGTCTGCGCCTCGCTCGGTGCGGCATTGTTGGATGCGGCCCGTGCGGTCGGCGCTACCGTGCATCAGGGGGGGGTGTACCTGTGCATCGAAGGGCCGCAATTCTCGACCAAAGGGGAGTCCCGGTTGTATCGTCAGTGGGGTGCGAGCGTGATCGGAATGACGAATCTCCCTGAGGCCAAGCTTGCACGCGAGGCAGAGCTCTGTTATTCCACGGTGGCCTTGGCGACAGATTATGATTGTTGGCATGAGACGGAGGAGGCCGTCACCGTCGAGGGAATCTTGACCACTCTCCGTCAGAATGTCACGCTGGCCAAGCGACTGTTGCGGACGGCGATGCGTGCGGTGTCCGACGTCAAATCGTGCAGCTGTCAACGCGCTTTGCAGGATGCCATTATCACGGCGCCTGATCGGATGCCGGCATTGCTCCGACGGAAGCTGGCCCTGTTGATAGATCGGGTTGTTCCAGTGAAGAAAGGGATTCGGTGAACTATGGGAAAGTTGCTCGTGGTCGGATCGGTCGCGCTGGATACGGTAAAAACACCTTTCGGAGAAGTCAGTGAGGTCCTCGGAGGATCGGCCACCTATTTTTCGACTGCGGCCAGTTACTTTACCAGCGTCGATCTCATCGCAGTCGTGGGGGAGGATTTTCCCTCGCAGCACCTCGTGTTCCTCAAGAGCCGGGGTATCGATGTGACGGGGTTGGAGCGGCGGCCTGGGGCGACGTTTCGGTGGAAAGGGGAGTACACGCACCAGCTCAACGAAGCGCACACGCTCGACACGAAACTCAACGTCTTCGAAACCTTTCGCCCCAAGATCCCCGAAGCCTACCGATCCCCAGATCTCTTGTTTTTGGGTAATATCGATCCGGAGCTCCAATTGGATGTGCTGCAGAAGCTTCCGCGTCCGCCCTTAGTCGCGTGCGATACGATGAATTTTTGGATCAACGGTAAGCGAGACGCGCTGTGGCGGGTCTTGGAGCAGGTCGATATTCTGATCATTAACGATGGGGAGGCCCGGGCGCTCGGCGAAGATACGAATTTAGTGAAGGTCGCACAGAAAATACTCGCGCGCGGGCCCAAGCACCTCATCGTCAAGCGTGGAGAATATGGGGTGTTGATGTTCAATCAGGAGCAGGTATTCGGGGCTCCGGCTTTTCCGCTTGAAGACGTGCGCGATCCAACCGGCGCGGGGGATACCTTCGCCGGCGGCTTCCTGGGCTATCTGACGGCCACGGGCAATCGTTCCACCGAGGCGTTCAAGCAGGCCATTATCTTCGGGAGCGTGATGGCGTCATTTACCGTAGAAGCCTTTAGTCTTGACCGTTTGCGAATCCTGGACTACAAAGAGGTTCAAGAACGGTTTCGAGCCTTTAAGCATTTGACCCATTTCGAGGATATTTCGTGACGCATACTGCCTCCACCGACTCGATCGTTCGAGTCGGGTTGTGTCCGCTGCTTGCGTTGACTCTGGCGATCGGAGGGTTGCCTGGCTGTATCGCATCGGAAGAGTCGGTACAGAAATCAAAAGGGAATTACCAGGAGGGTGTCGCGAGTCTGGAGTACGATCAACAGAAAGCCTTTGTGTCGTTTCAGAAGGCCGTGAAGCTCGATCCTGGGAACAAGGAAGCACGATACGGACTTGGCCATATCCTGGCGTTGCAGGGTAAATTGCCTCAAGCCGAGGAAGAGTTCAGGACCGCGACAAAGCTCGATGAGAATTACTCGGAAGCGCACACGTATTTAGGCCAGGTTTTGGAGAAACAAGGTCGGTGGCTGGACGCGATCGCTTCGTTCCGTCAGGCTCTGGGCAATCCCTTGTATGCGACGCCGGATCTAGCCCGATTCCATCTCGGTCGGTCGCTGGCTCACGAAGGTGACTATCAGGGAGCGATGGAAGCGTTCGAGGATGCATTAGTGGTCAGTCCACCGAACGTTCCCGCGGCCTTGTTACACTTGGAGCTGGGGCGGGTGTATTACAAGCTGGGATACGAGCGCCGTTCGAAGGAAACGCTGACCAAGGTGACGACGCTCGATAAAAGCGGCGAGTATGCCGCAGCCGCGAAGGAACTGCTGACACGGCTTAAGCCGTAGAGAGACACCTATGGAATCGATCGGCGAATTTTTCAGGCAGGTTCGAGAGACCAAGGGGCTCACCATCGACGAGGTCGCATCCAAGACGCGAATTCGAACTGATTTTGTGAAGGCGTTGGAAGATGGGAACTTCGCCAAGTTGCCCGATCAGGTGTTTGCGCGAGGTTTTGTCCGGTCCTATGCCCGGTCCCTCGGCCTCGATGAAGAGGATGCGATCCACCGATTCGTTCAATCGGCAGGCGCCTATTACGACAAGCAAATCGAGCGGGAGCGTTTGAAGCTCAGACAGGCGGAGGAAGAACGGAAGCGTCAAGCCAATCGAAAGGCCGTCGCGGTCGCGATCGGCATCGCAATTTTCACGCTCATCTTCCTCTTGAGCCGGGAACAGTCGTCGCTCCTGGTCCATCGTTCAAGCTCAGACCTCCCAGCATCCGGATCTAAGCGGATCGCTCCACCGACTCCAGAATCTCATGACGTATCGCCGAACCAACAGAGCGAGGCGGTCCTGCCTGTTTCCAAGGCCAAGCCGAGCGAGTCCCCGGTCGTATCAGCCAAGTCGAGCGTGGGAAATAATGTTGGGCCAGTGACCGGAACAGTCCCTGCGGTTTCGTCGGTGCCGGAGCCGACCGCTCCTGCTCCTTCGTCGCTGGGGAGCGATGGGCCGCTGGGAGGGATTTCGCTCGAAGGGGCCGGGGTAACGGACGGACAGTTGGTGTTGGATCTTGAGGCGACAGAGCTGAGCTGGGTCGTCGTCCAAATCGATGGCGGCAGTCCTCAAGAGGCCTTGCTCCGGCCTGGTGAAAAGGGCAGATGGAAAGGCCAGGATCAGTTTGTTTTGACTCTCGGCAATGCCGGTGGCGTCAAAGCTGAACTCAATGGCAAGCCACAAAAACCATTCGGCCCAAGCGGTAAAGTCGCACGCGATATCGTCATCAAGCGCTAACTATTATCTCCAGCAACGGCCTTCCGGTCGCAGCACGTTTTCTTCATTTCCCGTCCAGGTGACCCGTCCGTATTTCGGTTCCGTGACCGATGCGGGGCTTAGCGTGTGACACGGTGCGCTATACAGGCGTATGGCGTTGGCGGGTGGGGCATTGCAGCAGGGGCTGAGGCACAAATGGTGACTGCCTGTTGAGGCTTCCAAGGTTTCCGGGATAGTGCATGCCCTAACTAGCCGGAATATTGTGCCTCACCGTGGAGACGTTCTGGCACGAGCTTTGAGTGCTATCTGGTAGGAGCGAGCGAAAGCCGGCGGAGTGGAAGTGAGTATGGGGCCTGGAATGAGATTGTGAAAGGGTAGCGGAGTAGGGAGAGCGTTCGGTAGCACCCTGGATTGCTTGACATGAGTGGAAGGCCATTGTTATATTCGCCGGCGTTTTATCGCTTTGATATGGATCTCATGAGCCAGCGGCCAGCGGCCGAGTTCACGTGCGGTGGTTAAACACAAAGGAGGAAGTCTGATGGGGTATTTTTCTAAGTTCCTGGGAATCAGCGCAGCGCTGATGATGCTGTCGGTCTCGGTGGTCGGAGCCGAAGAGCGTGAGCCGCTTAAGCCCCGCGTTCCAGCGGATCAGATGAGCGACGCGAAGGCGATGAAGAATCCGGTTGCCTCGACCCCGGAGAGCATTGCCAAAGGGAAGGCGCTGTTCGAGGGCAAGGGCACGTGCTTCAATTGTCATGGTAAGGAAGGCAATGGCCAAGGCCCGGCCGGTGCGATTCTGAATCCGAGCCCCCGCGATTTCACGAACTGCAAGTTCCACAAGAAGCGGAAAGATGGCGAGCTCTTCTGGGTGATCAAGAACGGTAGTGCAGGCACAGGCATGGTCTCGTTGATCCCAGCCGCGATCAACGAAGAAGAAGCCTGGACGATCATCAACTACGAGCGGAGCTTCTGCAAAGGCGAGTAGTTTCGTCGAAGCGTGAGTGTGAGAGGGTGGAGGAGTAGATCCTCCACCCTCTTTTTTTGTCTTCCGATCGTGTGATTCTGTCTCGTTGAAAATCCGTGGAAGGGAATGAGAAACGTCTCCGCTCCATGCTCACGCAAGCGCCGCGAGGACGATGCCAGTGAACGGCGTGCCGTGGCGTGCCCGGGTTTGGTAAGCGACAAGCACGGCTTGTGCTAACCGTCTGTTAGTGAGCTTCGGTGCCCCGGATCGCGGCGAGTTTGGTCAATATCAAGGCTGTAGAAGGGTCAGTTGGGCGGAGGGTTGGAGCAATCAAAGGGCGTTGCTCCTGGTTCATGTGGGTCTTGGAGGCCCAGAGCACTTTCTGGCTGAGATAGGTCACCGTTTCGCCGAGTGTCACGTCGCCATCCCGGTTGGTATCGGCTTCGCCGCGCAGCGCCCGCAGCAGATAGTAGGTGAACAGCCCGTGTCGATGTTGATCGTCCTCCAGCCCCCGCCCGATGCCGCTGGTTCCGATGACATGGAGGGTCGAGCTTCCCGTGGGATTCCATTGGGGGAGGGCGGTCTTGGTTTTGCTGTCCGGTCCCATACGCGACACAATGCCATCGAATAGAAACACTGTCTGTTTCGCTTTTAAGCGAGACAGTGCTGCTTCCAAATCCTTGAGCGGGTAGGCTCGTGAGGTGGTCGTGGCGGTTCCATCGTACGGTACGAGGAACGTCTCCCCCGTGGAAGAGACCGAGGCCAGACCGGCGAAATAGACAATGACGACCGCGTCCTTGTTCATGTGAGGCGGCAACCAATCCAGCAGGGCTTCGTCGATATCCGGACGTAACGCCTTCCAATCTTGTAACAGCCGAACATTGGAGACCGGCAAGCCACCGAGTGACTGAAAGTAGTTCGAGACCATCTCGGCATCCAAGGAGGCGAACTTGCGGGAAGGGACCTGCTGGTCGCGGTAGGATCCGACCCCAATTGAGAGCAAGTAGGTGTGGGGCTGACGAAATCCGGTGGCCACAGCAGGGATCTGATCCACGTCGTCGGCTTTAATGCCGGTCGGTTGGATCGACAGGGCCAGGGTTTGAGGCTGCGGCTGAGTCCGGGTTCCTGAATCAGAAACTGCCACGTGGATCTCGGTCTTCTGCTGTTGGACGGCCTGCGGCAACGTCGCCACAAATTCGATCGAGCGGGATTGGCCTGGTTGCAGTCGTCCGACCACCAGCGTGGTGGTCGGAAATTGGGCGAGCAATGAGGCGGTTCCCGTCAAGGTCGCCGTGACACCCTGAAGTTCCTGCTCTCCTCCGTTCACAAGGTCGATGCGCACCCGAATGCGCTCGCCTCCCTCAAAGAGCAAATTGCTATTTTCGTCCAGCACGGTGGCTTTAAACGAGAGTGCCGATGGAATGCTTTTGGCTGGAATGGTCGCTGTTGGTGGAGCTGGTCTCACTGGTGATGCTGCCACTGTGGCGGGAGCGGTTTCGCCCGGCCCTGCCAACTGGGTGCGGGCGGCGCGAATGAATTGCGTCGAGAGGGCGATCCCGCCGTCATGCACAAATTCCCCGATATTGCCGTAGTCGCAACGTTTTTGGGTCGGTTCGAGAATAAGGCGTTGGTTGTGTGCAATGGAAATGGTCTGCTGCCCGAACTCTTTCCCCGTAGTATCTTTAAAGGTTAAGAGCGTCTCAAGGGTTATGTCCGCAGGCACCCGATCGTAGAGATTGTCAGCCCAGAGTTTGAGGCCAGAGCGTTGGAGCGTGACCACGATTTCCGTGTCGGGCTGGATCGGTGCGGCAATTCCACCGGTGACGGTCACGGCCGTAAAATTTTGGGAGGCTGCGTCAATCATGATCGATTCGACTTCTTCCCCCACGTTGAGCTCGTGCGGGCTATTGCACCCATCAGTGTACTGCATTTTGAGATTGGTGAAGGCCGGGTCGAAGGTTAGCTTGACGGAGTTGGCCAGACGCGGGCCCATGTCCGGTAACGGGGTTCGGCGAAACCCTGAAGTCAGCTTCTCGCATCCCCACAGCCCACTCACGGTGATGAGGAGACACAAGAGAACGGCCCATCGCATCGTGAGTCGTTGAGGTGAGCCTGTTGGGTGTCGTTCGATGGCCATGGCTTGGGGAAGCTGTCTAGCGTGACTGGTTTGGCTACTGGAATTCAAGACCTGCACCGTACCGAAATGTCAGGCTGAATGCAACAGGGCATGTGTGCGTCTTGCGAGCCTGAGAGCCCTCAGTTATCCTGGGTTCCTGATAAGGGGCCGAGCTGAGACAAGGGGCCATGCACCGATGCGGATACTTGGTCTATCGAACATGCGGGATGCCGCGGCGGCGCTGGTCGAGAATGGCCGAGTGATCGCCGCGGCAGAAGAAGAACGGTTTGTCCGGGTGAAGCATGTCACGGCGCTGCCGGTGCAGGCGATTCGCTATTGTCTCCGCGCGGCCGGTGTGCGCCTCTGCGATGTCGATGCCGTCGCGGTGCCCTGGAAGTATTGGCAGATCGGTCGGCGGGGGGCTTTGGCCCTTGGGTCTATGTTGCGGTCGCCGCAACTTTGCTGGGTGAAGGGCAAGAGGAGTGCAGAGCGACTGGCTCAGGAGTGGAAGGAACTCGTCTTTCTTCGGAGCGAGCTCACTCGACAGATTGACGGAACCGCTTGTCCGAAACCTGTATTCCTGGACCATCATCTCTGTCATGCGGCCAGTGCGGTACTTGTTTCGCCGTTTGACCGTGCGGCAGTGCTTATCGTGGATGGAGCATCGGAAGCCCATACCACCATGCTGGCGCGGGCCGACGACCAAGATATTCAGGTGTTGCAGCGGGTCCCGCTTCCGCATTCGACGGGGCAATTCTACGCGGCGATCACCTCCTATCTGGGCTTCAAGCCGGATCACGATGAATACATTGTGATGGGCTTGGCTGCCTACGGCGAGCCACGATTCGCACCGGCTCTCCGAGAACAGGTTCTCCGTCTCCTCCCCGATGGTGGGTTCGAACTGAATACGCGGGTCTTCGATTTTCACTTGGCTCGGCATCGTCTCTTTTCCCCCGACATCCTCCGACTGTTAGGTCCCAATCGGCAGCCAGAGGAAGAGGTCACGCAGCGGCATCGAGATGTGGCGGCCAGTGCACAGATGGTCTTGGAAGAGACGTTGCTCCATCTTGCCCGCCATCTGCATCGGCTGACCGGCCTCGATCGGCTCTGTCTTGCCGGAGGCGTGGCCTATAATTGTGTGGCCAACAGTCGCCTGTGGCGAGAGGCTGGATTCCACGAGGTCTATATTCCTTCAGCGGCGGGGGATTCCGGGGCGGCAATGGGGGCGGCCCTGTGGCTGACCCATCGGCGCGGATCATTGACCGAGCGTATGGTCATGCGATCCGCCTCCTGGGGACCGGAGTTCACCGAGCAGGAGTGCCTGGCTGCACTCGAGAGGGCCGGGTTGTGTGCCGAACATTTTCCGGATGGTCAACTCTGCGAGAAGGTGGCGCGTGAATTGGCGAACGGTCGGCTGGTCTGTTGGTTCCAAGGTCGGATGGAGTGGGGACCGCGCGGGTTGGGCAATCGCAGCCTGTTGGCCGATCCACGCCGCGAGGATATGCGGGAGTTGATCAATGCCAAGGTGAAGCTCCGGGAGCCCTTTCGCCCCTTTGCCCCGTCGGTCCTTGAAGAACGGGCATCGGAGTATTTCGACCTTCCCTCGCCGTCGCCGTTCATGTTGTTGACGGTTCCGGTCCGACCTTCGGCCAAAGGTCTGATCCCTGCGGTGGTTCATGTCGATGGCTCGGCGCGGGTTCAAACCGTGGATGCAACCTCCAATCCGCGATACCGATTGCTGCTTGAAGCGTTCGGTCGCCAGACCGGCGTGCCCGTGCTCCTGAATACCTCATTTAATGTAAATGAGCCCATCGTCTGTACTCCGGACGAAGCCATCAATTGTTTTCTCCGTACAGAGGTCGAGTGGCTGGTGCTGGGCAATTTGCTGGTGGGAAGAGCGTGAATCGTGAAGGGAAACACTTTTGTGGCGATTAACGATTCACGAGTAACGAATAACGCTCAATTCCCAGCCCTCGATGCCTTGCTCCTGCTCATCATTCTGAACTTTACGCTCCAGCCCCTGACAGAACCGGATTTTGGTTGGCATCTGAGGACCGGACTCGATCTCCTGCAGCATGGCGGGAAACTGCCGGCCTTGGACCCCTATTCCCACACCATGCCGGATTGGCCCTGGGTTGAACATGCCTGGCTGACCGACCTGGTTATCGGGGGATTCTATTCACTGTTCGGCGCCTTGGGAGTGATTCTGTTTTTTAGTGTGGTGACGGCAGGAGCTTGGCTGGTCGCGAGCCTCTCGGTCCCCTGTAGTCGGACCTACCGACTCCTTGCCAGTGCCTTGTCCTTGTGGGTGGCCTTGCCGTTTCTAGGCGCGAGAACCCAGATGGTCACGTTGTTGGGCCTCGCCGTCTTACTGATGGTTCTTCAGCGAAGTCGGAATGATGGAGGAAACCGTGCGCTGTGGCTGATTCCTCCCTTGTTTCTGCTCTGGGCTAATGTGCACGGAGGGTTTACTGCTGGACTCTTTCTACTGGGGCTCGTGGTGGCCTGTTCTGCGATGATCAAAGGGGTCCTCCTGTGGGCGCCCGGTCTTGCCACTCGTCTCGATGAAGCGCCTCTCTCCTGGTCCGCGATCAGGCGGCTCATGTTGGCGGCGGGAGTCGCCTCGTTGCTCACGTTGGTGAATCCCTATGGATGGAGATTGTACGGGGAGATCATTGATTCCCTGTCGAATCAATTCATGCTCGACAGCTTGCAGGAATGGCAGCCGCTGTCGTTGAGCACGTTAGCTGGCCGTAGCTACGCGCTGTACCTGGCCGGACTGGGGCTGGCGATGGCGGCCTGGTATCGGCGCATCGAACCAGTGCGCTGGGTGCTGTGGATCCTGTTCCTGCTTCTGTCGCTCCGTCATATGCGAAACATTCCATTTTTTCTCCTGGTCAGTCTCCCGCTCTCTGCCGAGTTGTTGGCCAGAGGACTGGGCGGACTGACAGGCTGGCTCAGTCTGGACCCCATCCGTGCCAGGCAATGGGTGCTGGTAGGGACGCTCGCAGGAGGGCTATTCATGGTCTGGTTGGGGCCAGACCATCTCCAGCGGGTGGTGCAATCAGGCTTGCAGCCTGGCGAGTATTTCAAAGGAACGTCCTATCCGATTGAAGCGGTGCAGTGGGTCCGCGAGCATCGGGACCGAGTGGGGCGCCGCCTCTACAACGACTATGCCTACGGAGGGTTTCTGCTCTGGTGGTTGCCGGAAGAGAAAATCTTCATCGATGGGCGCATGCCGGCCTGGCGAAGCGGGGATCGCCGGATTTTTCAAGATTATGCCGCCTTGAGTCTGACCGATCCGCCGAGGCTTTCCGTCTTGAGTACCTACTCGGTTGATTGGGCGATGGTGCGGAGAAAGAGCCTGCTCGATGAGACACTTGCGCATGAGCAGACGTGGAAGCGGGAATATGAAGACGGGAAAGTCTCGATCTATGTGCAATCGCCCAAGTAAGGTTTAGCAGGATGCTGAAAAAGTCCGCCAGCTTCGTTCTCACAAACCGTGAAAGGTGAAATGTAGGATTGTCGAGTGCTCTTCCTCCGAAACCTTTCACGTTTGACGATTCACGTCTCACGAATCGCTGGACGGCATTTTTGAGCATCCCGCGTCTGTGACGGAGAAGAGTAGTAGCCTTTCCTACTATTCCGTCGGATCACGGCCAATTCTCGCAGCATGGCAAGCCCATCTCTGAAGACACGAACTTTTGAGCCGGGCTGATCGGACCAATTCACCGGAATTTCTGCGATGCGGTATCCACGTTGTTGCGCTACGTAGAGCAGTTCGAGATCGAACCCATAGCCGTCGATTGAGGAGACTCTAAAGAGGTCTTCTGCCACCGCTTGGCGGAATAACTTGAAACCGCATTGCGTGTCCGTGATCCCTCTGAGGCCGCTCTGCTGCACGACGGAATTGAACAGGTTGCCCAAAAGAGTTCGATAGAAGCGGGCATGGACTGCATAGTCTGGCAACCGGGAGGCGAGTGCACGCGATCCGATGGCCAGGTCGGCGCCGCCCGCCAGGGCCTGTTCGAGTCGGGCAAGTTCCCGAATCGGAGTGGCCCCATCCGCATCGGCAAATAGCCGTAGTCGCCCGACAGCGGCTTGCATCCCTCGTCGTACAGCGGCTCCTTTCCCTTGGCGCAGTGGGGCCTGGAGTAATTGAATTTCTGGGGCTGAAGAAGCCACGGTCTCAACAACGGAGGCCGTGGCATCGGTGCTGCCGTCGTCAACCACGAGAACCTCGTAGGGTTGTCCTCGGTCGTGCATGTATGTGGTGATGCTTCGAAGATAGGGACGAATGCGAGCGGCCTCATTATGGGCCGGAATGATGATCGACCACTCGATGGAGCCGGAGGCGTTTTGGAATGACACAGGAACCAGCTTTGTTGCGGTGAACCGCGGCGGTGCCAGATGAGAAACCAGATGAAATACGGTAGCCGAGCCACAGGCAGGATTGCAAGGGAGCGGACTCCGCTGGACTTGACAGATCTGCCGATGGGGAGCGAACGTATAAGAATGGAGAACGAATCGACGGGCGAGCCTATCACAGCCGGGAGGTGGGAGATGCGCCATCTGCTCAATCAATTCAGTCTCATGTTCAGCGCAGTATTCTTGGTTTCGTGTGCCTCCGCCATTCCGCCTGCACGGATCGGCGCATATGTTTCCTCAGCGCACCAGGCCGGCGACGAGGCCCTCACCAGGATCGATCAGCGGCCACTGCAGGCAGGGCTTGTCGTGGTATCGGATACGGCAGAGCCAGGTGCGGCTCCGAATCTGCCGGAGGAGGCACTGACTCGCCTCGCAGAGAGTCTACAACAGGACATCGGCCGTGCAATTCCGGTGGCGATCAAAGAGATCATCCCTGCCGACCGTATCAGGCCGCAGCTGCATGGGGATTGGATCCAGTTCGCAGAGCTGGGACGGCAACGCGGGCTCGACTATCTGGCCGTCGTGGTTGTCTCCAGCACCGAGCAGGAATACCCCGTGACGCTCTTTCTGGGATGGACCACGCATGCGCAGCCTGGATTTCGTCGAGATAACTGGTCGCTGCTGGAATTTGTCTTGTTGGACTTGAAACACGATCAGGCCTTGATGCAGGCCGAAGGACGGGGCTGGGCCACGCTGGATCGTCCTGGCGCGCCAGGAATCAATCAATGGTATCCGGCTGTCTACCTCCGTCCTCAGGATGAACGGCGTATCTGGCCTCCGACCTACGAGGGCGCGCCAAATACGTTGCGGGTGGTGTCCTTTGAGCAAGCGGCCAAGCGGCTGGTGCTGAAGCTCCGGAACTCTTGGCTCGGGGTATTGGAATCCGAGGCGCAGGCTCGGAAAGCCAGTTCGTAGAGAGACTCGATCGCGTAGCGGGCATGCTCAATAGTCCCCTTCGGGCTCTGTCTGTGAGGGTCCGAGGGGGACTATTAGTCTTTGAAGCCCTCGGAACGGATAGTGTACAATGCACCGTTCAGCTCATGGTGTCGCGTCGGTTAACCCTGTGGAGGAACGCTGTTATGGTCACGCGGAGTAAGGGGGGGAATGTCCTGGGTCTTGTCGCAGGTATCGGTCTGGTCATGAGTACCTTCGCGTTTACTGTCCTGCCAAGTGAACCCACAGCCTTCGCCGCCGGGGTTCCAGCCGGGCTGACACAAGGATTTTCAGAGATCGTCAAGAAGGTCACGCCAGCGGTGGTGAATATTGCGGTGACCGGGGGTGGAGAAGGCAGGGGACGAGGCCGGAAATCGCCGTTGCCGCCAGGTCCCTTTGGTGGACCTCCGGGTGAGGAAGCGCCGGAGGGTGAACTTCCGACTCCTCCGCCGATGCCTCCGGGTGGAGGGCATGGACGCCCTGATCAAAGCGCCGGATCCGGTGTCATTTTTGATTCGAACGGATTTATCGTGACCAATAATCACGTCGTCGAAGGTGCCACGCAGATTACCGTCACGCTCAGTGACCGACGTGAATTCAGCGCGAAAGTGGTGGGAACCGATCCGAAGACGGACTTGGCTGTGGTCAAGATCGAGGCGAAGGATCTCCCATCCCTAAAATGGGCTGAGTATGAGAAATTGCAGGTCGGCGATCTGGTGTTGGCCGTTGGCAGTCCGTTCGGACTGAGTTCCACCGTAACCCTGGGCATCATCAGTGCTTTGGGGCGCGGCAACGTGGGCATCGCGGACTATGAAGACTTCATTCAGACCGACGCCGCGATTAATCCGGGCAATTCCGGTGGGGCGTTGGTCAATGTGAGCGGCGAACTCATTGGGATCAATACGGCGATCTTCTCAAGGACCGGCGGATCTGAAGGGATTGGATTTGCCATTCCGAGCAGTATCGCCTTGGATATCGTCGACAGCCTGCAGAAGACTGGCAAGGTCGTGCGAGGCTGGATGGGCGTCGCGATTCAAGAGATCACGCCGGCCTTGGCCAAATCGTTCAAGCTCCCGGAACAGCGCAAAGGGGTCCTCATCAGCGATGTGAATGAGAACGGCCCTTCCCATGCTGCGGGTATGAAGCGCGGCGATGTGGTGATCGCGTTCAACGGGAAAGAAGTACAAAACGTGAGCCAGTTGCGAAATCTGGTTGCGCGCACGATGGTCGGCAAGGATGCGCAGGTGAAGGTGTTGCGAGACGGCAAGGAACAGACCAT
>ERZ1292633.4253-Hain-H41-02um-R1-4253-length-13394-cov-6_pt1 | contig 13394 bp, 13 predicted proteins | sample MGYA00564406_ERZ1292633 | MGnify/ENA primary metagenome ERZ1292633 (study PRJEB36523, sample SAMEA6512639) | groundwater metagenome | collected 2019-01-08 | study: AquaDiva: Metagenomics assemblies of 32 groundwater samples
TCGGTCAGCGCTTCTCGAGCCGGAGGTGGCCGGCCTGCAGCAGCTTCCAGACCGCGATCTGCGCGTCGAGCGGGTTCATCGAGCTGATCTTGACGATCGCCTGCACGTCGTAGCTGCCGTTCAGCCGGGTGAGAAGAAAGCCCTCCTGGGGCGAGATCTTGAGCTGGGTGAGCTCTTCCATCGATCGCGTCAGCACGGGCACCGAGGTCGGAGCGACTCCCGCCTTGTCGAGCGCGGAGCGGATCTGCTCCTCGACGTTGTCGATCTCTCCGCCAAGCTTGCGGTTGTCCGGATCGAGGGCGCGCGCGGCGCGCAGGTGCCGCACCGCGCTCTCGAGCTCCCCCTTGTGCGCCGCCTGCTGCCCGACCACGAGTAGCGCTTCGGCGGAAACGCCGCCGGGAGCGCCGTCTCCGCCGTCGGAGCTCGCCACCGCGCCGCGCGCGCGGACGATCTTCAGGCGCCCAGCCCGTACCTGGCGAAAGAGGATGCGACAGACGTGAAATTCGCTCGAATGAGTCAGCTTGCAGATCTCGCGGATCGTGCGGTCGTCGTCGACCAGGGCGAGAATCTGCGGCGCGCCTTCGGTCATCAACTTCTCGTCGAACGACCCGACCGCGACCGGCACGGCGTCGAAGGAGGGAATCGAATCACGGATCCGCTTCCACTCGTCGAAGCGCTGCATTCCTTCGAGCACGATCGCCGCGACGTCGAGCGCGATCGGCACCATGTTGGAGGCCGGCAGCTGCTGGTCGAGGAAACGGAACGCTCCCTCGCTCCAGCTGAAGACGTCGTAGATCGACTCCTCGGCCTTGAGCCGCAGCATCCGGTGGACATCGTGCTCGGAGATCGCGCCGATCGTCGACAGGATCTTGCCGAGCAACATCTTGTTGCTCTCCTGCATGCGGATCGCCTGCGTGAGCTCCTGATCGGTGATGAAGCCGTGACTCACCAGGAAGGCGCCGAGGTGCTCTTTCGGATCGGTGGAGGCGGACGAGACGATCATCCCGTCGCGGAAGTAGATCTGCTTGGTGACCTTGCCGTTCTCGACGACGAGCGTGCCGGTCTTCAGGGCTCCGGAGAGCCACTGGAGGAGCTCGGCGAGCTCCATCGTCTTGAGATTCCCGGTGATGCTCATCGTCGCGGTCGAACCGAGCCATTATAGCGGCGAGACTTGCGGCCGCTGGACTAAAGCGCGGGAGTTACTTGCGGGCGACGGTGGTGCCGGTCTGGCCCTGGTAGTGCGATGACGAGCCGGGCTCGCCGTAGGCGATCTCGGGCTCCGACTCCATGGCGACGAAGATCAGCTGCGCGATCCGCCGTCCGGCGTCGAGAACGAACGGCGTCGGGCCGAGATTCTGCAGCTCGAGGGTGATGTTGCCCTGGAACCCTGGATCGCACCAGCCGGCGAGGGAGTGATTGATCCACAGCCGCCCGAGCGTCGACTTGAGCTTCAGATCGCAGGCCACGCTGCGCGGGATGCGCACGTACTCGAAGGTCGAGGCGAGCACGACCTCTCCAGGGAAGAGTTTCATCGCCGGCGATGTGAACTCTTCCGGGTCGCGCGTCGGGCAGATCCAGTGATCGGAGAGTCGGACGTCGTACGACGCCGCGTTGACCTGCGTCGGGTCATACGGGTCGACGCCCCCGGTCTCGGCCCAGCGGCGAATCCAGTGGTCGGGTTTGATCATCGCGGCGCGAGGCGAGGCGCTCAAGTCGAAAAGTAAACCGGCTTCGCGAGGTCCTCGCGATGGATGGTGTCGACGAAGCGGATGATCTGACGCGACAGCGACATGAAGAGCGTCATCGTGCGATAGCCGCCGCCGAAGAAGCGCACGCCGCGCAGCAGCTCGCCTTCGGTGACACCCGTACACGAGACGAGGATCTGACCGCCGGGCGCCAGGTCTTCGGTGCGGTAGATCTTCGAGAGGTCGTGGTAGCCGAGATCGGCGAGTCGCCGCTTCTGGGCGTCGTTCGACGCCACCAGCCGCGCCTGGATCTCGCCGCCGAGGCAGCGCATGGCGGCGGCGGTAATCACGCCTTCGGGCGCGCCGCCGGTGCCGAATACGGCGTGGACGCCGGTGCCTCGAACCGCCGCCGCGATGCCGGCCGAGAGGTCGCCGTCGCCGATCAGCCGGATACGCGCTCCCGCCTCGCGGATGTCGGCGATCAGCTGTTCGTGGCGCGGCCGGTCGAGAACGACGACGGTCAGGTCCTCGATGTCGCGCGCGAACGCCTTGGCGAGCGCGCGCAGGTTCTCCGCGACCGGGGCGTCGATGTGCACCTTTCCCTTGGCGGTCGGACCGACGATGATCTTCTCCATGTAGGAGTCGGGGGCGTGCAGCAGCCCGCCGCGTTCCGCTGCGGCGAGCACGGCCGTCGCGTCCGGCGCGCCGGTTGCGCAGAGGTTCGTCCCTTCGAGCGGGTCGACCGCGATGTCGACGCCCGGTCCGTCCGCGCGTCCCTTGAGCGCTCCCACCTCTTCGCCGATGAAGAGCATCGGGGCCTCGTCGCGCTCCCCTTCGCCGATCACGATGCGGCCATTAATGGCGAGCGTATCGAGCTCGCGCCGCATCGCCTCGACCGCCACCTGGTCCGACTTGTGGCGATCGCCCAGGCCCATGGTGTGGGCCGCGGCGACCGCCGCCTGCTCGGTGACGCGGATGAAATCGTGCTCGAGGATCCGGTCGATGGTCATTGGTGCGCCGCCCGCGGCTTTTTCTCGGAGATCATCGGCGGGTTGTACGAGGGTATCCCCGTCACCGCCTCGCCGATCACCAGGCCGTGAATGTCGTGCGTTCCTTCATAGGTGTAGACCGACTCGATGTTGAGCATGTGCCGGATCACCGGGTAGTCGTCGACGATGCCGTTGGCGCCGAGGATTTCGCGAGACAGCTTCGCGCACTCGCGCGCCACCCAGACGTTGTTGCGCTTGCCCATCGAGACATGGTGCGGCTTGAGCCTCTCTTGCTCCTTGAGCCGACCCAGCTGCAGCGCGAGGAGCTGCCCCTTGGTGATCTCGGTGATCATCCAGGCGAGCTTCTCCTGCACGAGCTGGTGCGCGGCGATCGGCTGACCCATGAACTGGATGCGCTGCTTGGCGTATTCGAGGGCGGTCCAGTAGCACTCCATCGCCGCGCCGAGGGCGCCCCAGGCGATGCCGTAGCGCGCCTGGGTGAGGCAGGAGAGCGGCCCGCGCAGACCGCTGACCTTGGGCAGGATCGCGTCACCCGACACCTTGCAGTCGTGGAGGCCGAGCTCGGAAGTGGTCGAGGCGCGCAGCGAAAACTTACCGTGCTGGTCGGTGGCGGTGAAGCCGGGCGTGCCTTTCTCGACCAGGAAGCCGCGGATGCCCCCGCTCGAATCGTCGGTTTGCGCCCAGACGACGGCGACGTCGGCGAGCGTGCCGTTGGTGATCCACTGCTTGGCGCCGTTCAACACCCAGGAGTCGCCGGCACGCCTGGCCGTCGTGCGCATGCCGCCTGGATTCGAGCCGAAGTCGGGCTCGGTCAAGCCGAAGCAGCCGATCGCCTTGCCGCTCGCGAGCGGCGGCAGCCAGCGCTCCTTCTGCGTTTCGGAGCCGAAGTCCCAGATCGGATACATCACGAGGCCACTCTGCACCGAAGCGAAGCTCCGCAGCCCCGAATCGCCGCGCTCGAGCTCCTGCATGATCAGCCCGTAGGAGATCGGGTCGAGGCCGGGAAGCCCGTAGCCGGAAAGCGTTGCGCCGAACAGGTTGAGCTCGCCCATCTCGGCCACGAGGTGGAGCGGGAATCGCCCGTCCCGGTGGCACTCCTCGACGACGGGCTTGAAGCGGTCTTCGACCCAGGCGCGGACGGTGTCGCGCACGAGGCGTTGCTCTTCAGAGAGAAGCGAGTCGAACTCGATGTAGTCGACGCCCGGGAAGCGGTTCACGGGAGACCTCCGGAGGGATGGTGGACGCGGGCGCGACTCGTCGGATGCTTGGGACAGCGGGGCGCGCCGAACGTTGAAAATGCTAGCACAGCGATGTCCCGTCCCTGGGCTAGGATCCGGCCGTGGGCTTTCCCGGCGGCAGCGCGTACGCGATGGCGAAAGACATCGCCGAAGGGTACCTGCTGGTGACCGAGCGCACCTACAATCGACTCCTTCCGGCCGAGCTCGATCAACTCTCCTTCGAGATGGATCGGGCGCTGCGCGACATCCGGGGCGACCAGCCGTCGCTCGACGATCTCGCCGCGATCAAGCTGCGCAATCGCAAGATTCTGCGCCTCACCAGCGCCGCGACCATGCTGCGGAGCTACCAGCTCCGGCGTCGCCCGAGCGGGCTCGACAAATCGCGCGGCTAGAGGCGAATGCCAGCTCCGGAGCTCCTTCGACTCGTCGGTCCGGTGCTCGCGGCATCCGCCGCGGCACTCCTCGTCGACCGCGGCACGCGGCGGCGCCGACTGGATCCGCCCGGCTTCGAGAGTCCGGCGCGGCGTGTTCTGGCGCTGACGCTGGTCGCCTTCACGCTCTACGTCGCGGTCTTCGCGGCGCTGGGAATGGTCGGTCGCGGCGGCGATCCGGATCTGGCGGCGCTTTCCAACTGGCAGCTTTTCGCGCTCCAGGGGCTCTTCACGGCGGCGATCGCGGGCTGGTTCACGCTCGGCTTTGCCGGCACCGGCGGGGCGGTCATGGCTCCGGGCTCCTCGTGGCGGCGGTTCGCCGGTCAGTTCGGCTTCGCCACCCGTTTCCCGGGCCGTGAGATCGGCATCGGCATCGTTGCCGGGCTGGCCGCCTGGTTGCTCGTGCTCGCCGCCGTGCTGCTTTTCGCCCTGGTTCTGGCGAGCCTGTTCGGAGAGGAGCTGCTGCCCCAGGCGCCGCCTGCCGTGATTCCGTGGATCGCCGGTCGGCCGATTTTCCTGCGGCTGCTGATCGCGGGGGCGGCCGGACTGGTCGAGGAGACCTTCTTCCGCGGGTTCCTGCAACCGCGCATCGGCATCGGTCTGTCGACCCTGTTCTTCGCGCTCGCGCACCTCTCGTACGACCAGCCGATCATGCTGGTGGGGATCACCCTGCTGTCGCTTTTCTACGGCTCGCTGGTGCGCTGGCGGCAGAATCTGTGGCCGGCGATCGTCGCGCATTTCCTTTTCGATGCCATCCAGCTGCTGGTGGTGATTCCGGCCGCCCTCAAGCTCCTCTATGGAGGGGGTTCCCCGGAAAGCTCTCTGCTAGACTGACTTCGGGTTCCGACGATGTCGTCCAACGACCGGGAGCTTCACCTCACGATCGCGAGCCGGTTCGAGAACATCGAGCTGGTTCAGACGGTCGTCGACGACGCGTTGCGCGAGCAGGGCGTCGCCGAGGATTCCCGTCACTGGGTGGGCTTGGCGCTCCGCGAAGCGGTGGCGAACGCGATCAAGCACGGCAACCGGCAGGATCCCGGGAAGCAGGTCGAAATCGAGGCCACGGTGGGTACCGACGAGCTCACGCTCCGGGTTCTCGACGAAGGCGCCGGCTTCGACCCGCGGAGTGTCGTCGATCCGCTAGCGCCGGAAAACCGATTCCGGACCAGCGGTCGCGGCATTTTCTACATGAAGCGCTTCATGGACGATGTCGAGTTCGGCACGTCGGCGTCCGGCGGCACCGAGCTCACCCTGCGCAAACGATTCGCGCCCGCCCAGGGCGCGAGCCAGGAACGATAGATAGGAGGAGGAGAAATGAAGATCGAAAAGCGGACCCGAGACGGCGTGACGATCCTGGATCTGGGGGGCAAGATCACGATCGGAAAGGGCGACGTCGCGCTGCGCGAGGCGGTCCATCAGACGCAATCGGACGGCGCGACCAAGATGCTCATCAATCTCAAGGACGTCACGACGATCGACTCGTCGGGCGTGGGCGAGCTGGTGAGCGCGTTCACCACGGTCACCAACCGCGGCGGCAAGCTCAAGCTGCTCAATCTTCCCGCGAAGGTCAACGACATTCTGCAGATCACGCAGCTGATCACCGTCTTCGAAGTATTCGAGAACGAAGACGAGGCGATCCGCTCCTTCTGACCTGGCTCCCTGGCTCCGATAAGGGAGGTCTCCGTTTCCCGACCCGACCCGCGCCTCGGCGATCTCGCGGCGCGGGTCGATTCACGCCTGGCGGAGCTTCTGCCGGCGCCGATCGCGGCGCCGGCGAACGTGCACGCGGCGATGCGCTATGCCGCGACCTCGCCGGGCAAGCGCGTGCGGCCGGTCCTCACCCTCGCGACCGCCGAGATGTTCGGTGCCACGGGCGACGCCGTCCTGGACCTCGCCTGCGGCATCGAGCTCGTCCACGCCTGCTCGCTGGTGCTCGATGATCTTCCGGCGATGGACGACGCCAGGCTCCGGCGCGGACGGCGGACGACGCATCTCGAGTTTGGCGAGGACGTCGCGATCCTCGCCGCCTTCGCGCTGCTGAATCGCGGCTACGCGCTGGTGGCGGAGGCATCACGGCGGCTGCCGCTCTCGCGCTACCACGCCGAGGATCTGCTGCACCATCTCGCCGCGGCGATCGGCAGCGAGGGACTGATCGGCGGCCAGGCACTCGATCTCCGCGGCTCGGCGAAGGCGCTTTCGCTCGCCGAGCTCGAGGCGATCCACAGTCGGAAGACCGGCGCGTTGTTCGTCGCCGCGGCGGAGCTCGGGGCGATGTCAGGAGACGCGCGTCGCAAGGAGCTCGAAGCGATCGGCAGCTTCGCCAAGAATCTGGGGCTCGCATTCCAGATCGAGGACGACCTGGTGGACGCCACCGCGACTTCGGAACAGTCGGGCAAAGACGCGCAGCAGGACCGCGGCAAGGCGACCTTCGTGGCGCTGTTGGGAATCGACGGCGCGCGAGCGCTCGCCGACGAGCTGCTCACCTTCGCCGAGGCTTCGCTCGCGCCGTTCGGCCGCCGCGCCGACGGGCTGAAGGCGATCGGCGAGCTGGTCCGGGACTACGGCCGGCTGGGTGGCCCGGGCGCGGCGGCGAGCCGCGAGCCCTCGTGAGCGATCCCCGCGCGCTCGAGATCGCGCGGCGGGAGCTGCAGCGTCTCGGCTACCTTTCCCATCGCGTCGAGCGCTTCCTGCTCTCCGACGCCGTTTCGGTGAGTGCTCCCCCGCGCGCGTTCGCGCTCCTGGCGCTCAAGGTCGGCCTCCTCGGCGGGACGCTCCTGGCACTCGCCAACACCCTCGCCCTCGCGGTCGCGAACGATCTTCTGTCGACAGCGCCGCGCGACCTGCTGCCGCTCTTCGCGCATCTTTGGGGGCCGCTCATGCTCGGCGCCGCGCTCGGCTTCGTCGCCGTCGCCGGCTTCTTCTTCTTCGCTCTCCGCCTCTTTCCGCGGCGCAGTCTCGAAGCGCTGATCCTGGGCGTCGCCTTTCTCGCCACCGGCCTCCTGTTCACATGGGGGCTCCTCCGAGCACGCGATGTGTTGCTCGAGCTCGAGCGCGGGCCGCGCCTCGCGACGGCGCTGGTGCTGCCGCTCCTCGCCGCGGGCGTCGCGAAGCTCCTCGCCAACGGCCTGCTTTCGCTCGCCATCCGGCTGACTCGAATGACGCCTCGGCAGCGTTTGGTCTCGCGGCGCACGATCCTCTCGGTGCTCGGCGGCACGCTGGGCGCTCTTGCCGTGGTGGCGATCGCCTGGCCCGAGCGCCGCGTGGAGCGAAATCCCGCTGCGTTGCCCGTGGCGCCTGGCGAAGCCGTAGTTCTGATCGGTCTCGACGGCATCCTCCCCGGAGAGCTCGACTATCTGATCGCCCGCGGAGTGTTGCCGCACCTGTCGCGGTTGCTCGCTGACGGCGGCGTGGTCGTGCCGCTTCGCCGCCCGCAGGGGATCGAACCCGCGGAGCTCTGGACGACGGTCGCTACCGGTGTTCCGGCAGATCGCCATGGCGTGCGGTCCGTGGACGGGTTCCGCCCGGCTGGAGTCGGGATGACGCTCGCCCGCAGTGGCCCTTGGACGGCTTGGTGGAGATGGGTCGAGTTGCCGCTCGGTCTCGCGGAGCACCGGCCGCTCCTGTCGAATCGCCGGCGTTCCTTCGCCTTCTGGGAGCTCGCGGCGCGCGGCGGCGCGCCGGTCGCCGCCGTGAACTGGTGGTCGACATTTCCGGCCACGCCGCTGCCCGGTCTGGTCGCGGCGCATGGCGCCTTCCAGCTGCTGCGCGAGGGCACCCCGGGAGCGATCTACCCGTCGTCGGAGGCGGCGGGGCTCGCGGCGCAGGCGCGCCGGGTCACTCCAGGCCCTTTCGGGGAGGCGATTCGGGCGGCGCTGCCGGCGGAGCTCGCCGCTTCGGCCCTCGAGCGGGCTCTCCTGCCCGACCGCTTCTATCGCGAAATCGCGCTCGCGCAGGCGACCCTCGAACCGCGAGCTCTCGTGCTCTACCTGCCGGCGATCGACCTCCTGGCCGAGGGATGGGTCGGTGGCGACGTCGCCTTCGCGGATCTCGTGCGCCTGCAGTTGGCGGAGACGGACGTGCTGGTCGGTGAGCTCGGGAATGCGCGCACGATCGTGGTGGTCGCCGATCCCGGGCGCCGCGGCGGCGCCGAGGGTCGAGTGCTGCTCGGCGGGCGGAACTGCCGGCGAAACTCACCCGATCCCGGGATCGGGCTCGAACCGGCGGCGGTCGCGTCGGCGCTGATGCGGAGTCTGGGTCTGCCGCAGAGCGCCGAGATTCCTCCGCCGCCGTTGTTGTGCGACTGGCCGGAGGCGCCCGGATCGGTGTCCACCTACGGTGCGCCGCGGACGGAGCCGGACCCGCCCGGCGGCAGCGCCGAGTATCTCGAAAGCCTGCGCTCGCTCGGCTATTTGTGAGGTTTTGAAGCCGTGAAGCCGTGAAGCCGCGGAAGCGGCCAGGTCAGTTCGACCAGCCCGACGAATCGCCGCTCTCGAAGTCGTCCCGGAAGAGAACCTGAGAGGCGGCTGGTAGAGCGGCGCTCGCGGACAGGCCGGCCGACTCGCCGTCTCGCGGCCGATCGAACGCCCACTGGGCGCCGATCGCAGCCAGAAGCAACGCCGCGATCGCCCACCCGGCCACCTGGCGATCTCGGCGATGCCGCCCGTTCGCCGCTGGCGCAAGCCGGCCGCGCAGCGCGACAAGATCGGCGAGCTCGAGGCGGAGCTGTGACTCGTCCTCCAGGGCGAGATCCAGCTCAACCTGCTCCTCATCGCTCAAGCGACCGTCCGCGGCGCGCTCGAGCCGGTCGTACGAGACCTCCTCCGATTCGCTCTCGGCACGGCGGAGCTCGGCCCGGAAATGCCTCGCCAGCTCTTCGACGGCTGAGGCAACGGCGGCGCCTGCCGCGGCTTCGGGGGGCCGAGTGGAGTGGGTGGGGCGAAACAGGAGCGGTCGCATGGTGGCTCTTTGAGAGGAGAGTCCAAATCGGAGCGGAAGTTACCTGCTCTCGCCGGGGTTTCCACTCCGCGGTTCCCCCCGGCCGAGCCGTCGCGCCAGTCTGGCGCGGGCGCTCTTGCGCAGGTTGATGACCTGACGGGGCGTGACCGCCAACCGAACGGCGAGCGACCGGTCTTCCAGCGGCAGGCTGGGCAGCAGCTCCTGGAGCTCGTTGAGCCCGATCTCGAGGCAGAGCGCCAAGTCGTGGAGGTCGGCGACTCCGGTGAGCGGCAAGAGGCGCAGGCGGTCGCGCCCCTGATCGTCGCGGAGGTTCAAAAGCAGCGCGACGCGCTGCCGGAACGGAAGCGCCCGGACCTCCCGCCAGAGGCTTTCCAGAGACTCGCGGTCTTCGAGCTGGCGTTGCGCTCCCGGTCCGCTGTCGGCGAGGTCGGTCGCGGGGTGGTCGTCGTCCGGTGCGCTCTCGCCGAGCGAGAGCTCCGGGCGATCCACGACGCCGAGGGCTTCGGCCAGGGAGCCCAGGAGCTCACCAAATCGCGCCGGCCGGCCGCGGAAGAGAAAATAGCGGCGCAGCAAGGTCGGCAGCGTCGCGGCGGAGGGGAGACCGCGCTCGCCGGGCACGAACTGCGGCGGCCGTGAGCTCGCATCGATCGCGAGATCGTGGCTTGCGTCGCGGTCGCGCCAGGCCGCGAGCCCGCAGTGCGTGGAGCCGTCCGGTGCCGCCCAGAGGGCGAGGCCCTGGTCGTGGCGCAGGACATAGCGCAGCTGGTTCGCCAGCCGCGTTCGTTCGGGATGGCGCCGGCGAAGGAAGGCGCGGCAGGCGTTCGCTCCGGTGGCGGTGACATAACCGCGGAAGCTGTGGATCTCGATCTCGGGGTCACCCTCGACGAAGCGCTGCAGGATCTCGGTCAGGCGGAGGAGGGCGCCCGCCAGCACCTCTTCCTGATCGGCGTGCGGAACGTCCGAGAGTCGCGCCCGGATGGTCGCCGCGAGGAGCGGTGCCGCCTCCGTGTGCAGCACCCGGCCGAGGATTTCCCGCGCCGCGGCCTCGCCGCTCGGACGAGCCGCGAGCAAGCTGGCGAGCACGGGGTCGGCCGGCGGCGGGATCTCAGTTGGGGAGGGCATCAGTACCACTCGATGAGCGAGACGCCGAGGCCGATCAACGTCGAACGATCGTTGTAGTCGATCAGCGATTCGCCGTAGCCGTGGAAGATCTCGAGACGGCCCTTGAGCTCGCCGCGGATCGGGAACGCCCATTCGAGAGCGGCGGCGCCGTGCGATCGATCTCCGCCAGCGAAGGAGTGACGGAGCATCAGCGCGAGCTCATGGCCGCGAATCCGGCGAACCACCTGGACGTCTCCGCGTCCGACGAAATCCTCGATGTCGGGGTTGTCGTCGTCCCAGGAGTGATCGCCGATGCGCAGCCAGGGGCGGAGCATCACGGTCCAACTGTCGCGCTCGAGCCCGATCATTCCGATCAACCGGTTCCACCCGCGCGAGTATGGATTGTCGCGGCCGTTCGACTGATGGTTGAGGCTCACGCCCACCAGGCGTCCGTTCAGGCCAAGGAGGTCGTAGCGCGTGTGAAAGATGAGCAGCGCCTCGGGCTCGTAGTTGGTCTCGCGGAACGGCCGGGACGTGTCGGCGTTGAAGACCTGCCAGCGGGACGACTGGGTGTAACCGAACCAGAGATCGCCGCGATGACCGAAGACCCCCTGCCAGATCTTGGTCTTGAAGGAAAGCTGGTATTTGAGCTCGGCGTCGTCAAGGAGGTCCGGTGCGGTGACCGTGTGATCCGGCGCCGGACTCGAAGGAGATGCATTGGGCGAGTCGTTCCAGAAAAACGGCAGCACGTAGATCGGCTTGTAGCCACGCAAGCTCCAGGTTCCGAGCTTCGCGTTGCGCGACAGCTCCCACCGACTGTCGAGCAGCGAGCTCGTGACCGGCGGCTCATCCGGGTCGCCGTCGGTTGGCGACGGACCTTCGAGCAGCTCTGGTGGTCCACCGCCGAACGGAGTGGCACCCAGCTCAGCGGGCGGCGAGGTCGGCGCGCCCTCGGATCCGGGCAGGGCGTCGCGACCGACCGCGAGGTCGTAACAGGCCAGTCTTTCGGCCGCCGATTCGATGCCGACACAGGCTTCGGGCGGAATCTCCGGCGGCGAGGCTGGGGTCTCGGATTGGGCCAGCGCGCCGGTCGAAGCGGTGAGAAACGCCAGAAAAAGCGCGGGAAGGAGGAGAGCCTTTGGTAGGATTTCGCCCATCCGGCGCGCTCTCCTGGTGGGGCGAAGCGTTGGAATCAACTGGGGGATGGTAACACCCTCGAAGCCGTAATCCCTTTACCGAAAGTCGTTGCCGGCGGCCGCCGAGATCCAGGAGAGTCCCGATTTGAATCTGCTTCGAGCGCTCGAACATAAGGCCGCCCTGCTTCTGGCTGGTCTCGTTCTGCTGGTGGTTTCCGCGGCGTCCGCGGCGGAGCCGCGGGTCGTGGTGCTCGGCTTCGACGGCGCCGACGCCAGGCTCACCGAGCAGTGGATGGGCGAAGGGAAGCTGCCGAACCTGGCGAAGCTGCGCGAACAGGGAACGTTCTCGCCGCTGCGCTCGACGATTCCGTCGCAGACACCGGTCTCCTGGTCGACCTTCTCGACGGGCCTGAATCCGGGCCGGCATTCGATCTTCGACTTCCTGAAGCGCGACAAGGAGAGCTACCGCCCGAGCTTCGCGGCGTTCGACGAGATCTCGAAACCGTTTTTGTTCGGCGAGAAGAACGGGCTTTACCTGGCGGTGATCGCATCGTCGGTGACTTTCCTCCTTGTCTTTGCGGTGGCGAAGCTGTTTCGAACAAGGGCGCGTATCGCCGCTGTCGCGTCCGCGATGCTGGCGATCGCGGCCGGCGCTGGTGGCTGGTGGGTCGGCTCGAAGATGCTGCCGGAGAGAGCGCCATCGGTGGTCAATCGACGGCAGGGCGATCCGTTCTGGAAGGTGTTGGGGAACGCCGGCAAGCACGTCCGGGTGATGCGCATGCCGGTGACCTTCCCACCCGAGCCTTTCGAGCACGGCGAGATGCTGTCCGGTCTGGGAACGCCCGACCTTTCGGGGCGGATCGGCAAGCCGTTCTACTTCACCTCGGAGCTCTTCTTCACGCCGCGCGGCGGGAATGAGGTCTCGATCGAGATCGTCGAGCTCGAAGACAACAAGGGAAAGATCGAGACCGAGATCAAGGGGCCGCCGAACAAGCTGTTCCCGAAGCAGTCCGATTACATCCGGATCCCGATGACGATCGACGTCGCCGCCGACAAGTCGAGAATCGACTTGACCGTGTCAGGGGCCAGCTTCTCGCTGAAGAACGGCGAGTGGAGCCCCTGGGTGCGCTTCGTCTTTCCGTTCAACGCGCTGATCAAGCTGGGTGGCATCGGGCGCTTCCGCCTGATGTCGATCGAACCCGAGGTGCGGCTCTATCTCTCACCGATCCAGTTCGACCCGTCGAAGCTGCCGCCGATCCTCGACATCACCGCGCCACGCTCGTTCGCCGCTGAGCTCTTCTCGCGCTTCGGCCTCTTCAAGACGATCGGCTGGATGATCGACACCTGGTCGATCAAGGGCGGCACGATCGACGACCCGGTCTTCTTCGAGGACACCGATTTCACGGTGAACGAAGAGGAGCGGATCCTCGAAGGTCTGATCGCCGACGACTGGGACGTCTACGTCCACTACTTCGAGTTCACCGACCGCGTGCAGCACGTGATGTGGCGGCACACCGATCCCGAGCATCCGCTCTACACGGCGGAGGGGAACGCCAAGTACGGCGACTCGATCCTCAAGGCGTATCAGCAGATGGACCGGATCGTCGGCAAGGTCGTGGAGAAGATGCCCCAGGACACGACGTTGTTGATCGCTTCGGACCACGGCTTCGCGCCCTGGCGGCGGACGATGAACTACAACACCTGGCTGGCCACCAACGGCTATCTGGTGCTCAAGGGGCAGAGCGAGGAGACGGCGAACCTCGAAGACCTTTTCGACCAGGGTCAGTTCTTCCAGAACGTCGACTGGGCGAAGACGCGCGCCTACGCGATGGGGTTG
>ERZ1292633.4255-Hain-H41-02um-R1-4255-length-13393-cov-4_pt1 | contig 13393 bp, 11 predicted proteins | sample MGYA00564406_ERZ1292633 | MGnify/ENA primary metagenome ERZ1292633 (study PRJEB36523, sample SAMEA6512639) | groundwater metagenome | collected 2019-01-08 | study: AquaDiva: Metagenomics assemblies of 32 groundwater samples
TACGCTTACAAAAAACTATATGGAGGATGCCCAGTTGCTGCTTGAAAAATGGAAAGTGCAAGCATCCCCACGCCCACCAGAACTGCAGAAAAAGAAAACTTCATAGAGCGGGAACATGAAGAACCTCTGCCTCCCACCAAGTATCGCTCGCAATAAAAGGTTCAACTTTTATACGGTAAAAGGGGGACGGATCCGCATCAATTACCTCACGAACCGTACCAAGAACAAATCCCCGTATAACTCCCTGTCCTAAACCGCTCGTCACGAGCGTATCGCCCACCTGCACATCACTTCCCTTCGGAACATACGAAAATTCAAGCCAGGCTCCGCCCGTTCCCGAAACAATACCCACGGTTGCTTCTTTCCCTAAAACCATAGCCGGAATTGCGCTCTCACTATGCGTAATCATACGAACAACCGCAAGGTCATTATTCGCCTCAAGAACAACACCAAAAAGAATTTTTCCAACACCCACTCCCTCCCCCACCACAAACGGTTCACCATCCATTTTCCACACAAGAACATGCTGTTCATCTCCCCCATACGCTCGCGCAACAACCTGCACAGACAGTGTACGAATGGGTCCTACGTCACTTGAAAGAAACGTGGCAACCTGCTCAGCAAGATGCGCCTTTTCTTCAGCACATAACGCGAGCTCATACTCTTCAAGGGCTTCGTTCAAAAAGACATAATGAAACGCCTGAGTAACACGTGTTGTTACACGAACAACCTGCGATTCAACATGCAAAAGAAACGATCGCGTTGGGGGAAGAACACGAAAAGCGATGTAGAGCAAAAACGGAAGAAAAATACCCGCCGCAAGGAGGAATCTCCGGAGTATGCCTTCAGGAAGTCGAAATCTCCGAGGCATACACTAGGAAGAAAAGAATGCGTCTTGTGTAGAAGGAAGTGCAATACCCTTAAGAAGGGCATCATCCCCTAAAAGCGCGGCCGCACCGCGCACGTTCACGGTCATCGGGTCATCAATCACACGCACCGGAATCGCGGTTTCACGCGCAATCGTTTTCTCAATACCCCGCAAAAGCGAAGAACCGCCAACAAGCACGACACCGTGTTCATAAATGTCTGCAACAAGCTCAGCAGGCGTTACCTCGAGCGTTGCCTTAATGCTGCTTAAAATAACCGAAACATTTCTTTGCAAAGCTTCACGAACCTCAGCTTCTTTTAAGATAATCTGCTTTGGAAGACCGGTTACCAAATGACGACCACGCACCTCCATTTCATAGGGCGTTCCCGTATCCATCGTGCTCCCGAGGCGCCACTTCACTTCTTCGGCAACTTTCTCTCCAATGAGTAAACTATACACATCACGAACATACTGCGTAATGTTTCTGGTCATTTCTTCACCCGCAACCGAGAGCGTGCGAGATGTCACCACGCCTCCAAGCGAAACAACCGCAATTTGCGTCATGCCTCCCCCAATGTCCACGATCATCGAACCCACACTCTCCATAACCGGAAGTCCTGCACCAATAGCAGCCGCAATCGGACTTTCCACAAGCGTTACCATGCGTGCTCCCGCAGAAAGCGCCGCATCTTCAACCGCCTTTCGTTCAACCTCTGTAGTTTCAAGCGGAACGGTCATTACCATCCGAGGGCGAGGAAGCGGCGTAGGAACATCAGCGTGCACGCGATCAATAAAGTAGCGTAGCATTTTCTCGGTAATTTCAAAATCCGAAATAACTCCCTTAAGCATGGGACGGATAACCTGCAAATGCGCCGGGGTCTTTCCAAGCATGTCTCGCGCTGAGGTACCAACCGCAACAATCGCCTGCGAACGAGTATTTATGGTAACCAAAGAAGGCTCGTGGATAACGATGCCTCGATCTTTTACCGCAACGCGGGTATGAGATGTCCCCAAATCAACAGCAATATCTTGAGAAAACTTGGCTAACCAGCGCTCAAACATAAGAGAAGTGTAAAGTTGAGAGTTGTTAGTATGAAGTGAAAGGTAGTTATTTCTGGTAAATATCAAAAAACACCACTCACTTCAGCACTACAAACTCTAAACTTCTTTACTCTTCCCGACTATCCCACTTATCCCCGCCTCAGCACCCGCTCAACATGACGCTCTTCCCACAATAAAAGCACAAATTCTACGGCACCAATAACGAAAAATGCACAGAAAAAGAGTGCGGGAGAAAAAAGCTTGCTCGCAAGCGCAATACACCCCGCAACCACAATCAATCCAAGAAACGTTCCCTGACGAAGTGAACGTACAAGAACCCGCAAAACACCGGCCTCGTCGTGCGCCTCAACCTTTCGGGAACGAATAAGCGTTCCGAGTGTTGAACCAAGTCCGGTAACCGTAAAGAAAAGTGTAAGATAGAATGCAAAAAAGCCAAACATTCCAGCAGTAAATGGATTGACGCTCACCAAAACCACACACCAGCCAATGCTTGCGGCACATGTTCCAGTAAGAAGAATGAGAAGATATTCGCGGAGGGACATGGAGCAAGTATACACGGAGTGAAGGAGCCGGCGTCATCCCGACGCCAGGAGGGATCTCTCACCTTTTTAAAAAAACTGAAATGAGTCTTTTAAAGGGGTGGGATTGAGTGATGGTACGCGGCGTCTTGTTGCGGGCGGATGGGTCAGATACCCTAGACGTCACCCTTCTCGTATAAAAATACAAAAGTTACATTTTATAGTTTCTTGCTATCCAACAAGAAACTATACTTTTTATGGTTTTCACGGCTCTTTTTACAAAAAAGTAACGTAAAGGTTACATTTTGAACCCTCCCTCCCAACCCATTACCAGAATTACCTCCTCCTTAATTCTTCCCCCCAATCCTTCTTCTTAATTCTTTTCTTCACCTCACAACCTATAACCCGAATTCATTTCACAAAAGAGCTCTTCGGTAGAGGTGGGCGTCGGGCTCGCCCGTAGGGCTATACCCGAGGGGATGACAAGGGCACATCAATTCACAACCCGCTTCCACGCTTCAGGTCTCAGCACACACTGCGCACGAAGCGTGAGCGCAGGAAAATCGCTTATCAAAGCCTGACACACCGCATCCGCAACACCCTGCGCATCAAAACGAGCCGCTGCATTCTTACACGCAAACGTAATCGTACTATCGGCATAAGAAAGCACGATAAGATCATTCTCAAGCGGCGTACCTCCAACAAGCCGCATCAGCTCCCCCTGTGCAGTTGCAACAATGTCATGCGCAGTCAATTGGTCTTTAATACCATGTCGCTTTGCAAACGACGAAAGCATTTTACTGATTGAACGAGGATTTTTCATACTTCAGTTGAAATAAGCTCAATAAGCTGCGTGGTCACCTCAGGGATAGAACGCGATGCATCACAGAAAAATGTAGGGATCTTCGCCTCCTGTACTAGCCATACAAATAGTTGCTCATCCATCTCACGAAAAATACGAAGCCTTGTTGCAATCGTCTCCTCTTCATCATCTTCTCGTTTCCTCAACAAAAGTCGCTTGCGAGCTTCTTGTTCAGAAACATCAAGAACAAGAACTATCGTCGGCGTATCATGCGTAAGATATTCCTGAAAACTCTCAATCCTTCTTGGATAGTTAATAATAACGTAACCGTTTTTTTGCACTTCTTCCGAAAGAATGTGCGATTTCATCAACTTCCCAGCAACACCATTCGGCACAATCTCCCCCCGCTCAACATACGGTGCAATAACTTTCCCCAAATCACTTTGAGATACAACTTCTTTACGCAAAAGATCCCCCGCAGAAAAATGCGCCAAATGAAAATACTCCGCAAGCTTTACCGCCTGAGTACTCTTTCCCGCACCAGGCTTTCCAAAGAGAAGGATTTTTAATGACATATCTTTAGTTAACAATAGGTGATAAATTCTGCAAAACAAATTTTCCAAAAACCTGAAACTGTTCTTCTTTTAACGACGATATCGGAACCCACCGAGGCTTCTCGGCTTCCATTTCATGAATATCAGGTGTCGACAATGCAAAACTTACCGGAGAACACCTATAAAAGAAAGCGTGCACATGCCATGCTTCGTCAGTAGGATTATAGTAACAACAATTCTCATCTACTCCCACAAGCTTCTCAACATTCACTTCAATCCCACACTCCTCATAAATTTCCCGACGAAGCGCATCCTCGATCTTCTCTCCTATATCAATTCCTCCTCCAGGCAACGAATACTTTCCCGTGCTTTTCGTATTACACAAAAGAATATTTCCTTCATGCACAATCAAGCCATACACCGACGGACGAAAAGCAATACGATCGGCAGGAATATCTATTTTCTGCCCAAACAAGTCATTACATGAAACTATTTTTTGCATATATGTCGTCATCATCGTCATGCCGGACTTGATCCGGCATCCAGAGCTTTTTCGCTGGACCCCGGGTCGGTGCCCGGGGTGACGATGTGCGTTTAACCAAGCTTCGCAGCTGGACAAATATCTTTAAAGTCACAATGTTTACATACCCTATCAGAAGGCGTGGCGGTAAAATCTGATGCCTTGAGATCACTTACTGTTTCAATAACCATTGATCGCAGCTTCTCTTTTTCTTTCTCAGTAGGCGTAAATGAAACGGTGCTTCCATTTTCTAAGTAATAATAAGTGAGCTTCAACACCTTCAGCGGAGGATTAAAACACTGTTCAGCGGCAAGTGCGTACATCACGAGCTGTCGCTTATCATCCCACGCAAGTTCATCTTTAGGAACTCCCGTTTTATAATCGATGATTTCGTAGCCGCCTTCAATGGCGTCGATGCGGTCGATACGACCTTTAAGCACCACATCCTCTACGCGCAAATGAAAACCACATTCAAGCTTCCACGGCTTCGGTGTCTCGGCTCGCATCTGTTCATAAAACGTTTTACATATCTCTCTTCCCTTCTCGCGATATTCTGTCTTTACTTCAGGAGACGGATACCATTCATCAATAAACGTGGCTTCATATATTTCAAGAAGCGTCGCAAGTGTTGGAATTTTTACCTGCGCTTGCGCCTGCATATCCTGAAGTTGTTCAAGATACTTTTGCAACGTTCCGTGCATGGTTTGCCCAAATGAAAACTGATGCTTTCCAAACGTAGGAATTTTTAACAAGTGCGCATACTTATACTGCAAAGGACACGTGGTAAACGCCGCAATTTGAGAAAAGCTCATTTCTTCAGGAAGAGAGAGGAGCGTATGTTGCTCACGTTCATAAGATCCTGAGCTCTGCGAAGGATCCTTCCTATCGTCAGGATCATGCTCAGGATCTTGCGCGGCTGCCTCACGAAGCGCACGGTCTCCCCGCTTTTCAGGTCGCGTCTTATCAATATCAAGCTCCAATAAAAACCGTGACGGCTTACGGGTTCGTGCTCCCCCGTAATCATCTGCCGAGAGCAAAAATAATCCTTCCTTTGCACGTGTCATCGCAACGTAAAACAATCGACGCTCTTCAGCAATATGATCATCAAGTTCTGCGATAAACGGAACAAGCCCGGGAGGAAGCGGCAAAAACTCCGATCGAGAAACCGAAGGAAAACGCTGCTCAACCAAATTCACCACAAACACATACCGAAATTCCAAGCCCTTTGCGCTATGCACGGTCATCATCTGCACAACATCAGGTCCCGCTTCTTCATCTTTCGGAAGCGAACCTTCTTCGCCCGCTTCGCGCTCAGCGTCAAACTCCTCTAAAAACATCGAAAGCGACGCCTCACCAGGATTTGACTCAACAAATCGCTTCAATCGACCCAAAAACTCTTCGACATATTGAAACTGCTCTTTCTGCACCATTTCCGGCAAACCTTTAATGTCACCCAGCAATCCAGACTTTTTAACAATTTCAATAAATATCTCCGCCGCAGAACAGCGACGATTCTTTTCGGCAAACACTTTCTGCATCTCCAAAAACTCAAGTAGTCTCTCCCGCCCCCCCGAACTTACCCCAAACATTTCATTATCCCTTTGCATCGCATCAGCAAACGAGTACGCCTTTCTGCGTACAAACGAAAGAAGCTCATGCACATCAGGCGGTGAAATTCCCAAGCGTGGATGCGTAATAATGCGATACCACGCCGTATTATTGAGTGGATCAGCCGTGATACGAAGATATGCAAGCAAGTCGATAATAAGCGGCTTGGTATACAGCCCAGAAGACGATGCATGCACATACGGAATACCGTAGCGATCAAACGTTTCCAAAAATGGTGCGAGCGGATCATGTGCGCGCGATAAAATACAAAAGTCTCCCCAAGAAGCAGAGCCCGAAGTAACGCGTTCAATAATTTCGTGCGCAACCGCCTGCACTTCATCTTGCAACGTGTCTGCGTGAATATGCGTCACAAATCCCTCCCCCTCTTGATGCGATCTTAGTTCTTTCGAAATGTTCTCACTTATCTCTAGCCGATGCGGATCATTTTTACGAATAAGTCGATACGCCGCATCAAGCACCTGTTTTCCGCTGCGATAATTCTCGGTTAACACAAAACGCTGACAATCAGGAAAGTCTGTTCGAAATTGAAGAATGTTTGCAAGTGCCGCACCACGAAACTTATAAATAGATTGATCATCATCTCCTACAACCGTCACATTTCTTTTTTCTCCCACCAGCTGCTTTACAAGCATGTATTGAATCGAGTTCGTGTCTTGAAACTCATCAACAATCACATACTTATACTGCAATCGGTATAACGCTAAAATATTCGGACGATGCGAAAAAAGCTGCTGAACGCCTAACAGCAAACCGCCAAAATCAATCGCACTTTCTTCAGCGAGAATTTTTTCGTAGAGAGTGTACGCTCCTGCAAGCTCTTTCCACTTCGTAAGCTCAAGACGAGCCTCAAGGGGCAGCTGCGCAAATCCCTCAGGCGTTCCTCCTGTTTGCTTTTGCCACAATTCTTCTACATGCTCGACGTATTTTTCCGCGATAACACCCTCATCTTTACACCGCGAAAAATGCTTGAGCATTTCACGCAGAAACTTCGTAGGATTTCCTCGAGGGCGAAAATAATCAAGTTCAAAACGTTTCAAATGCTTTCGCAGCAACAACCATGCATCAGTCTCCGTTAAAATACGCATGTTGCCAGGAAATCCCATTTCAAGCCCATGACGCGATAAGACACGTTCACAAAATGCATGAAACGTACAAATACTCGTATCAACGTAGCCAATCGGAAGCAAGCGATCAACACGCTCTTCCATTTCTCGAGCGGCCTTCTCAGTAAACGTAAGCGCCAAAATTTCATCGGGCTTCGCTTTTTCCTCAGCCAAAAGCCACGCAATACGCCGCGTAATCACCATGGTCTTCCCTGTTCCCGCCCCCGCAATAATCATCTGCGGCCCATCAGGTGCCGTAATCGCCGCAAGTTGCACCTCATGCACCCCCTCGAGAAGAGAATCTTTCCAAGAATTCATAGGGCTAAAGATAAGAGATAAAAGACGACAGACAGCAGATGACAAACGACAGACGGCAGACATCTTTTATCTTTTATCTGCCGTCTGTCGTCTTTTTCACTCACCCTACACTCCTCCTACTGCATCGACCATCAACGAAAGCGCATCGGCATACATAAACCAACAACCATACACCGTCATACCCACTAAAAGCACCGCGGCAACGCGTGCGCCCCACACATCAGAATACTTTGGCTCAGCCTCACTCCATGCACGAAAAACACGGCACGAGAGCGTATAGGTCGCGTACACAAGAATTGCACTCGAGATACACGCAACAAGCGGCATCATTTGGATTCCATAACCAACACTAAGTGCGTACGGCACAAACAGTGGGCTTACAAACGGAACGCCCGCTACAACCGCAACTGCGTATTTTCTCACATCAGGCTTCAGCCACACTCCTCCATGTGCAAGCAAAAAAAGCGTTCCAACGAACACCAGCATCATGATCATCATGAGCGCAGGAATGGCACCAGCCGGACCGTAACCCATAGAAACAAGCGCCATCGCCAAAAGAAGAACAACCAAACTATCCGAAACACCTTCTTGCACACGAAGATATTCAACAAGAGTAATTCCTGCAAACAAGCCAAAAAGCAAAAGCATTTTTTGCACAAAAAGCTCACCCGATGCACCTCCCCACGCAGAAAGCGTTAAAAAGTGGGGAAACAAGGCCGCAGGCAAAAACACACGCATCATAAGACGCTGTCCATTTGGAAGACTCGCGATACCTTTGCGGTACCACGTCATGCCCGGAAGCAATCCCATGAACCACATGCCCGCAAAACCTGTAAGCGTAATACCGAGCATCGCAAGAGGACCTACGGTTCCCATTTCTGCGGCACGCACAGCGTCCCCCGTAAGCAAAAGCGTACCCGTTACGTAGTAGCCCGCGAAAAGAAGAAGCGTAACACCACCCGCAAGCGCAATAAGTGCACCCCCAAGACCAAGTGCAAACATACGTACATGGTGAAGCACGCTGTCAGTCACCTGAAAAAGCACACCCACGCATGCCATAAAAAACGTAAGCAAAAGACCCAAGAGAACCAAAGGAAGAGAATTCGTAAGAAGCATGAGAACAATTCCCGCAAACGCGCCCACAAGCGTATAGCTTCTCAAGCAAAAGAGAGGACGAGTTCCCGTCCCGCTTTTAAAGCTCGCTCCCCACCAAAGAGAAAATGCAACAACACCCGAAATCCAGCTTATTGCCACAGGAACGATAATGAGACCACGCAATTGATCAACCGTGAAGAGATTCTCAAAAATCGACGTGGAATTACCCGCAATCGCAGGAATCGCAAGTGCCAAAAGAGCAAGAGAAGTAAGAACCGCATTCGCAACCATGAGCGAACGAAGACGTTTTTCACTGAGCGGTATAAAATTTGAAGCAAATGACCATGCGAGCAATATCGCAACGAGAAGAAAATCCATATTAGAAAAGAACAATGATCGTTACGATAAAAAGTGCGACCATGAGCACCCCACGCTCTTTAAGCGTCATGTGTGCAGCACGCTGCTCGAGACTCATTGCGGACGCATCGAGCCATGACCTGCCCCTTACTCCGTGCGCAAAAAAGGAAGAAACGTATTTTGGATAAACAGACCAACGATCGAGATGTGTAAATAACCGACGAGTAAGAAGAACAACACGATCCCACAGTGCTACCTGATACTTTTTCACAAGCATACAAGCCGCAACAAGAACCGCACTCGCCACAAACAAAATCCAGGGAGTAAAAGAAAGGGTCGTTGCACCAAACACGATAGCTATTTTGCTGTCAGGAGCATTACCCCCAATTGTTGTACCAAGATACGCGAGAATCTGAGCAAAGAATATTCCTCCTCCTAACAAAACAATGGCTTGCACAACGCCGGAAAGATTCCAAGGAGCTACGCGAATCTCGTGAGCAAAAAGCGATCGGGTGAGGAAAAGAAATGTGCAGAATGTAAGAAGCGCAAGAAAAGCGAGATACACCATCTCAACAGGCCCCGTAAATTGTGCGAGAGAAATGAATCCAGCAAACAAGAGCAGTGCACCCGTTCCCATAAAAGTCCCCGGAAGAACACTCCGCACAAAACGCGATAACATATGCGCGCCCATACGCACACGCGTAGGCCACACCGTTGGAATACCACCCAAAATTCCTGCAGTAGCAACCGCAAGACCACCAAACAAAAAGCACTGCACTGCATCAATTACCTGCATCTCAACGGCAATCATGGTAAGGGGAACCGCCATAAAAAGGAGATACACCGAAGCACGTGCAGGAGCATACGCTGCAGTACTCCGGGCGGTATACATCGCCGCAAGAGCAGCAATAACCGCAACGACCGTAAGCAAAAGTGCAGGAGCGCTTCCTAAAAAGAACAAACACAAACGCAAAGTAATATAGATGGGAATAAGAACATAAGCTCCTTCAAGAGAACGAATACTCCAAAGCGCACCACCAAAAAGAAGAATGAGGGAAAGAAAAATACTTGCGGCAGGAAGCTGAGAAGACACGGTTGAAACAATGGCCATGTCCGCAAGAAACGCACCACCCGAAAGAAGAAGAACACTAAGAACAATTGCCATCATGCTCACCACAAACCATCGACGCTCGCTTTGCGCGACATGTTTTACACAAAACACCGTTGTTGCAACAAGCCACGCAACAAGCGTAAGTGGCGTAGAAGAAGCAATAACGCCAAGAACAAAAATACCTGCAAAAAGACCCTTCTTGAACGCGCTCCGGGATCCTTCAAGAAAGGTGAGAAGAAGAATCGCTGATAAAATGACACCAAAAACTCCCGCAAAACGGTCAAGGTACAACACTCCCGAGAAAAGGAGCGGAAGTGTATGGGGAAGAAACTGAGGAGCCACTCCTTCACGCAAACCACCTGCAAGAAGCGTGCTTTGCCACCCCGTCCAAAGAACACCTAAAGAAGCGAGGCCGAGAAGCACTCCGCGCGCCACACGCTTGGTACGGTCGGCCCTAAGAAATATCCAAATGTGACGAGTAGCCGCTTCTGCCTTTTCTTTGACGTTTTGGAGAAATGCACACATATGGTTGGTAGTCTTTCAAATTTATAGGGGTTTTGCTATGGAGCAAGTGGATAAAACAATCCCCCGTCATTTGTAGAGACGGCCCGCCGGACCGTCTCTACATCGTTTCAAGGGATTATTTATTTCCGATGCTTTTTCAGTGCCACACGATAGCGTGCTAACTCACGTTCAAGCGCCGCCGCAGCAAACGCATACGCAACATCATCCCCCGCACGAACATCCTTAAGCGCAGCATCAGCAGCTTCTTTCGCTTTCTCAATCGCCTCAAGTGCAAGCTCTTCAGAACGCTCCGCAGTATCTGCAAGAATGGTAAGAACATCATGTGCGATACGAAGCGTTCCCGTAGACACGGCAAGAAGTATCTCAGTGCCTTCAGAATGAATTACTCGCATCTCCCCCGGTGCAAGAAGCGTTACAAGCTCGGTATGACCAGGAAGGAGCGTGATCTCCCCTTCTTTTGTAGAAACAGAAATCTTCCGGGCTTCGCCCTCTGCAACAGTACGCTCTGGAGTGATGATTGAGTATGTAAGCATAGAATCTTTAGGCAGACAGCGGATAAGAGACGGCAGATATCCTTCATCTCTTATCTGCTGTCTGTTTTCTGTTATCTTTTTTCTCTACACCACTACTTCATCAATTCCTCCCTTCATGTAAAACGCCTGCTCTGGCTTATCATCATGCTTTCCTTCCAAAATCTCTTTAAATGCACGCACAGTTTCGGTAAGCGGAACGTATTTTCCTTTGCTTCCCGTAAACTGCTCCGCAACATGGAACGGCTGGGAAAGGAACTTTTGGATTTTACGCGCACGAGCAACAATGCGCTTGTCATCCTCAGACAATTCGTCCATACCAAGAATGGCAATAATATCCTGCAAATCTTTGTAACGCTGCAAAACTTTCTGCACACCACGTGCAACATCATAATGTTCTTGTCCAACAATATTTGCGTCGAGAATGGTTGAAGAAGAATCGAGTGGATCAACCGCAGGATAAATAGCAAGCTCAGCCATTGCACGGGAAAGCACAACAGTAGAGTCTAAGTGAGCAAACGTGGTCGCAGGAGCTGGATCGGTAAGGTCGTCAGCAGGAACATACACCGCCTGAATGGAAGTAATGGATCCACGATTTGTAGAGGTAATGCGCTCCTGAAGTCCACCCATTTCGGTTGCAAGGTTTGGCTGATAACCCACCGCAGAAGGAATACGACCAAGAAGTGAAGATACCTCTGAACCAGCTTGGGTAAAGCGGAAGATGTTATCGATAAACATGAGCACGTCACGACCCTCATCATCACGGAAATACTCAGCCATGGTAAGACCCGCGAGTGCAACACGCGCACGTGCTCCTGGTGGCTCATTCATTTGACCGAACACGAGCACGGTTTTATCAAGCACACCGGAATCCTTCATTTCCATGTATAAATCATTTCCTTCGCGGGTTCGCTCGCCAACACCCGCAAACACCGAGTAACCTCCGTGTTCTTTTGCGATATTGTGAATGAGCTCCTGAATAAGCACCGTCTTCCCTACTCCTGCTCCACCAAACAAACCAGTCTTACCACCCTTCAAAATAGGACAGATGAGATCGACCACTTTAATACCCGTTTCAAAAACTTCTGCCTTGGTAGACTGATCCTTAAAATCAGGCGCTGCACGGTGAATACCGTCTAAACGCTTGGTTTTTACCTCTCCAAGTCCATCAATAGGCAAACCCGTCACATCCATCATACGACCAAGAGTTTCTGGTCCAACAGGAACAGAAATTGGGCTTCCCGTTGCCGTTACTTCAGCGCCGCGAACAAGACCATCGGTTGCACCCATGGCAATTGCGCGCACCACTCCCCCTTCAATGTGCTGCGCGACTTCACACACCAAAACGTCTTTTCCATTCTGAATAGTAAGCGCCGAAAGAAGCGCGGGCATTTCACCTTCAAAGCGCACGTCGACTACTGGTCCAATGATTTGTGTAAGAGTTCCTTTCATATATTTTATTATTCGCTTTCAAGTGCTGACTTCCCTCCGCTGATTTCTGCAATCTCTTGCGTAATCGCTCCCTGACGTGCTTGGTTATACGTAAACGTGAGTGATGAGAGCATGTCAGAAGCTGCATCAGATGCATTTTTCATTGCCATCATACGCGCTGCGTGTTCACTCGCAACGGATTCAAGCAGCATTTGCCAGAGCAACGTTTCAGCAAGTGCAGGAAGTGTTGCATCGAGCACATCTTGCGCAGAAGGTTCAAAAATCGCATCAGGCTTTGCCTCAGCCCCTTCAGTTGCAACACGCTGCAAAGGCAGAAGCGTATTGGTTGCAGGAACCTGAGAAACCCCAGAAACAAAGTCCGTAAAGAGCACGCGAACCTCTTTATATGTCCCCTCGAGGAATCCGTTTAAGGCCATATGTGCAACCGGGAGCAAGTCAGCAAGTGCAGGATTATTTGAAAGAGCCGGGAACCGTGCAACAACATTTTTTCCTAACCGCTGCAACCCATCGCCTCCCTTTTTTCCCACCGCGATAATATCGAGTACATCGTTAGGAATATCTTTCAATGTATCGCGAGAGAATCGAACAAGGTTTGCATTAAGCCCACCCGCAAGTCCACGATCCGAGGAGAGCACAATGAACAAAGTCTTTTTCGCATTCGGATGAACCTGGAGAAGCGCATGGGAAACGCCTTCAGGCAAATATGCGAGTGCATCTCCAATGGTCTGCTCAGCAGCGCGAGCATACGTTCTGCTCTTGAGTGCCTGAGCAATTGCTCTGCGCATCTTCGAAGCAGCCACAAGCTCCATGGCCTTGGTAATTTTTCGTGTATTTCGTACGGATTTCATCCGTAACTTAATGGCTTTTTTATTTGCGGCCATATTGGGGGGCGCGTTCGTCATGCCGGACACCGATCCGGCATCCAGCGTACCAAGAACGATGGATCCCG
>ERZ1292633.4259-Hain-H41-02um-R1-4259-length-13385-cov-5_pt1 | contig 13385 bp, 16 predicted proteins | sample MGYA00564406_ERZ1292633 | MGnify/ENA primary metagenome ERZ1292633 (study PRJEB36523, sample SAMEA6512639) | groundwater metagenome | collected 2019-01-08 | study: AquaDiva: Metagenomics assemblies of 32 groundwater samples
TTTATACGACAAAGACTCCAAGATGAAGGCAAGGGTCACCTGGTCTTGAATATCGTGTGGGGTCGGGCGGGGAGGCATAGTCCACGGAGCTTAGCACCACCTTTAGAAATCGAAAACACCGGCCATAGCTTTAGCGACGGCCGGTGTTTTATTTACTTGTGTGGGTGGGTCTTGCGCTTGGTCTGAACACCACGGACTTTGGTGGCTTTCTTTTTGTCGCGCGAGCTCAAGCGTCGCTCGACTTTCCCGGCCATCTCAATCAATTGAGGATTTTTGACCAGGGTTCGGAGGCAGCGGGTACAAATTTTGTACGCCCGGCCGCCGATGCGCTTCACCTGCAAGTTGATGTACTTGCGGGTTTTGGTTTTGATGTTGGAGTGGCTGACCGACTGGGCCGACAAGGCGCCCCGGCCGCAGGTTTCGCAGAATTGGCTCATAGTGCGAGGAATATAACAGAAGTGCCGAAACCTGGCAAGTCCTGTATACTAGGGCTCATGTTTCTCTCTTTGCTTTCGTACAATCCGCTTTTGGCGCTTGTTTGGGTCCTCGCGATTGTGATGTCGCTCACCATTCACGAGTTTAGCCATGCCTTGGTCGGTAAGTGGCGCGGGGACAAGACCGCTGAGCGTGAAGGGCGTTTGACGTTGAACCCGTTGGCCCATATTGATTTGATGGGCTTCATTCCGTTGTTGTTGCTCGGATTCGGTTGGGCCAAACCGGTGCCATATAATCCGTATAATTTGAAAGATCAAAAGTGGGATGCGGTGTTGATCGCTCTTGCTGGTCCAGCCGCCAACTTTTTGCTGGCTGCTGTAGCGGCAATTATTTTCCGCTTAGCCCTTCCGTCAGCACTCGTCACTGGCCTCAGCTTGCTGCACGCCTTTTTGATTCTCTCGGCGCTCTTGAATTTGTTCCTGCTGTTCTTCAACGTCATCCCTATTCATCCGCTTGATGGATCCAAACTGGTCTTCGCTCTGTTCGCTGCCCCGAAGTACGAGCAACTCCGTCGTTTCATTTTGATTCGTGGTCCACAGATCTTACTTTTTGCTGTGGTCATCTCCCTTTTAACAAATATCGACGTCTTCGCTTTTGTTAGTGCCCCCGCTTACGCCACTTGTTCAGCGTTAGTCGGTCTTCCATGTGGAGGATTGCTAGCAGCAATTTTCGGTGGCTAGTTTATTGTAGGTAAGTGTTTATATAAACGAAGGGACACCAGCTGAGGCCAGCTGGTGTCCGGGGCCGTGAAGTCTAAGCGGCGAGGTTTGGATCTCGGTTGGTCGGCGGTAGCCCGTAGCTTTCTACCGCTTTCGTTGAGTCAGCGCGTTCCGACCTTTCTCAAGGTCGCCTCTGACCATTCCCTCCACGAGGAGCCAGAGGGCGAGAGCCCGCCGACGGCGTTCCGGATGGAGCTCGTCCCACCGGAGCCTGGTGGCGATCTCCGCGTCGGGCCTCCATGCCGCGATGGTTGCTTCTTCCCATTCGGGGATGACCACGGCCACCCCGATGTCTTTTGCGGTGAATGGGACCGTCGTGTGGCCGAGCGTCTCGTCCCAAAGGGGAACGGTCCACGCCGCCGCCTTCGCGAGGAGGCCCGCGTAGGTCACAGCCCTCCTTTCGTCTTCTGGCGCGAAGTAGTTCCCCCACTCTTCGTAGCCGATCATCCCGACGAGTGCGGCCTTCCAGTCGTCGTCAGTGGAGGGCTTCAGCAGCGCCTGCAGAAAGCTGCTGCCGACGTTGGTGTAGAAGACCCGGATCTCTCCGCCCTCGCCCTCGACGATTAGGGTTTCGGTATCGGAGACGACGTATGGATTGGTCTGTGGCATTGGGCTCCCTGTCCTTTGTTGGAAGTTGGACTGCGCAACATATCGAGTTTTTAAGGCCGTGTCAATAGCTTCGGCCTGAGTTCAGGGCACTAACTTGACGCTTTTAGGGCCAAGTGATACCTTTTGGCCACTTTCAATTATGCCAACGATCAACCAATTGGTCCGCAAGGGCCGCAAAAAGACTAACGTGAAGTCCGCTTCGCCAGCGATGCAGTTTAAGTATGACTCATTGCACCGCAAGCGCACCGACTACAGCAAAGGTTCACCATTCAAGCGCGGCGTGTGTGTGAAGGTCACCACCATGACTCCAAAGAAACCAAACTCGGCGTTGCGTAAGTACGCTCGTGTGCGTTTGAGCAACGGTATGGAAGTCAACGCCTACATTCCAGGTGAAGGTCATAACTTGCAAGAGCACTCCATCGTCATGATTCGCGGCGGTCGCGTGAAAGACTTGCCAGGTATGCGTTACCACATTGTGCGTGGTCGCTATGACGCCGTTGGTGTTGATGCCCGCCGCCGCAGCCGATCGATGTACGGAGCCAAGCGTCCAAAGGAGAAGAAATAGTTTTCCGTCCAATTTATAAAGCGTCGCTTCGAAGTACCACACACGCTGGGAAGACACGAGGCGGCGATAACACAAACCTATGCGTGGCAAGAAAGCCCCTATTCGTAAGATCGATGGAGATGGTACCTATGGCAATGTCATGGTTGCCAAGTTTATTAATTACTTGATGAGCGACGGCAAAAAGTCGACGGCAGAAAAGATCGTCTATGATGCCTTCAAGATCATTTCCGATAAGACCAAGAAAGATGCGGTTGAAGTCTTTGAAGAAGCGATCAAGAAAGTCATGCCAACACTCGAAGTGAAGTCCCGCCGCGTCGGTGGTGCCAACTATCAGATTCCAATCCCAGTGCGTGCCGAACGCCGTTTGTTCTTGGCCTGTAAGTGGGTGCTCGAAGCGGCTCGTTCCAAGAAAGGCCGCCCCATGAACATTCGTTTGGCTGAAGAACTCATCGCTGCTTCGGAAGGAACCGGTGACGCATTCAAAAAGAAAGCCGACGTGCAACGTATGGCCGAAGCCAACCGTGCCTTTGCTCACTTCGCCCGCTAGTCGCTTTTTAAGTTTTTCACTTTATGCCACGCGAATATTCTCTCGAAAATACCCGGAACATCGGTATCATTGCGCACATCGATGCAGGTAAAACGACTACCACCGAGCGCGTTCTGTTCTACACCGGCAAGAAGCACAAAATTGGTGAAGTGCACGAAGGGGAAGCGACCATGGACTGGATGGAGCAGGAACGCGAGCGCGGTATTACCATCACGGCTGCTGCGACCACTTGTTTTTGGAAAGGGAACCGCATCAACATTATTGATACTCCTGGCCACGTGGACTTCACAGTGGAAGTGGAGCGTTCGCTCCGTGTGCTCGACGGCGGCGTGACTGTGTTTGATGGCGTGGCTGGTGTTGAACCACAATCCGAGACTGTGTGGCATCAAGCAGACAAGTACGAAGTGCCGCGCATTTGTTTCATCAACAAACTCGACCGCACGGGCGCAGATTTTTACAAAGACTTGGAATCGATTCATGCCCGTCTTACCAAAAAAGCGTATCCAATTCAGCTCCCTATCGGTACCGAAGATCAATTCAACACCATCATTGATTTGCTGAAGCGCAAGGTCTACATCTTTAAAGACGACTTGGGTAAAGATGTCGAAGAAACCGATGTGCCAGCGGACATGAAAGATAAAGTCGAAGAGTATCGCGCACGCCTCGTGGAAGCAATCGTTGAAAACGACGAAGCGATGATGGAAAAATATTTGGCCGGGGGAGACATCCCGGTCGAAGAGTTGAAGAAAGTTTTGCGCATCGCCGTTTGTAAGTTGAAGATTTTCCCCGTCTTGTGTGGTTCTGCGCTCAAAAATAAGGGTGTGCAAATGATGCTCGACGCTGTGGTCGATTATTTGCCTTCACCAATGGATGTGCCAGCGCTCAAAGGCACAGATCCAGATGATAAAGAAAAAGTGATTGAGTGTCCGGCCGATGACAGCGCCCCATTTGCTGCGCTCGCCTTTAAAGTTGCCGCCGATCCATTCGTCGGCAAGCTGGTCTTCTTCCGCGTCTATTCTGGATCGATGAAAGCAGGTTCGTACGTGTTGAATTCGACGAATGGAAAAACGGAACGTTTGAGCCGTATCGTGCGTTTGCATGCCAACACGCGTGAAGATGTGGACGAGGTGTTTGCTGGTGAAATCGCTGCTGCGGTTGGACTCAAAGAAACGGTCACGGGTAACACCATGTGTGATCCGAATCATCCCATTTTGCTTGAATCGATTACCTTTCCTGAGCCGGTTATTTCGGTCGCGGTTGAACCAAAAACAAAAGCGGACCAAGAAAAAATGGGCTTGGCCTTGTCGAAGTTGGCTGAAGAAGATCCAACCTTCCACGTGCATACGGATCCAGAAACGTTGCAAACGATTTTGGCCGGTATGGGCGAATTGCACTTGGAAATTCTTGTTGATCGCATGAAGCGTGAATACAACGTGGAGGCTAACGTTGGTAAGCCGCAAGTGGCCTACCGCGAAACGATCAAAAAAATGGCCGAAGCCGAAGGCAAGTACGTGCGTCAAACAGGTGGACGTGGTCAGTACGGTCACTGTTGGTTGCGCGTTGAACCAAACGAAGCAGGCAAGGGCTTTGAGTTCTTTGAAGAAATCAAAGGTGGCGCCATTCCAAAAGAATTTATCAATCCAATTGAAAAGGGTGTCAAAGAAGCAACCGAACGTGGTGTGCTCGCTGGCTATCCGATTGTCGACATCAAAGCCACGGTGTTCGATGGTAGCTACCACGATGTGGACTCGTCCGAAATGGCTTTCAAAATCGCTGGTTCGATGGCGTTCCAAGATGCGGCCAAGAAAGCCGGCATTGCCTTGCTGGAGCCAATGATGAAAGTGGAAGTCGTGACTCCAGAAGAAGCGATGGGAACCGTCATGGGTGACTTGAACGCACGTCGTGGACAGATTCAAGAAATGGGCGAACGCGGAACCGTCAAAACGATTCGCGCGCTTGTGCCACTTTCAGAAATGTTCGGCTACTCGACAACAGTGCGCTCGCTCTCACAAGGCCGCGCCAGTTACTCCATGGAATTTGCGCACTACGCGGAAGTTCCAGGCAACGTTGCCAAAGTGATCATCGAAGCTCGGGCTGGTATCGTGAAGCGCGTGACATAGTTGCAACCCCAAATAAAAAATGCGCGCCCGCGGGTGAAGGCCCGCGGGTGTTTCGTTTTCCTCAGCCGCCGAAGGCGATGAAGAGGATGAGTGCCCCGATGGTGAACCACGCAGCGGTCCACAACGGGAGGTTGTAGATTCGATCCGTTCTTCGCGGGATGTGCGCCATGGGTTTGATCCCTCCTTTTTCAAATCTAGTCCTAACAATCCACCGCGTCAATCAGCCTTGACGGGTACGCGGCTTTTGCCTATAGTGATGCGTCCCCTGGAGAATGCATGCCCTTGCTTTTTGACATCGTTGTCTCGTTTCGCTTCTTCGTCCGTGACGCGATCGACAACCTCGCTCAGCTCTTCTGGATGAGCCTCGTTGCCGTCCTCGTCGCCGCGATCGGTGGGTCGCCTGCCTACGCCGGAGTGATCCTCGGCTTCGAGTTCATGAGCGTGTACTACCATCACAAGGAGTACCACCTCGAGACGGGGTGGTTCACGCCGATCATCTACCCGATCGTCGGGGGATCCGGCTTCCTCCTCAGCTACCTCTGGCTCATGAAGTCCGCTGTCGCTGAGGACCGACCGGAGATGATGATGGTCGTGATGGTCGTCACCGTCGGTTCGCAGATCGCCTCGATCTCGATCCACTGCGTCGCCCATCACCGCGACTGGGAGATTCCACGCTGGAAGAGCGTCTTCGGTATCGCGGCCGGTCTCGCGCTCGCGATCGGAGGTCTCTTCATCTACTTCTAGCGCCTCGTCGGCCACCGCTTCCATCCTCGGAGCGCCTTCGGCCCGAGGCGTTTCTGTATACATGATCCTTGACGGGGTACTCGCGCGGTGCTAATCTCAGTGGTCCTCTAACGAGGCGAGGAGAAAACACCCATGGTCTTTCCCATCAATACCCTTTCGGCCGAGAGTCAACAGCGTCTGTACCCGTTGTTCGACGAGTACGCCCGAGAAGTCGAGGCGAACGAACTCTGGGCACTCATGCCGCACGCTGCGGCTTCTCAGGTCTACATGTACGATCCTGGGGCAACGGATCAACGCGCCCTCGTCTACGCTCTGTATTTCGTGGACAGCCTGCGACACGCCGCCATGCGCAACAGGGACGAGGAGTACGGGGAGGAGGGGGCAGAGCTGGAGTTTCCTGAGGACAAACAGGAGCTTCGGGAACTAACGGTCGCCCGCGCCAACGACTATTGGAATCGCGAGGCGCGTCTCGTCCGTCGGGGCTGGCGTGGCCTCCTTCGGCGCCTCACCTTTCGGGCCCCGTCCCTCTATCGGTTCACGGTCGAGGAGCTCGTCGAGGTTCACAACATCGTTGAAGAGGGCAAGCGGGACAACTGCCGTCCTCATTAGCTGGCGCCTCGGTGCCGACTGCATCCGTTACTCGGAAGCGTCTCGGCCCGAGGCGTTTCCCATTGACAAGAATTCGACCCTTCCTGTAGGCTTTACATAGTTATGAATTACGTCACGATTAATTTCCGTAAGAACATCGCCCTCTGACATCCGTCTGAGCTGATTAGACGTGTGTGCAGAGGATTGGTCGCCAAGTGGCGATTTTTTGTTTATGTCATCAACACTCATTATTTGGGATTGGAATAGAACACTATTCAATCCTGAAACCAAAATGCTGTATCTAGATGCGCTCGTTGTGCTCGAAGCGTTGCATGCGGCTGGTTGCGTTCAAGTGCTCGTTAGCAAATGTGAAGCTTCTGGAATCGAAGATATCCGTCGATTGGTTCCATCAAAGATTTTTGTGAAGGCGAGCATCATTTCGAAGAAAACGCTCTGGACCTTTCTGAAATTGGCCATTCGTTACCGTCGAAGTAAGCATTACGTGATTGGGGATCGGGTGCGCGGAGAAATTTTGTATGGGAACGTCTCTGGTTGCAAAACAGTCTGGATCCGACAAGGAAAGTTTAGCGATCAAATCCCACGTTGGTTTTTGGAACGACCAGATGTCGCGATCGCAAACCTCACCGATGTGCTGCCGTTGTTCTTCGGACCGGACTCCATCTTGCAAGAGGAGTCCGACACGAGCAACAACCCAAGAGAGGCATCGGACTATCATGGATCTCACAGCGCTTCGCACTCGTCGTCAGGAACTGGGTCTTAGTGACCAGAAGTACCAGTTCGTCCACGCCCCACAGGGCTTCATGATCATCGAGCCCGACCTGCGGCAGTTCGAGATGATCGCGCGGCTCGTCCACGCCTTCCTCGAGCGGGTGGACGCCTGGGTGCCGACGCAGATCCGCCCTGGAGGCGGAGGCTCGTGGTGGGGGAGCATTCTTCAGAAGGGGCTGCCCGCGCCGTACACGCGGTTGCCCTGGAAGGGGGTGCTCCCCGAGACCGTGATGATCGACACGGTCTGGACCGACCACGGCTGGCAGGTGGTCGAGATCGACGTCACCAACCGGAACGGCCTAGGGTTCCCGATGACCATGCGCGAGCTCTACGGCCTGCCGAAGATCTGGAAGGGCACGCCAGCGGCCTGGCGAGAGGCTGGGTGGCAGGGTGTGGTCCAGGTGATGGGAGCCCGGCAGCGCTTCTACGAGCCGTACTTCCGGAATTTCCTGCGCTCGCTCGAAGGCGAGCTGATCCCGCAGGCCGATCTCGCCGCATGGCTCGCGCGTCCGAGGGAGGCGGTGCAGCTTCTCGATCTGCCTGTCCTGCTGCCTGTCGACGAGAGCGACGACGTCACTCCCCTCATCGAAGCGCTGCTCGAGCGGGCGGCCAACTGGAGGGTGGCAGTTCCGCCAGTGCATCAGCTCTCGTCAAAGGCGGTCCTCGCGCTCCCCTGGGAGATCGATGCGTTTCAAGACGATCCCATCCGTCACATCCTCCCCGAGACCCGCCTCGTCTGCCGCAGCCGGCAGATGCCGCCGGGGGACTTCTTCCTGAAGCTTCTCCAGAGCGGCGGCGCTCACGGAACGTTCGTGAACGATACCGAGCGTCTCGCGCGCCTGTCCGCGGAGCGCCGGCCGGAAGCGGTCTGGCAGCGGGCCTTGCCGATCGTGAAGCGCCGCATCGAGCACCTCGATGCAAACGACAACCTGGTGGACGGTGAGGCCTTCATCCGCTTCTCGATCTACATCGATCGGGAGGGAACGATCGTCGACGGCGACGTCACCGGCGGGCAGGAAAGCATCGTCCACGGGGGGCGCAATGCCATCCTGACTGCCCCGGTTCTTGTTCGACCGTGTTTCTTCTACCGTTGATCAACGGCGAACCCCCGGCTGCTACGCACGCCGGGGGTTTCGTCATTTAAAAAGCGTTCCACCCCGGTCGAGTGGAGACGCGGGGTGGTCAAGTCCACGTTGAGGTGTGAGAAATGAGCCACAGGTAGCGGCGGCCGAGGGCAAGGACGCTCCCAACGAACGGAGCGAGGCCGACGCCAGTGGCGATCTCCAAGCGGCAGAAGAGGTTGGCCGCGACGATGAGGGGCACGACGGTCGTGAACGTTACGAGGAAGGTGAAGCCGATCATGACGGCCTCCTCCGTCTCCCTGGCCAGCCTTTTGGGACGGGCGGCCAGTGTGTCTTCGGCAGAGCGCATACGTCCTCCGGGATCGTTCAACACATAGCGCCAGTTTAGATTTGTTGTCAAGTATTCGGACGATGTGCATAGCCTGTTTACTGCCTTCTTGACAGACGAGCCCTCTCATATAAGATAACCAAGCTAATTGCTGATGGGGGATGCATATGAATCGCCAATTTAAGCGCATTTTAGACTTGGTTCGCCGCACTGGCGACCGCATGGTGGTCACTGATCCTGAAGGCGACGACGCTTTTGTGGTCATGGGACTGGATCAATACGAAGAACTCCTTGGATTAGGCGGGGGAGATGAGCATTTCCATAGCCATGACCATGATCACAATCACCCTCATGGTCACGACCACGGTCCGATGGGTTGGAGTCCAGAAATGGATGGGGATTTGATTGGGCTCGAAGAGGAGCCAGAAGTGTCCCTCCCGACCCATGCGGAAGAGGGCCTGCCAGAAGAGCTCAAAGCCGCTGTGGAACACGACCTCGCCATCCTCGATTCTTGGCGTAAGGAGAACGAAACCAAACCGACGCCAAGCGAACCGCAAGAAAGTAGCGAAGATAAGGCAAAAAATGGCCCTGACGAAGACCGTTTCTACCTTGAACCGATCGAGTAGTCCGGGGGACTTGCGCGGTTTTTAGGAATCTGTTACACTTCCGACACAAAAAAATCTACTGGTCTTATGTAGATTTGAGCTAACTTTATCCAATTGCTATGGCCGAAGTCTTTCAACGTAATAAACCCCACGTGAACGTCGGTACCATTGGTCACGTTGACCACGGTAAGACGACTCTCACGGCCGCTTTGCTCGCGGTGTTGAACGCCCATGGGATGAAAGCCCAAACCAAGGGTGTCGGCGACCTCGACAAGGCTCCAGAATCCAAGGCGCGTGGTATTACCATTGCCACTGCCCACTGTGAGTACGAAACCGATAAGCGTCACTATGCCCACGTCGACTGTCCAGGTCACGCGGACTACGTGAAGAACATGATCACTGGTGCCGCTCAGATGGACGGTGCAATTTTGGTTGTGTCTGCTGCTGACGGTCCAATGCCACAGACCCGCGAACACATTCTCTTGGCTCGCCAAGTCGGTGTGCCTTCAATTGTGGTTTTCTTGAACAAAGTCGACATGGTCGACGATCCAGAACTTATTGACCTCGTCGAAGAAGAAATTCGCGACCTTTTGAAGAAGTACGAATTCCCTGGCGACACCACCCCGATTATCCGTGGTTCTGCCTTGAAAGCCTTGGAAAACCCATCAGATCCAGAAGCTTCCAAGTGTGTCATGGAACTCGCCGCTAAGCTCGACGAATTCATTCCCGAGCCTGTGCGCGACACCGACAAGCCGTTCTTGATGCCTGTGGAAGACGTCTTCTCGATTGAAGGTCGTGGCACCGTGATCACGGGCCGCATCGAACGCGGTACCTTGAATGTCGGTGACGAAGCTGAAATCGTTGGTTTGAACGAAGCTCCGATGAAGACCACCATCACGGGTATTGAAATGTTCAACAAGCAACTCGACAAGGGTATGGCTGGCGACAACGCTGGTGTGCTCTTGCGCGGTACCAAGAAAGAAGAAGTTGAACGCGGGATGGTGCTTGCAAAACCTGGTTCCGTGACTCCACACACTGAATTCGATGGGGAAATCTACGTTCTCACGAAGGAAGAAGGTGGACGTCACAAGCCGTTCTTCAATGGCTACAAACCACAGTTCTACATCCGCACTACCGACGTGACCGGTGAAATCACCTTGCCAGAAGGAACAGAAATGGTGATGCCGGGCGATACCGTAACCATCAAAGTCAAACTCATTCAGCCAGTCGCTTTGGAAGAGAAGCAACGCTACGCTATCCGCGAGGGTGGCCGTACCGTCGGCGCTGGAGTTGTGACCAAAATTACCAAGTAAAGAATCGACGTAGGGGCAACCAACAAGTTGCCCCTACGCTCGTAGAATGAACGCACATTATGGCCGAGGCCAAGACTAAAACGCAAGAAGTAACGGCGCAGCGTATCCGGATCAAAATCCGTGCGTACGACCACAAGATGATCGACACCGCTACCGAGACGATCATCAAAACGGCCGAACGTTCGGGAGCCAAAGTGCTCGGTCCGATTCCGTTGCCGACCGAAAAGCGCCGTTACACGGTCAACCGCTCGACCTTTGTGCACAAAACCTCGCGTGACCAGTTCGAGATTCGCACCCACAAGCGCTTGATCGACATCTTGGAGCCTACCGAGCGCACCGTCGATGCTCTCATGAGCTTGAACTTGCCAGCCGGGGTCGATGTCGAGATCAAAATGTAAACTGCCACGAACCGGGAAGAAAGATCTCAACCGTTCGAGAAAACCTTCCCGTGATTCCGAAGCGGTGATAAGAAAGGGTTCGTGAACGTTCTAAATTAAAGAGAGACAAGCCTTCGATCGTAATAAGGCTAGAAGTTGGGTGTCGAGAATCCCCTCGACGATCAACTTCTGGCTTTTGTTAATCAGCCAGCATCGGTTATGAAAGTGATCCTCGGGAAAAAACTCAACATGGCTCAAGTCTTCGCCGCCGACGGAACGGTCGTGCCCGTGACCTTGGTTCAAGCTGGCCCCTGCACGGTCACGGAAGTCAAAGAGACTTCGATCGCGCTCGGGTTTGGTAAAGGCAAAGATGTTGCCAAAGCGCAGCTTGGTGCCTGGAAAGAGTTGGGTGCGTTTGCTGAGGTCCGCGAGTTCCGCGCCGACAAGGCCGACGTGAAGCGTGGTGATGTTATTGACGTTACGGCCTTCACGATCGGAGATCATGTCGACGTCACAGGCACTTCAAAGGGTCACGGTTTCCAAGGTGTGGTCAAACGCCACAAGTTTGCTGGTGGTCCAGCCTCGCACGGTCACAAAGACAACTTGCGCATGCCAGGTTCGATCGGAGCTGGTGGTGTGCAACGCGTCTTTAAAGGAATGCGTATGGCCGGGCGCATGGGCAACGATCGTGTCACCGTCAAAAACTTGGAAGTGGTCGCCATCGATGCCGGAAAAGGAACTCTCGCGATTAAAGGAGCGATCCCCGGTCCCATGGGGGCGCTCATCATGATCAGGGGTCGTGAAGGTAAGACGATCTGGGTGAATTAATATGGCCAAGGTGAAAGTCTACAACCTGGAAGGGAAAGATGTCGGCGAGCTCACACTCTCATCGAAGATTTTCGATGTGGCTGCGAGCCCGACGGTGGTCCACGAAGCGAGCGTTGCGCAAATGCACAATGCCCGCCAACCCCTCGCGCACACCAAGACCCGTGCTGATGTCCGTGGTGGTGGACGTAAACCATGGAAGCAGAAGGGGACTGGTCGTGCCCGTCACGGTTCGACCCGCTCACCAATTTGGGTTGGTGGTGGTGTCACCTTTGGTCCGCGCTCGGAGCGCACGTTTGATGTGAAGATCAACAAAAAGATGCGTCGCAAGGCGATCTGTATGTTGCTCTCTGATCGCGTGCGCGAGAACCACTTCATCGCTGTTGAGAATCTCGGGATTGAAGGTGGTAAGACCGCTAAGCTCGTGAAAGCCCTCAAAGCGCTTCCAATCGACGCCCGCCGTTCGGTATTGATCGTGATCGACCCAAAGAATATGGAAGCACGTCGGGCCGCTCAGAATCTTCAGAAGGTGCGCACCATTGCTCCTAACAGTTTGAACGTCAATGATTTGTTGCGCTCAGGTTACGTGATGGCGGGCAAATCAGAGATTGAACTTATGACTTCTACCTTTGAACGCTAATATGGCTTTACTTGATCGCTTCAAAAAGAAGAAAGAGGTGGAAATGAGTGGTGCTGAGGCCAAGGTTGCTTCGGATGTCAAGAAGCCCGAATCAAAGAAAGCGGACGTGAAGAAGAAAGAGGAGAAAGCTGAACCCAAAAAGACTAAGGTGGTCCGAGGGGAAACGACCCGGGTGATTATGGCTCCGGTGGTCAGTGAAAAAGCTGCTCACCTTGCAGCGAAGAACACCTACGTCTTCCGCGTTCACCCATCAGCCAATCGCGTGCAAGTCGCTCAGGCGTTCAAGGAACTTTACAACATCCAACCAACATCGGTGAACGTGGTGAACTTGCGTCGCGAACCGGTTCGCTTCGGCCGCCACTTTGGTAAACAGAAGGCTTGGAAAAAAGCGATGATTACCTTGCCAAAGGGAAAGTCGATTCAGATTTACGAAGGCGTCTAATCTTATGGCCATCAAGCGCTACAATCCAACATCTGCCGGTCGCCGTATTTCTTCGGTCGATCGCCGCGATGATATTACGACGAACAAGCCGCATCGTCCGTTGCTTTTGGCGCGCAAGCAGAATGCTGGCCGCAACAACCAAGGCAAGATCACGGTGCGTCACCATGGTGGTGGAGAAAAGCAATTCATTCGTATTGTTGATTTCAAACAAGACAAATACGATGTGCCAGCCGTGGTACAAACTATCGAGTACGATCCAAAGCGTGGCGCACGCATTGCCCTTATCAGTTATCAAGACGGCGAAAAGCGCTACATGTTAGTGCCAGATGGGGTTAAGGTTGGGCAGAAAATCATGTCGACCAAGCAAAAAGATGGTGTGGAAATCGCCGTGGGCAACCGTTTACCACTGGAATTCATGCCAATTGGCAGTGTCATTTGCAATATTGAACTTGACCCAGGCAAAGGTGGACAAATTGTCCGTGGCGCCGGGGCGATGGCGAGCCTCATGGCTATTGAAGGTGTGTTCGCGACGATCAAGTTGCCATCAGGCGAAGTGCGCAAGGTGCGTAAAGAATGTTTGGCAACCTTGGGACAAGT
>ERZ1292633.1847-Hain-H41-02um-R1-1847-length-22345-cov-8_pt1 | contig 13382 bp, 11 predicted proteins | sample MGYA00564406_ERZ1292633 | MGnify/ENA primary metagenome ERZ1292633 (study PRJEB36523, sample SAMEA6512639) | groundwater metagenome | collected 2019-01-08 | study: AquaDiva: Metagenomics assemblies of 32 groundwater samples
CGATGAACTTCCGGCGCGGCTCCACCTGGTCGCCCATGAGAATCGTGAACATGCGGTCGGCCTCGACCACGTCGTCGAGCGTCACCTTCATCACGGTCCGTTTCTCGGGGTCCATGGTGGTCGACCAGAGCTGATCGGGGTTCATCTCGCCCAGACCCTTGTAGCGCTGGAGCGTCGTTCCCTTCTTGCCCATGTCTTCCTGGTGCTTCGCCAGCTCCGCCTCGTTGTAGGCGTAGCGGACGTCCTTCCCCTTCTGCACGCGGTAGAGCGGCGGCATGGCGATGTAGACGTAGCCGCGCTCGATCAACGGCCGCATGTGCCGGAAGAGGAACGTGAGCAAGAGCGTGCGAATGTGCGCGCCGTCCACGTCGGCGTCGGTCATGAGGATGATCCGGTGATAACGCGCCTTGTCGGCGTCGAACTCGTCGTCGATCCCGGTGCCGAGCGCGGTGATGATCGTCCGGATTTCCTCGTTCCCGAGCATCTTGTCGAGCGAGGCCTTTTCCACGTTCAGGATCTTCCCCTTCAACGGGAGGATCGCCTGGAAGCGGCGGTCGCGACCCATCTTCGCCGAACCGCCGGCGGAGTCGCCCTCGACCATGTAGATCTCGCACTCGGCCGGATCGGTCAGCTGGCAGTCGGCCAGTTTTCCGGGGAGCGATCCCGAGTCGAGAATGCTCTTCCGCCGCGCTAGGTCGCGCGCCTTCCGCGCCGCCTCGCGCGCGCGGGCGCTCTGCACGCACTTCTCCACGACCTTCTTCGCGACGGCGGGATTCTCCTCGAAGTAGTTCCGGAGTCCCTCGCCGACGATCGACTCGACGGCCCCCTTCGCCTCCGTGGTGCCGAGCTTTCCCTTGGTCTGCCCCTCGAACTGCGGATCGGGGAGCTTGATGCTGATGACCGCGGTCAACCCTTCGCGCACGTCCTCACCGCCCAGGGAGACTTCCTTCAGCGACTTCATGAGCCCCGCGCGCTCCGCGTAGGTGTTGATGGTGCGCGTCAGGGCGGCGCGGAAGCCGACGAGGTGGGTGCCGCCCTCGATCGTGTTGATGTTGTTCACGAAGGAGAAGACGTTCTCCACGTAGCCGTCGTTGTACTGGAGGGCGAACTCGACGTTGATCTTCTCCTTGTCCTTCGAGTAGGAGATCGGGGTCGGGTGGAGGACCGTCTTGTTCTCGTTCAGGTACTTCACGAACGAGACGATGCCGCCCTGGTACTGGAAGTCGTGCTTGCGGCCGGTCCGCTCGTCCTGGAAGAGGAGGCGGATTCCCTTGTTGAGGAACGCCAGCTCGCGGAGCCGCTGCGAGAGGGTGTCGAAGTTGTAGTCGGTCGTCTCGAAGATCGTCGGATCGGGCTTCCAGTGGACCGTGGTGCCGGGCTCTTCGCTCGGGCCGAGTTCCTTCAGGTCGGTGGCGACGTCGCCGTGCTCGTATCGCTGCTGATAGCACTTCCCATCCCGGCGAACCTCGACTTCAAGCCACTCCGAGAGGGCGTTCACGACCGAGACGCCGACGCCGTGAAGCCCGCCCGAGACCTTGTAGCTGTTCTCGTCGAACTTGCCGCCCGCGTGGAGCGTGGTCATCACGACCTCGACCGCGGGGCGGTTCTGGGTCGGATGGGTGTCGACCGGAATGCCGCGGCCGTTGTCCCACACCGTCACGCTGGTGTCGGGGTGGATCGTGACCCGCACCTCGTTGCAGTAGCCGGCCAGCGCCTCGTCCACCGAGTTGTCGACGACCTCGTAGACGAGATGGTGGAGCCCGCTCTGCCCGGTCGAGCCGATGTACATGGCCGGGCGCTTGCGGACCCCCTCCAGGCCTTTCAGGACCTGGATGTTCCGCGCGTCGTACGAATGGCCATCCTTGGTCGGCGGCGTCATGGTTGCCGCATCGTCACCCGGTCGGCTCAAATCGAGAACCCTCCTTCCCCCTCATCGGAACCAGCCGAATGCCGCGCAACCGCGCTTCGGCCGGCAGCCGTCCGTTCACGTCGTCGAGAATTCCATGGCGTAGGACGGCAAGATGACCCATCCAGACCGCTCCCTGCACTTCCACCAGCAGTTCCCCGTCGCGCACGCCGACGGCGTGCGTGCGGCGTGCGACCTCGGGCCCGACCACCTCGGGCCAGAGATCGGTCGCCGCTGCCGTGGCCACGCGTTCCTCGATCTTCAACCCGCTCATGATCTGGTCGATCACCGACCCGACCACCACCGGCTGGCCGCCACGGCCCGTCGCTCCGGCTCCGATCCCGCGCTTCATGCCGCGCTTCCCTCCATCGCGAGCGATTCGATCGTCATCGCGTGAAACCGGGCCGGCGGCGCCGTCAGCGGGCGGCACGCGGTCACGATCGTCTGACTCCCCTCCGGCAAGAGGCCAAGCAGCTTTCCGATCCAGCGCGGATCGAGTTCCGACTCCGGATCGTCGAGGAGCACGACAGGTGGCTCGTGGAGCCGCTCGTCCAGCACCCTGGCCAGCGCCAGCCGGAGAAGGATCGAGTAAAGCCGCGAGTAGCCGCGCGAGGCACCGTCAGTCAGTTCCCGCCCCTGGATCGCGCACTCGATCCGCGCCCGGTGGGGACCGATGGATGTCCAGCCGAGGCGCCGGTCGCGCGGACGAAGCTCTTCCAGTTTGGCTGCACGCTCCACGGCGCTCGCCGCCGGAACGCCGTAGCCGAACCCCGGTTGAAGCTCGGGATCGACCCGCTCCGCCAACTCGCGCAGCCGCTCTCCCAGCGCCTCACAGAGGAGCGCGCGGCGCCGGTCGATCTCCACCCCCGCGCGGGCCAAGATATCCTCCCACGCCGCGCACTCCTCGTTTCGCGGAGCGCCGTCGCGGGCCGCCTCGACCAGGAGCCGATTCCGCTGCCGGAGCGCCGTCACGTAGTCGCGGAGCGCGCCGACGTAGGCCGGCTCCAACTGGCAGAGCGCCACGTCGAGGAAGCGGCGCCGTCCAGCCGGTTCGCCGTTCAGCACCGCCAGGTCCTCCACCGAGAAGTGGACCGTCGGAAAACGCCCCAGGAGATCGGTCAGGCGCTCGATCGGCGCCCCATCCACGATCACCTCTCGGGGCCCGCGGAGCGAGCCGCGCACGGAGAGCTCGCGCGGCGATCCCGCGCCCCCCTGGACGACCGCCCTCACCTCGAAGGCGTCGGCGCCGCGCCGCACCAGCTCCCGGTCGCGGGAGCCGCGGAAGGAGCGTCCGATCGATAGGAGCGCCGCGGCTTCGATCCAGTTCGTCTTCCCCGAGCCGTTTTCGCCGAGGAGGAGCGTCGGCCGTCCCTCCAGGTCCGCGCGGGCGTCCTGGTGGTTTCGAAAATTCCGAAGCTCGAGGCGAAGCAGGCGCACGCGCGCGCGATCAGCTCGCCAACCGAAGCGGCATCACCAGGCAGAGCAGATTTTCCACCGGCGGCGTCTTCGAGTCCCCGCTCGGCGCCGGAACCAGGAGACCGGCCGTGACGGGCGTGTTGAGCTGGAGGAGCACCTCGTCGCTCTCCATGGTCTTGAGAATGTCGAGGAGATAGACGGCGTTGTATCCGATGTCGAGGTCCTCGGAGTCGTACTTCGCCTCGAGATCCTCCGTCGCCTCGCCCTGGTCAGGGGTCTGCACCACCAGGCGGAGCCGATTCGTGGAAATGGCGAACTTCACCTGCTTGGTGAGGTTGTCCGAGAAGACCGAGACGCGATCGAGTGCCGCGGCTAGATCGTCCTTCTTCACCGAGAGATGCTTGTTGTTGTTCTTGGGGATGACCTGCTCATAGTTCGGGAACGGTCCCTCGATGAGTTTCGTTGTGAGGGTGGTCTTCCCGAGCACGAACCGGGCGTGAGTCTTCGAGAGTTCCACCGTCACTGTCTCCCCGCAGTCGGGAAGTAGCCGCGTCAGGTGGTTCATCGCCTTGAGTGGGAGAATTACGTCGCTCTTCAAGGTCCCCTTTGTCGCCGCGGGATGCTTCAGTGTGGCGCGCGCGAGGCGATGACCGTCGGTCGCGACGAGACGAATCTCTCCGTCGCTCATCTGGAAGAGCGCGCCGTTCAACGCCGGCCGCGTCTCATCCGTCGAAACGGCGTAGATGCTGCGGCGAACAAGACGCTCGAACGCCTTCGCCTCGATCGTGAGATGGACGTCGGGAGCCACGGTTGGTCGGGCTGGGAATTCTTCCGGACGAATACAGAGGAACTTGAAGCGGCCAGTCTTACTGACGACGTTCAGCGTCAAATCTTTCGCTTCAAGTTTCAGTTCTTCCTTGGGCAGTTTGCGCGCCAGTTCGAGCAGCTTCCTCGCCGGAACCGTCAGCGCGCCGTCGGCCTTCACGTCGGCCACGGCTCTTGTGGTGATGGAGAGGTCGAGATCGCACGCGGTCAGTTGAAGCGACCCCTCCGCCGCTTCAACCAGGATGTTCGAAAGAACGGGTAGCGTCGTGCGACTCGGAACGGCATTCGAGATGAGCTGCAGCGCTTGGAGAAGTTCGGTCTTGGCGACGGAGAACTTCAGGGCCACTTCCTGAGCCGTGATCATGTCCGTAAGTCCCTTTTGTGAAAAGAGGTTGCGGTATTGTCGGGGGTGGCCTGATCGACCATCCGGAGTATAGGTCTAGAGGGGGTTTTGGACAACCCGAAAGGGCCTTTTTTAGGGGGGTCCAGGGGAGATGGTTTCCACAAGGATGGGGGTTCCTAGAGACGAATATCTTTCCCTGAATAGAAGACGTGGATGTAGGGGCTGTGGATAAGTGTGTGGAGCTCGTCGTCTGCAATATAACCTGTTGTGAAGTAATGTTTTGTGGGTAAAATTCGCCCGGGCGTCACCGTGAGTTCGCGGTGGATGACGCCACGGTTATCCCCGGCGCTGGGATGGCTGGGTCCGATCGCTACCTTATCCACAGGCCATCCACAGGATTCAGGGAGACCAGATGCGTGACCCGCGCAGCGTTCAGTTGGCCAAGACGATCGTTCACCACTCCTGTTCCTTGAAGCCGGGCGAGACCATCCTGATCGAGACATTCGACCTGGCGGAAGGCCTGGTCAACGACATCGTGGAAGAGGCGTTCACCGCCGGCGCCGTGCCCCTCGTCTATCTCCGGAATAACAGACTCATCCGGCAGATGCTCCTCCATGGGAAAGAGGAACAACTCAAGAAGCTAGCGGAGGTCGAGCTCTTCCAGATGAAGCAGGCACAGGCGTACGTGGGGCTCCGGGCCAGCGAGAACGTCTCGGAGCTAGCCGACGTCCCCGCGGCGCACATGGCCCGCTACGCCAAACTGGTCGGAATGCCGGTCCACAGCGAATACCGCGTGAAGAAGACGAAGTGGGTGGTGCTCCGTTATCCGAATCCGTCGATGGCGCAGTTGGCGAACATGAGCACGGAGGGGTTCGAGGACTTCTATTACAAGGTCTGTAACGTCGACTACAAGCGGATGAGCGAGGCGATCGTGCCGCTCGTGGCGCGGATGAAGAAGGCCGAAAACGTCCACATCAAGGGACCGGCCGGGACGGACCTTCACTTCAGTATCAAGGAGATCGGCGCGGAGCCGTGCAGCGGCGAGCGGAATATCCCCGACGGCGAGTGCTTCACGGCACCGGTAAGGGACTCCGTCGAGGGAACGATCGCCTATAACACCCCCACCGTCTATCAGGGGCAGACATTCACCGACGTGACCTTGACGTTCGAGGCGGGGAAGATCGTGAAGGCGACGTCCAACAACACGAAGCGGATCAACGAGATCTTCGACACCGACGAGGGGGCGCGCTATATCGGGGAGTTCTCGCTCGGGTTCAACCCGTTGATCCTCACGGCGATGAAGGACACGCTATTCGACGAGAAGATCGCCGGCTCCCTCCACTTCACGCCCGGGCAGGCCTACGAGCACGAGGCGGACAACGGGAACCGCTCCGCGATCCACTGGGATATGGTGCTGATCCAGCGGCCGGAATACGACGGTGGTGAAGTATGGTTCGACGGAGAGTTGATCCGGAAGGATGGCAGGTTCGTGGTGAAGGATCTGGAGGGGCTGAATCCGGAGAGGTTGGTGTAGGACCCGCGGTTCAGGACATCCCGCTGCTTTCGGCCGGGGCGGGTATCGAAGAAATCCCCGCTAGGCGCAAGGATCAGCTTCGCATTTTGCATCGTGTGTATCCGGCCCGACCCCGGTAAATCCGTCTAGGACAACAGCTAATGGCTGGCACACATGTTGCTATATCGCCCTACCATGCTCACCATCTCACCCCCTAGCACGGAGGTCCACAGCATGTCAGGTCGATCGAGCCTATCTATGCGCGCTACCACCACCATCGTGATCTCCATGATCGCGCTAGCCGCGAGCGGTTGTGGTGGCGGCAGCAGCGCCCCGACGGCTCCCGGCATCGGCACGCCGGCCGGCGGAACAGGTACCACCACGCTTCTCGTACAGGCTTCCGTCGAAGGAAGGGACCTGAGCCCCGGAGTCTTCGAGACCGTATTCACTGCGAGCGTTTATGACACGCTCAATCTGCCCGCCTCGGGAGCGACGGTGTCCGTCACGCTTCCATCGGGTTTGGCGGTGGTCCTCGCGGAGGACATCGGGACGCCGGGTACGTATCGGCACACCCGCTCCAGCTACCTGCCGGGTACGTATACCCTCTCGGCTACGTGGGGCACCGACGCCATCTCCGGCGTGCGGGTCGTGGGGCCGACCGTCCACACGATCACCTCGCCCGCCGCGAACGCCACCATCGCGGCGGACCAGCCCATCACGGTCACCTGGAACCGGACGAGCCCAGCCCAGGAAGCGAAGGTCGAGACCCGCAACTACGAGTCGCTCGCCGAAACCGATGACATGGCAAGCAGCATTCCCTCATCGGGAAATCCGGCGAGTCTAGACCAGCGGGTTCGAGTGAAGCGGATCAACAAGACTACGATCACGGCAGGGCTTCCTGGATCGAGGCTCGAAGCGGTGCTGCGGACCACGGTGGAGCCGATCACGGCTCAGTAACGCTTCCCGCATCGAGCAGAAACTCGAAGGGCTCTGCCCCGTTGGCTGGGGTAGAGCCCTTCTTCCGCTCTGGTGCCCCGCGGCCAGCGAAGCGATGCCTGCCGGCCGCAACCGAAGTGGTGCGCGTGCGGCCTACCCGTTCAGCGCCCCCATCAGCTCCTCCACCGTCTTGCGGATGTCCTTGTCGTTCGCCATCAAGCCTTCGATCTTCTGGCAGGCGTGCATCACGGTGGTGTGATCGCGGCCGCCGAACTTGGCGCCGATCTCGGCCAGGGAGAGGTCGGTGATGGTGCGGGTGATGTACATGCCGATCTGCCGGGGGAAGGCGATCGTATCGGTGCGGCGCTTCCCGCGGAGCGACTCCTCGGTGACGTTGAAATGCCGCGCCACGAGCCGCTGGATCTCGTGGACGTCGATTCGCTGCAGATCTGGCTTGATCTGATCCCGCAACACCTCCTGCGCGAACTCGACCGAGAGCGGCTGGTTCGTCAGATCCGAGAACGCCAATAGCCGCGCCAGCGACCCTTCCAGGTCGCGAATGTTCGTCTTGATATTGCTGGCCAGAAGGAGCGCGATCTCGTTCGGCAAGTTCCGCCCCTGCATCTCCGCCTTCTTCTTCACGATCGCCACGCGCGTCTCCAGGTCGGGCGCCTGGAGATCGGCCACCACGCCCCAGGTGAAGCGCGAGACCAGCCGCTCTTGCAACGCCGTCATCGAATTCGGCGGTCCGTCGCTGGTGAGGACGATCTGCTTCTTCTGGTCGTGGAGCGCGTTGAACGTGTGGAAGAACTCCTCCTGCGTCGATTCCTTGCCGGCGAGGAACTGGATGTCATCGATGAGGAGGATGTCGGCCGTGCGATAGCGGCTCTTGAACTCGAGCGTCGTCGCGTGCTGGATCGCGTAGATCATCTCGTTCATGAACTTCTCGGCCGAAACGAAAAAAATCCGCGCGCCGGTCCGCTGCTGGCGGACGTTGTGGCCGATGGCGTGCATCAGGTGGGTCTTCCCCAGCCCGACGCCGCCATAGAGGAAGAGCGGGTTGTAGCGCGTTCCGGGGCTCTGGGCCACCGCCTGGCAGACGGCGTGCGCGAACTGATTCCCGTTTCCGACGATGAAGGTGTCGAAGGTGTTCTGTGGGACCAGGTGGGTCTCGTCTCGCGAGAGGGGGCCGAGCCGCGGACGCTCTTCTTCCTCGGGCGCTTCCGGCTCGGGGCGGATCTGGAACGAGACTCCCACCGACTGTCCCGTGGCCGCCGAAAGCGACGACTCGATCAGGGAGCGGTAGTGCTGGTCGAGCCAGTCGACATAGAACGGACTCGGTACCTCCAGGAGTAGGGTTCGACCGTCGAACTCGAGCGCCGTCAACGAGCGGAACCAGGTATCGAAGGTCTGACCCGAAAGATTGGCCTGGATTCGCGGGACCGCCCGCTCCCAGACATCGGAGGCGACCATTGTCTCGATCATCGTTCCATCCCCATGTCTACACACCCTCTCCACCGGTTGTCCACAGACTTATCCACAAGACGAAATGGGCGCAACGTGCATGCAGGTGCCACGTTACGCCCCGAATTATTCGGATAGCGGATCGAACCGCTCACAGCATCAAGACCTCGGTGAAGCGCGGCGCGCGGGACGCGCCAAGGAGAGCGAATTGGGGCAGGCCCTAGACGCGCGTGCTCCGTCGCGGCGGGGGTCTGCGAGGGCCGGAATGTACGCCCGCCCCTCTGGGGCTCGCAACGAAAATGTTGGCGACAACGGCCGGCGGCGCAAACGAAGGGGGCTCCAGGGGATCGCGAGAAGGGCGTTGACCACCCAGCGCCCGGTCCGATAGACTCCGTCGTTCATGCCATAGGAAGCAGAACCACCCCTTTTCACGAGGTCGGTACTAGTGAAGCGCACTTTTCAACCGCACAATAAGCGCAAGAAGAAGGTCCACGGGTTCCGGGCGCGCATGAGCACCCGTGGTGGCCGCGCCGTTCTCGCTCGGCGCCGGGCCCGCGGGCGCAAGCGTCTCACGCCCTAACCCGGCCCCACCGGGCGATACCATCATGGCAGGCGCGGTCTCCCCGCGCGATCGCCGCCTTCGCGAAGGGTGGCAGTTCCGCGAAGTGTACCAGTCCGGTAAGTCGATCCACGGCAACTTGATGACGCTGGTCAGCTTGACCAAGCCGGAAGACCGATGCCGCTTTGCGTTCGTCGCCAGCCGGAAAGTGGGCGGCGCCGTCCAACGGAACCGGGCGAAGCGTCTCCTCAGGGAAGCGTTTCGCGCCGTTCCGGCCGAGCGCCACGACGAGGCGCGCTGGCGCATCTGGATCGCCCGCGCGACCTGTGCCCGTTCGGGGCTCGCCGCCGTCTTCGCCGAGATGACCCGCTTGATCGGACAGGAGCGCCGATGACCGCCGTCGCAGTAACGAGCTCGGTTTTCGAGCGCGCCGCTCGCGCCGGGTTCGGGCTTCGGCCGCTCTTCCTGCTCTTGGTTCGCGGCTATCGCGCCGCGATCTCACCCGTGCTCCCTCGATCGTGTCGATTCGAGCCGTCGTGCGCCGCGTACGCCGAGGAGGCGCTCCGCCGCCACAACGTCGCGCGCGCCCTCTGGCTGATCGTGCGCCGGATCTTCCGCTGTCACCCCTTTCATCCCGGAGGCTACGACCCGGTTCCCTAGGGGAGCCGCGGCCGCCTATTCATGGACAAGAGAACCCTGATAGCCGTCTTCGTGATTCTCGGCGTTTTGCTGATCGACTCCGTCTGGTGGTCGTCGCGCACGCGCCAGAAGCAGCAGCAGTCGACCGAAACCACGGCGCAACAGGCGACCCCGAGCGCTCCGGGAACCACGGCCGCGACCGGCGGCGGCCCCACGGGCGGCACGGCCGCGACCGGCGGTGCCGCAGCGACCGGCGCTCCCACTGGCGGCCAGGCGACCGGCTCCGCGCCGGCGGCCCAGGTCATGGGAGCGCCCTCCATCGCCGGCGAGACGCTGGTCGCCACGCGGGTGGCCGACGCGCCGATCGAGGCGCGACGTCTCGCGACGAAGTCCTTCCAGGCCACCTTCTCCACCGAGGGCGGGACGATCACCTCGTGGGTCGTGCCCGACTACAAGAATCCGGTCACGAAGGGCCCCGTCGATCTCGTCCGACCCGGCTCGCGCGCCCTCCACGTCGTCGTCTCGGCGGGGCAGGCGACGTTCGACTTCAGCCGGGTGCCGTTCCAACTGGCGGACTACAACGCGTCGAGCGGCATGGTCAGTTTCGTCGCGGAGGACTCGAGCGGGGTCAGCGTCACGAAGACCTATCGCGTCGATCCCAACGGATTGCTCCTCGACGTCGAGGTCCGCTTGTCGGCTCCGGCCGGTCTCGGTCCGATCCGCTACCGCATCGGCTGGGGGAGCGCGCTCCCGATCACGGAGCTCTACGGAAAGCCGGAGGAGCTCCGCGGTACGGCCCTTCTGGGCGAGAAGTTGGTCTCGGTCGACACCAAGGGGCTGGGCAAGGAAGGGTTGAAGGTCGAGAAAGGGAACGTCCGCTGGGCGGGCGACCGGAGCAAGTATTTCGTCGCGGCCCTCGTGCCCGATTCGCTGACCGTGGACGAAGTCGCCTTCCTCCCCGCCGCCGACGGCTCGGCGAGCGCCTGGCTCACCGGCGCCGCGACGCCAGGCTCGCTGGTGGTGCGCCACGCGCGGCTCTACGCGGGCGCCCTCCACTACGACACGCTGACCGAACTCGGCTCGGGTCTCGACCAGCTGGTGAATCTGGGGTGGAAGTGGCTTCTGCCCGTCAGCACGTTCCTCCTGAAGAGCCTCCTTCTGCTCTACAAGTGGATCCCGAACTACGGCGTCGGAATCATCCTCATCAGCCTCCTGACCAAGGTCGTCTTCTACCCGCTGACGCAGTCGAGTCTTCGCACCATGAAGATCATGCACCGGCTGCAGCCGCGCATGACGGAACTTCGCGCGAAGTACAAGGAAGACCCGGTCAAGATGAACAGCAGCGTCATGGCGCTCTACAAGGAGCACAAGGTGAACCCGCTCGGCGGGTGTCTCCCGATGCTGCTCCAGGTGCCGGTCTTCCTGGCGCTCTACAACGTGCTGCTCTACTCGGTGGAACTGCGCGCGGCCGGCTTCATGGCGCACGTGCACGACCTCTCGGCGCCCGACATTCTCTTCCAGCTGGGACCGCTTCCGATCCACCTGCTGCCGATCCTCATGACCGGAAGCACGTTCTGGATGCAGGCGCTCACGCCGACCGATCCGAACCAGAAGCCGCTCATGATGCTCATGCCGGTGATGATGCTCTTCTTTATGTATAATCTCCCGGCGGGCGTGATCCTTTACTGGACGGTCAACAACGTCCTTTCCGCCCTCCAGCAGCAGTGGGTCAACATCGCCGACGACCGCGAAACGGCGGCCCGCGCCGCCACGTAGCGGCCCAAGCCCGAACGACCGGATGGACCAGCCATGAACGACGAAGTCATCGATATCGAAGCCAACTCCTTCGAGGAGGCCATTGCCGCTGCCTGCATCCGCACGGGCCTCACGCCGCGCGAGCTTGCCATCGACCTCGTGGATGCCGGCTCTTCGGCCAATTCGAGCATCGGATTCCGGCCGGTGAAGGTGAAGGTGCGTCGCCGCAACCCGGAGGGCGCCCCCGACGGCGCCGGCCGCGCGCCGGCCCGGGCGCCGCGCCCGTCCTACGATTCGCACCGCTCCCACCAGGGCGTGTCGCACCGCGCGGAGCCGCGCGATTTCGGCCCGCCTCCCCCGCCGCTCGATCCGGCCCTCATCACCGAGGAGCACGTCGCTCAGGTGAAGCAGCTGGCTCAGGGGCTGGTGGACGCGATGGAATTCCGCGGGGCCGTCGTGGAAGCGTCGAAGACGCAGCACGGCATCCGCGTCGGCGTGAACGCCGGGGAGTTCGACTCGCTCCTGATCGGATCGGATGGCGAGACGCTCTCCTCGTTTCAGCACATCCTGACCCGCATGCTCCGAGCGAAGATGCCCGACTCGGCGCCCCCTCGCCTGGAGGTGGACGTCGCCGGATTCCGCGACCGCCAGATCGAGGGGCTTCGCCAACTCGCCCGCGATCTCATGGGTGAGGTCCAGGGCGGCACGCCCGAGGTGACGACCGACCCGCTTCCGGCCTCCGAGCGCCGCATCGTCCACCTCGAAGTGGCCGAACGGCCCGGGATGGAAACGGTCACGATCGGAGACGGCTTCTACAAGCGCGTCATCATCCGCCGCGCGCCGTCGAAGGAATAGCGTCCGTGAATGCCGCGTCCGGCGCGGCAGGACCGAAACGCCCCCGCCATGGCCACCAGCGACACCATCGTCGCGATCGCCACGGCGCCCGGCGACGCGGCCATCGCGGTCACGCGGCTCAGCGGACCTGACGCCGTCGCGATCGCGGCGCGCTGCTTCCGCGGCGCGCGCGACCCCCTGGAAAGCGGCTCGCACCGGATTCTCTTCGGGTCGTTCGTGGCAGGGGCCGACGCCGGCGGTCGCATGGCGACTTCCACCGGAGCGATGGGAGCTGCCGCGACTCCCCTCGACACGGTTCTCCTCTCGATCTTCCGATCTCCCCATTCTTATACCGGTGAAGACGTCGTCGAGATCTCCTCGCACGGAGGGCCGGCCGTTCCGCGCGTCATCCTCGAGACGCTGATCGGCGCCGGCGCGCGTCCCGCGCGTCCGGGCGAGTTCACGGAGCGCGCCTACCGAAACGGAAAACTCGATCTGGCCCAGGCCGAGGCGGTGGCGTCGATCGTCCGCGCCCGCTCCGAGCGATCGCTTCGCGCGGCGCACGCCACGCTGGGGGGCGATCTCTCGCGGCGGATCGAGGCGCTCGACGCGGAACTGGTCGGGCTCCTCGCCGAGGTCGAATCGCGCATCGATTTCCCGGGCGACGTGCGGGAATCGGCGGATGTCGCCGCGTTCGCCGCGCGGTGCGACGCCGCGGCCGCGGCGCTTCGGGAATGGATCGCACGGCTTCCCTCCGCACGACGTCGAGAGGAGGGTGTACGCGTCGCCATCCTCGGCGCGCCGAACGTCGGAAAGTCGAGCCTCCTCAACGCGCTTCTCGGATACGACCGAGCCATCGTGGACGAGTCGCCGGGCACGACGCGCGACACGATCGAGGCTTCGATCTGGCTGGACGGCATGGAGATCCGCCTAACCGATACCGCCGGACTCCGCCAGGCGACCGATCCGGTCGAGCGGCTCGGCGTGGAGCGCACCGAGCGCGCGGCGGCGGCGGCCGACATCACGATCCTGGTGCGCGACTGCACGCGTCCCGACGCCGGCGCGGCGGAGAGCGAGCGGCTGATGGGGGCGACGAAGGGAACGGTGATCGTGGCGTGGAACAAGAGCGATCTGGAGCGGCGCGAATCGGTCGGGGCCGGTGTGGCCCTCACCGCGGCAGGCCGACCTGATG
>ERZ1292633.4262-Hain-H41-02um-R1-4262-length-13379-cov-5_pt1 | contig 13379 bp, 16 predicted proteins | sample MGYA00564406_ERZ1292633 | MGnify/ENA primary metagenome ERZ1292633 (study PRJEB36523, sample SAMEA6512639) | groundwater metagenome | collected 2019-01-08 | study: AquaDiva: Metagenomics assemblies of 32 groundwater samples
GAAAACCCAAAATCAATGGTTCGCTGTCGGTATTCCTGCACCTTCGCAGCATTAATTTGAAAATCGATCGTCAAAATAGGCAATCCTTGCTGCTTCAGTTGGCTGAGCCTTGCCACAATCTCATTCGTGACAGCAACTTCTTGATCCTTATAGGTATTCGTATCGAAGTCGTAGGTCGAAAAGACATCCTCTTTGGTCAGGGCATCAATTGAGGGCAGTAATTCGTTAATAACCGTGAAGCCATTATTCGCCACAAAAATCATACTCGGATACTTAGCGCGCAACTCCTGCACAAGGGCAACCAAGCCAGCATGAATATCGGGGCGATTCTCGCGCAGGTCTACCACATCAAGATTGTCGAAGAAAAAGCCATCGATCCCCTTCGCTGCGAGCGGCGGGGCAATCGTATCGAGTACCACCGAACGCCAACCAGCGTTCGAAACATCCATCCAAAACTCACCGGGAAAGCCGTGGTAGGACTCAAGCTTGTACGGCTGGCAAGCTGCGGCGTAGGATCGGGCATCCTCGCCATCGATTTCGCAGGCACCAACGTTAAGGTAGCTAATCACCTTGGTGCCACCTGACTTAATGGCAGCAATTTCGGCCGCCGAATAGTTCTGGCCCTCAAGATTAACCAGCTGGTACTGCTTAAGTACATCTACCTGCCCCTCGCCATAGTAGGTCGCCCAAGTAATCGGCGCCGGTAATGTCAGCTTTGTCGCAGCCTGAGTAATCATCGGCATCTGCAGAGCAGCAATACTACTCAACATGAGCACCCAAGCACAGAGTTTCGCCCCTCGTCGTTGCATACGGGTACTATATCAATACCGACAACTTGGGCAGTAGCACCTGTACACCTTACAGGTGGACGGGCAGGATAGTGCACGCTACAGTTGCGGTATGAAGTTATCTCCTCTATCTCAACTTGTCGTCAAGGGACTCTTTCTCGTTCAAAACAGCTACCTTGCCCTCCACTCCGCCGCCTTTGTCTTTCTCATCACATTTGGTTGCGACTACGAAGTTGAAACGAGCTGTCCAGCTCCAACACTCGCTCTGTTCCTTAATCTCGACTACCTTCTCTTCTTTCTCTCAGCAGTTATCAGCGTCTCATCATTGGGAGCGTGGTTAGCGGGAAAACGTAAACTGAGCATTCTGTTTTCGGTAGCTAGCCTGGTTCTTCTGAACATCATTCTATGGCAAGTCACATTTCCGGAAATGCTCGAATATTTCAAAAACCCCGCCAACGCCTACAACCCATTCAATGGCTTCTTATTCATCCCGCTAGCAACACTCGCCTTCGTTGTGTTCTGTCGTAAACAGATTATCGAAGACTAACCACCTCTTGCCCCCCCCTATTGCCTGATATGATGAATAAAAGATTGGAGGGGGATGAAAAATACGAAACAGGCTTCTTCTCGAGTGAATAAAGACAGCGGCCATCCAATGCTGCAGAATATCTATCTCTCATATTTGTTCGTGCTCGTGATCGCTAGTGGCCTGACTGTCCTCTCGCAATTCGCAGTTACCAAATGCATTGATGACGCATGCACGGCAACTATTCCTGCCTACGATCCCGCCTCATTTGGCATTGGAATCATCGGCGGCATCTTGGGTCTACTTGCACTCTGGATGTGGCACAAACAGAACCGACCTAGGAGCATTCAGCTCACACAAGCAAGCCTGATCTTGCTCTGCCTTGGCGCTGGCGCGCTATGGATGCTTTTCGTACAGCACTACGGTGATCCTGCCAACCAAGCTCAGCTACAAGCAGATCTGGCCGGCGACGGCCTGCCCTGGATGATCCTGTATGGGACGCTTTCATTGTTGCCATTCTTTTTACTCTACCTGGTTACGCACTCCAGGCAACAGATCATGGCGGGAAAGCCGCATCATCAAATACTGAAAGGGTTATTTGTTGTACAACTACTCATTACCTTTTCTGGCTCGCATCCCTCAGTCGAAACTTTCGGTACTTGGCTCTGGACAATTATCTCACTTGCAACTGTCGTAGCCTTTCTTGCCTTTCTTTTTGGCAAACGCGCCGTAAGCGTACGCATTTCGCAGTACAGTCTTGCCGCACTCGCAATCCTCAACTCCGTAGATATCATCAATTTCTTCGTCAAAACAAAGAATAGTGGCTTACTTGCGGAGGTACAATCATATCTTGAGCAATTTCCGCTTTTGCTACCCCTAACACTGCTGGTGTCCATCGGGGCACCATTGATTGCCCTTTCGTTGATCACGCGCTACAAGCGGCAGATTATTGAAGATTAGTGCTGACAGCTAGGGCAGTAGTGCGATGAGCGTTGGCCGATTTTCTTTCTGACAACTAGGCCTGGGCATTTATGGCACGGTTGGCCTTCACGACCGTAGACCTTGAGATGATGCTGCATCTCGCCTTTTGAACCATCGACTGACCGGTAGTTATTTTTGGTGGTGCCACCATACTGAATGCCCATTTCAATGACTTTTCTGACCGATGCAGCCAAGGCATCGGCCTCTTGCTTCGTGATGGCGGTGCCTTTGCGCAACGGACTGATCTTGGCATCGAACAGTGCCTCATCGGCGTAGATGTTCCCGACCCCGGGCGCGATGTGTTGGTCGAGCAACAATGACTTAATGGGAACTTTGCGACCGTGAATCCGCTCCCAGAGGTACGGTCCAGTGAATAGCTTAGTCAGTGGGTCGGGCCCGAACTGCTGCGCAGCCAGAAAAGCCTCGCGCTGCTCCCTCGAAAAGAGCCGAATCCAACCAAATTTACGCAGGTCGTTGAAGTAGAGCGTACCGTGCGGAAAGGTTAGGATGACGTGGGTATGCTTGTGCGGCAAGGGCTGCTCATAGGCTTTTTCCGGGTGCCCACCAACAAATCCTTTGTCGCTCTTCCCCACAAACACCATCTGACCAGTCATTTTGAGGTGACAAACCAGCGCGTAACCGCTTGAGAGCTTTACGATAATCAGCTTCTGAACTCGTTCGACTATAAGAATACAGGCGCCAACAAGATGCCGGTCGATCAATCCCCGATCGGCCTGAAAGCTCATGGCATTCCGTACCTCAACAGCAAGCACGGGCTCACCAATCAGGCGCTTGCGTAGTCCACGAACAACGGTTTCGACCTCGGGCAGTTCTGGCATGCAGCAAGTCTGCTCGAAGTGTACTCGGTTCGCAAGAGTGGTATGATTCAGGTATGGAACTTGCACTCAGCATCATTGCCACTATCTTCGTGGTTGTCGGCTTCCTAGGCATTGCCCTGCCCGGCCTCCCCGACCTACCGCTCATGCTCCTCGGCCTGTTCCTGCGATCAGTCGCCACCGACTTTACCCACCCAACACTGACCGAGCTAGCAATTGCTGGCACAGCTAGCGCCCTGGTACTTGCTCTCGAACTGTTTGCCGCACCATTTGTGGCCAAGAAGTTTGGCGCCTCAAAACAAGGCCAATGGGGGGCGCTGATCGGGAGTCTGCTCTCGTTCTTATTCATCCCCTTCTCACCCTGGTTCATCCTTGTTTTGCCACTCATTGGCACCGTTATCGGAGAGCTCAATAGTGGGCGTACTCGTCAAGCAGCACTCAAAAGTAGCTTAGGCACGGCCCTGGGTGTGGGCGGCCTATTGGTAATCAAAACCATCGTTGCCTTCGGCCTACTCGGCACCCTGATCGTCAGCTTCTTCCGAGGCTAAAAACTCTTACAGAAGAATGGAATCAGTGAGCAGAGTTGCTGGTTGTGCCAGAGCAAGACACCGCCCAGAACAACGAACATACTTGGAAAGACGATCAGATTCTCAAACCACTTGCCCGTAAGGATGCGAATACCGTGGAATGGGCGGGGTGGAAAGCCCATGTTGCCGCCAAGTGGCCAGAAGAGCGGAATGCCTTGCACCGTGACGGCATCCGCTATCAGGTGTGCGATAAAGCCAACTTCAAAGCTCCATAGGTAGAGTTGTTGATCGAAGAGTCCAGGCCGAAATACAGCCTGGACAAACCAGGCCATCAACCACGAAAATAAAACGACGCCAAGGATTGAGTGGGTCAGATTCCGATGCCCGCCAAGTGTCTTGGTGACCGGCCGGCTGATAATGTTGCCGAGCGGGATCGAGTCCCAAAACTTCGAGGCTGGTTGATCGATATCTGGCAGGAGCGAGCCGACGAACGAACCCGTCAGAATCGTACCAACGACCCCAACGGAGATTGAATCGTTGGGATGGATCGCAAAGTAGGCGCCCAGTGCCGCTGTCAGGCCGATAAGTTGATGCGTTTTATCGGTCATTAAGAACTTGCTCGAACACTTGCACCGTCATTGCTGCCTGTCGAAGTATAGAGCGAAACGTGCCGATTGGGATCGACCGCTGCTTCTTGGGGACAATCACTGTCAACGTCTGCTTACCTGTTTTCCGAAACTTCACATGGCTCCCTACCTGGCTGATGTGCCGAAATCCTCGCGCGAGCAATACTCGCTCCACATCACGAAAGCGGTACTGTCTAGGCATTGCCGAGCTGAAACTGCACCAGCTCCGGCCTTTTCACTTCTGATATCGCCACATCATCTCCCTCAAAATACAGCTCCAGAGCTTCCTTTAGGGATGACAACGCCTCACGTTTTGTCGAGCCATAGCTCGAAACGTCCACGTTTAAACACTGGGCGACAAAATCGTTTCTCTCCCGCCACACAATTGCCTCGACCGTATCTATCTTGAGCTGCTTCATAGTGCAAGTATAGTATGAAAACGCACCATTTCCTACCAAAAACTACCTACTAGATGATTGAAGCGGCAAGATTGCATACGGCTTCTCCAGTGGAAAGACCTGCCAACTCCGATCATCGGGCTGCAAGACGAATGCCTTTCGCAAGCTCTTGGTAAAAGTCATGACCGTGTCTGTTGGCGTGTGATAAAAGACGTACGGCGCGTAGTTGGCATTCATACCCTCTTGGATCGACTCAAAGTGTTCGCCTTCGTCAAAACTGGCCAGTATGCCATTGGTAATGTCACTATAGAGAATTATTGATCGACCTGGCTCGGAGCGTGACGGGATAATACGCAATCTACTTGCCTCGAACGGGATAGGCGGCGAATCAACGATGAACCACGACTCATCATTGTACTGGCGCCAAATCCGTGTTGTTATCACAAAACGCACAAGCCCACCCTCGCCAGTGAATTCCGAATAACTCGCAGGCCACTCATCACTATCAAGCTCCGGAAGAGAAATGGTACCTGCATCTTGCCTCCGCGAGATGTCGTACTTGGTTAGAGTCGTCGGCTTCTCATCGCCAGGCTGTACATACACAAGAGTATTCCCAGCTACTTCGAGAACGGAACCGTCTAAATCAAACAGCTGCCAGTCAGCAACACTGTTCGGCACTTGTGACGTAAAATAATACTGACTCTTGTCCGTGATAACCTGTATGATCAAGCCACTTGTCGCTGGGAAGATATTCCAGATAGTTGCATCAGCTGCCAGTGCTGGCAGCACAAGATGCATCCTTTCGCCGGTCTGAATGTTCCATCGCCACACTGTCTTGTTCGAATTCACCGCTGTCACAAGCAACTCGTCTGGATTAAACGGAGACGGCTTAGCGACATCGATTGGCGCTTGAAATGTTGTCGCCTCTGCATTGTATTCTTTGGCTAGAAATGCATTGACGAGTAGGCCAACGGTCGAGCTGATGACGACGATACCCAGCCATAGAGAGAAGACGCGATGTTTCATGGGTTGAGCGTGAAATAAAAGGCTATAAAGTTATTAAGCGCATGGATTGTCATCGGAACTAGTAGATTTCTTGTCCGTAGGTAAGCAAAACCCAACACAAACCCCGTGACCGATAAGTACAACATATACGCTGGCTGCAGGTGAATGAGACCAAAGATAAGCGAGCTTACGATGAGTGCAAACAAGTTTCCCCTACCTTGCAGAATTGTGAGTAAGTAGCCCCTAAAGAACAACTCTTCAACGAACGGCGCTCCAATAACCCCAAACAGGAGCATGCCACCAATGCCATGGATAGTAAGGCTCTCTGTATCGAGAATAAACTGCGGGGGCAATGCTATACCGGCGCTAGATAGCAAGTAATCGATCAAGGCACTTACACCGTACAGCAACAGTCCGTAGCCTATGACTGCTCTCAGAAATGCCGCAATCCCGTTCCACTCAAAGCGAAATGCGCTTGCTGGAATCGCGTTCGTGAACTGACGCCAAAACAAAACGAGTAGCATGCTCACCTGAAGGACAGCGCCCGACAATGCAAACACTTCAGGCGTTAGAATGCTGGCAAGCTGGGTTGGGTCGAGCGGATTAGAGCTTATCAAAAGATCTTCAAACGGCTCCAGCAGTGCTATGAATAAGGGAATACTAACAATGCCGGCAACTAGTTGAACGATCGTTGTATCAATAATGACTCGCTTTAACCAGTAGCCCTTCTTTGATAGTGGTGGTATCCGCTCCTTGGACTTCTGCAACAACTCCCATACAGCACCCACTGCCAAAGCGCCAATACCCGCAATCAGCAAGTATCCCGTGACCGAAAATGTAAACTCTAAGAGTCCGAACAGGAACCCTGGTACTGGGAGGAATAACGCCACGGCTTGCAGCGCTGTTAGGACAACCGCAGTAGCCAGCACCCAGCCTCCTGCTCGCTTGAGCGCTGTCGACCAGGGTAGCGCACCTATATCAGCACTGGTCACTCGGCCCCAGTGTAAAGCTCAACTGGTGTAATGACTGACGACGATTCACCAAGTACCCGCTCATGCTGCTCATCGGCAACGACCGAACTCGTATTGGTGAGTGTCAGCCAGCTCCAAATTGCCAATACCAGCATGCCAGCTGCTGCCAAACCAAGGAGGATACCGTGTTGGATCTCGAGCTTCATATTAGTTGACCCTTTCTCGTTCCCAGTCTAGTGGCCATGGGCCTGGTGTGCAACCATTCATCCCAAGGGTCTGTTGGTGCATAACTGGCGCAACGCCACTGCCACTACACCTGTTGTGACGAAACCCAATCCGGTGCCCCACCTCGTGGTTGATGACGTAGTCCCGGTACTCGGCAAGCGAGCCGGTAAAGTGTGGTGAGCTACCCTGCCACCGGTCGCTGTTGATGACCACACGGCCATTAATCGAGCAACTAGTGAACCCTTCTGTGTCCAGCGGCGCGCACAACCGATCAACGGTATTCGGGGAGGCTAGATAGAGTGGAAAGCCCCCATTTTCGACACGAACAAAGTGAATTCTGCCACTTCCTCGCCAACTCCGCTCATCGCCAAGCGTGGCTGCCACAGCGGCAGCGAAGCCATCGGCATCGATACCAAGTCCCTCTTCGACCAGTACGGTGTAGGCAACCGTTCGACCAGAACCGCCCGAATCATGACTGCCACCGACAGTCACAAAACTGCCCGACGAGGTGTAGCTCGAACTGGTTGGCTTTGGCGCCGGCTTCGCTTTTGGCACGACGGGCTTTGGCACGTACGAAGAGGCAACGATCTTCTCGGTCTTACCCCGAAGCGCCTCACCAATCTGCTTGGCAAGAGCGCCTCGATCAATCACACGCTCGGACGTTGGCGCCTCCTTCATAAAGACTGCGACAGCATCGTTACTCGCCTCTTCATCGAAGTGAACGGTGACGGTTGATGGATTGACGGTCGTATCGGCCACAAAGGTGATGCCGGAACGAATCACCGCTTTCGGCAACTCCTGCTCGGATCCTAGGAGATCAACGGTGATCCCTTGATTGAGCCATCCGTTGGCTTCGGTAACTGCCTGCTCAACCGCAGTCGGTGATACTGATGGCGCAACACCATCAACAAAAATTGGTACGGCCGAACTGCCGGCAGCCAACGAAGCCTTCAGCTGGAACTGGATATCCTCGACAGTGATTGTCGTCCCCGATTTGCCGGGCTGTACTACAAACTGTTTGCCTACCTCATCGAAGCCAGGGGCGGGATTTTCTGGCTCGACAGAGAGTACGTCCGCCAACGTCTTCACGGCATCAGCAAAAGCTACATCATCAACCCTAAGCGTGCCCTCAACGATGATGGGGTCATTTAAGCGAGTGGTATCTGCTACCACGCGGTGGAGTGGGTCAGCCGGTGCAAGAATCTCCTGCACCATAGCATCGATGTCGTAGGCTAGGCCCAAATCAGTCAACGACCGCTGCTCTGCCTGGATCCCTGTATGAATGCTGACCAGCTCCGCATTGTCGAACGCCGCGACGAGTGTTGCGCGCAGCTCGGACTCACTCATCCCAACCAAGTGCTTGGTGCCCAAAAAGTAGCCGGGCGGTACCCGACGGGCAAAGGCAACGTGGTAGCTCATGAGTAAGACAGCGCAAAACACTGCCAGCGCTACACCGTCCCGAAGCCAGCCCCTCCAACCCATCGTTACTCCAATTCCCCATCAAGCAACTGGTGCCATGTGTCTACGTCGTACTGTGGACTCTGCTCGATACCCGAGCCACCGTACGCAGGGTTAGTAGACTGCGGTGATGGAATCTCTTTGATTTGCTCCAAAAACTGCTGGTCCACGCTGTCAAGCTCGATCGAAATCGAGCCCCCTGGCACAACTACTGGCGTTGGTTGCATCGACCGATATGCCATAAATCCAGCCGCCAGCACTACTGCCGTGATTGTGAAACCAATAATGATAGGTTTTCGCTGATCGATCATGCCAGCTCTTTCTGAAACAGAGAATGCTGGAGTGTCTGCTGCGATTGCGGCAAGAGTAGCTTGCCATACACACCGTCGTACCCGGCCTGCATGGACACTGATCCAACACGCATCTGCTCGACGACCTGGGCAAACTCGTCGGTGCTAGCCTTTGCGATCTGCTCGATTGGCGCGTTCAATAACAGTTCAAATTCTGGCCCGACTGCCTGGACGAGCGAGCGGTACATCCGATCAATGCGCTTGCTTAACTTCCCAACCCCAAACATGGCACTGACAATGTCCCGGATCGGTACAATCTGTAAAAAGTCCGGCGCACCCTCGGGCTTAAAACCGAGTGGCCGATCTGCCAAGTCATCGACGCGAGAGAGTACTCCGACGGTTACTCCTCGACCACAGGCAGTACAAATCCCCTTGTGCCGCTTGCGCTCCTCGGGACTCCAACTCACCCCGCACACCCGATGGCCATCATGATGGTACTTGCCTTCTTCTGGGAAAAACTCGATCGTCTCAGCCAGATAATTTTCCTTGGATCGCTGAGCTGCTCGCGCTGGTGCGCCCTCCCAAATCATCTTTGCAATCAAATCAAATGAGAGCTTTTCGGGCTCAGCGACTTCAAAGACCGTTGCCTCACGGCCAAGATTATCGAGTGAGTGGCCATCGGAACACGAGATGAGCGCCACGTTATCGAGGGCCGAAATCTGCCAATTCATAGGTGGATTGGAGCTCATTCCTGTCTCAATCGCCGGGATCCGACCGACGAGATCTGCCCCAAAGCACTCCTCGAGTGAATCAAAACCGGATTGCGAACCGAAGACCGCGAACCAAGGCGTCCAGGCATGAGCCGGAATCACCAGCATCCGCTCGTCGACAGCCCAGGCTCGCTCGGCCAACTCCCGACTGCTCATGCCAAGGATTGGGCGGCCGTCAGAGCCGAGTTTTCCTCGAGGTTCCAGCTCTTTCGTTAGCTTTTCAGCCGCTGCCAGGTTTGGCGCAATCAGAATTGTGTGCATCCGCCGCAACTTGCCACCCTGGCTCCAAATGGTGGCGATTTCATGCGTCAACACAAAACGGACTGGTCGTGGATTGGCAACCGGAAATGGCGGCGAGACCGACTCCTTCAAGGAGTAGATACCATCGCCAATTTCAGTTAGCTCTTTCTGGATTTCCGACAACCAAACCGGATGGGTAAAATCAGCCGTCCCTACAAGATCAATCCCCTTCACCGCCACCCACGCCGCCATATTGGGCAAGGTTAAAAACTTCGAACAGGCCCGAGCAAAACGGGAATGGACGTGGAAATCGGCAATTAGCCGCATGGATTAGTTCTCCGTCGATGCGAGGCCGTAGATCGAGACCACCACCAACGCCAAGCCGGTCAGCACATTGCTCCATAAGCCAGCAGCATTCGTGGCAAAGCCCAGCAGCCACGGCGTAATAAACACCCAAATCCCCAAAATCAATGTCATCCAATACATAAGCTCTCCTTATTTCTTAGCAAGTTGTGATTCAAGCACTTGTACCCGTTGCTTGAGCTCGAGAAACTCATCGCGGCGGACAAGTTCGGTCACGATGAATCCAAGATGAGATACCTCGGTTTTGACTTTCTTGAGGCCATCTTCAACGCCCTCTAGCCGAGTTTCAACGCGATCCAATCTACCTTCCACCCGATCAAACCGCTCACCTACCTCGGTAAAGCCCCGTTGGGTCATACCAGCCAGATCTTCAATTGACTTTGCAATAGTTCCTGGCAATCCGGATACTGTTGCAGCCAATGCATCAATCTTGCCTGCCAAATCCTCATTGGTGACCACTAACGGCTTTTTAGTCATGTTCCTCCACTCTTTCCCGAATCTTAGCACAAAAAAACAAGCTCACTGTCCCGGCGACGATCTACTGTCCCAATTCCTTGCGGAACCAGTATCATCGACGCTGCAGGCCTTAACTGCCGTGTTCGGAATGGGAACGGGTGTAGCCCCTGCGCATCAGCCACCAGGACGGTGAGCTTGTTTAGTTGTGAATGTATAGAAAAAGCAGTCAATCAACTTCTGTATTTTGATCGATCCGCAATAGTATTATCCCTCGATTCGCCAAGTGGCTCACTCGGGACAGATAACCTGTGCGGTTCTCCGAATACAGCGACCATTAGTACGCTACGGCTCCGACGATTGCTCGCCTTCTACCTCGCGCCTATCAACCTAGTAGTCTCCTAGGGGTCTTATAGAAACCTTATCTTGGGGCCGGCTTCCCGCTTAGATGCTTTCAGCGGTTATCCGAACCGGACATAGCTACCGAGCACTGCTCCAGAGCGGAACAACTCGTACACCAGCGGTCCGTCCATCTCGGTCCTCTCGTACTAGAGACAGACCCCCTCAAGTTTCAAAACGCCCACAGCAGATGAGGACCGACATTCTGTTACTTTATGACCAAATCCATTCCTGAATTATATCTATGGCGGTCACAACTTTCGTTGAGACTCTGCATATCGCTATGCAGATCGGACTATATCTTCTCGCCAGGGTTCTTGGCAAGCCAATCGTGTAGTCTCTGAGGATTCCTACAAATCTGAACTACTCTAGCTTTAAAAAGTAATCAGATCTGTAATCTTTCCTGCTGATTGTCTGCACTCAACTGATTGTCACTTATTGCTCTATCAGGAGAACAATCTCGTACAGTGAGATACTAACCTCCTATTACGGAGGACAGAGTTTCCAGCATATAGATTGGTTTTACGACAGCACATTTTACTGTCTCACGACGTTCTGAACCCAGCTCGCGTACCCTTTTAATTGGCGAACAGCCAAACCCTTGGGACCTTCTTCAGCCCCAGGATAGGGTGAGCCGACATCGAGGTGCCAAACTGCGCCGTCTATGTGGACTATTGGGCGCAATCAGCCTGTTATCCCCGGGGTAACTTTTATCCGTTGAGCGGTCCGACTATCATACGTGCGGACCGGATCACTATCTCCGACTTTCGTCTCTGCTCGGCGTGTCTGCCTTGCAGTCAAGCATTCTTCTGCGATTGCGCTATCACTCCGATTTCCATACGGAGCTAGAATACCTTTGAACGCCTCCGTTACTCTTTAGGAGGCAACCGCCCCAGTTAAACTACCCATCAGACACTGTCTTCTCTCGGGCCTACCGAGAAAGTTAGAGCCACACAATACTCAGGGTGGTGTTTCATTGTCGCCGAAGCTCCCACCTACGCTACACAGCGCATCGCGTGAATCAATATCAAATTATAGTAAAGCTCCACGGGGTCTTTCCGTCTTGCTGCGGGTAACCGGCATCTTTACCGGTAGTGCAATTTCACCGAGCCTCTCTTAGAGACAGTTACCAGACCGTTACGCCATTCGTGCGGGTCAGAATTTACCTGACAAGGAATTTCGCTGGAAATTGTTGCATCTTTTTTGATGGCACAGTCATTTCTGCTGTACTCTGCATGTCGCCATGCAGTCCAGACTATATCTTCATCTCGACCTGAGTGTCGGAGACGCCACGCGTATAGTCGTTGAGGATTCTTTCGAGATCTGCAGATCGATCTTTACGCCGATTCATCAGACTGGTGATTGCGACAATCTGTCGCAATCCTTCCTTGGTTAAATGTTTTTGCTCTTCGATGAGCTGAAAACACTGGACAAATCTTTCAAAATCTTCTCGCTTCGCCGTTTGAAGTTGATAGGTTTGAAAGAAAGGAATGATCACCGTGCGTAAATCTTCTCGTTTTCGTACGACATAGCGAAATAAATGTTCCTTGTGGTTATCGTAGCGTTTGTTCTGATAGATGTTGCCGATTCGAAAAAAAGTCGTAAGTTTCTCTAATGAAGAGAGACTTCTCGCTCCTTGGGTCACGGCGAACTCACACCAGACCTGAATACCAAGTCGGTAGCCCTTACGGGCTCCGCGATTTGGCTGCTGAATAAATCCAACCGAGAAACATCCTTCACCATCGACGAAACCGATAATCCATCCTATCTCAAAAAGTCTTTCCTGCTGATTGTCTGCACTGGTCAGATTGTCACGATGATTCATAGAATCATCGTACTGCCAGATTCTCAGGTGTTCCAGCATTTGGCGTAGTTTTCGCTCTACGTCTTCGTGGCACACGAAGTTCGAACGGAGGATCTTCACCTCACTATGGCAGCATTTCCTACCATAGAACGGTTCATTATTGTTACATCCCGAAATCGGGAGGTTCGGTCATTTCTGCCGAACACTGCATGTCGCCATGCAGATCAGACTATATCATGTCGCCACTGGGCGACTCTGGCGTATAGTCGTTGAGGATTCCCCGAAAATATCGGGGCCTTTCCTGCTGATTGTCTCCACAGTCCGACCAGTTTCCCGTCGGAATTCAAGAGAGTTTCCAGCATTTGGCCAGATTTTATAACTACTAACCGGTAATAGTTACCGCTGCCGTTCACTAGGGCTTAAGTTCGAGCCTTGCGCGCGCAGCGCGCTAACAATGAACAATTGACTCTCAACAATTGACGGTAGTCAACTGTCAACTGTCAAAAGTTAACGGTTAACGTGCTGCGCACGTTCAGCCTTCCCCGTAACCTTCTAGCACTGGGCAGGCATCACCCCATATACGTCCCCTGTGGGTTTGCATGGAGCTAAGTTTTTGGTAAACAGTCGCCTGGAATCTTTCGCTGCGGCCAATCCGGAGGATGGAAGACGGTAGATAGATGATGGACAGAACCCCGCGTGAGCCGAGATTCTATTCTCTA
>ERZ1292633.4264-Hain-H41-02um-R1-4264-length-13376-cov-4_pt1 | contig 13376 bp, 11 predicted proteins | sample MGYA00564406_ERZ1292633 | MGnify/ENA primary metagenome ERZ1292633 (study PRJEB36523, sample SAMEA6512639) | groundwater metagenome | collected 2019-01-08 | study: AquaDiva: Metagenomics assemblies of 32 groundwater samples
ATTCCGCAGAGGTCGGAGAAAGGCTTAAGAGTCGCTACCCCATAAATATTCCGATGTTGGAATTTCATTCTTATCCTTGTGATGAATTCATGAGTGAGGACAGCGGTAAGTATTCCGATAGGGATGGTAATATCCATATTGTACAGGGAGGGATGGTTGCGCCATCCCATACGCCTGAAAAATTCAAACGGGACGGCATGTATTATAAACTCATCGAAGTACTTACCGGGCAAGGGATTTGTTTTGATATGTATGTGGTAGCGCGGAGAATAAAGCGGGATTATGAGGACTATATAAGCCTATCAGAAAAGAATCCTCTATTTAGGTTTAATGGAGGACTGCTATTAGATCAAGCTACGAAGGAGTTTGGTAAATATGATTTTGGTGCAATTCTCATCTATTATGATGAGGAAAAAGCAGAAATTTTCTATAAAAGAAAAGTATTTATTGAAGAAAATAGGGGGATGAGGGTATCCGATAGATTTTTCACATATTTAGAAGCTGGTTTGCCCATTCTTATCAGTGATAACTACCTCTATGGTGCCAGGTTGGTCAAAGAATATGGAATTGGTATTGTAGTGAGCAAAAATGACTTAAATAACCTTTCTGAGATTATTAACAGTTATGATCGGGAAAAATTAAAAGCCAATGTCAAGCGGGCAAGACAGGAGCTTTCTATGAAAAGACATATCGGGAGATTGATTAACTTTTATAATAAAGTTTGTAACAATAGTTATAAAATAGAAAATTAGGTAATTTTGCATGGAAAGAGAAGAAGGAAAAAATATAAATCAAAACTTTAATAGAAACAATAGCCGAAATATAATATTAATATCACCGTCTATGGTAACTACCAACTGGGCGCCACGAGAGATTGGGCCTTTGAGCCCAGGTGTGCCGATGGGTCTTCTATCTATCGGTAGTATCTTAATGGAAAATGGTTACCAGATTAAGATATTGGATGGTTTTTTAGGGAAGATTGATATGGATGTTGAATTAGAGCAGGCGCTGAAACAGACGGATAGGAAGAGAATTTTGTTCGTTGGTATTTCAGCCAGGACAACGCAACTGCCGTCAGCCGTTAAGGCCGCAACTATAATTCGTAAGGACTTTCCAGATATGCCCCTCGTATGGGGTGGGACACATCCCACCCTCTTTCCGGAAGAGACATGTACCGACCCATTAGTGGATGTGGTTGTTATCGGAGAGGGGGAATATACTTGTTTAGAATTAGCGGAGGCATTTTCAGGTTCAAGGCCTCTTTCAACTATAAAAGGTATCATGTTCAAAGATGCCGATGGAAAGACTGTTTTCACCGGACCCCGCGCTCCCACTAACTTAAATGATTTACCTTCCCCCCGGTATGAACTATTCAACATAGACGACTATTTACATAGACCTATGATATCCGGAGAGGGCCCGAATGAAGGGAAGACAAAAAAGTTATTGCATCTCCATACAGGTATGGGATGTCCATTTAGATGTACTTTCTGTATTAATACTACAATTTACCGGGATGGGAAGTATTATCAAAAGAGTCTTTACCGTGGAAAATCTGCAACAAAAATTCTTGATGAAATTCAAATGCTAATTGATAGATATGGAGTGGAACATATCAGTTTCGTGGATGAATGTTTTCTTGTAGATAAAAAACGGCTCTTCCAATTATTAGATGGAATAGAAGAAAGAGGGCTTAAGTTTACCTGGTCTACTACTGGGAAGGCACATTATATAAAAGATACTTACCTTTCAAAAGATGTTCTAAAAAGGATGAGGAATCTGGGGTGTGTGCTCCTCGGGTTTGGCGCCGAATCCGGATCGCAAAGAATATTGGATTATTTAAAAAAAGATATAACAACTCAGCAGGTTGAGCATGCGGCAAAGATCACCAATGATAATAAGATAATCAGTGAATTCTCTTTTATGATAGGACTGCCTCAAGAATCTATAGAAGACATGTTTAAAACCGTTGATTTCATTAAAAAGCTTAAGAAAACAGGGGAGTATGTGATGGTCCAAGGTGCACAGCTTTATAGACCGTATCCAGGCGGTGAGTTGTACAATGAGAGTGTAAGACTTGGGTTTGATGCTCCCCACAATATCAGAGAGTGGACTACGGAGAAACTTCAGGAAATTGGCGGCTTTGTAAAACCCGAATACCTCCCATGGCTCAGAAATGACAATAAAAAGGCTATGGTCATACGGTATGTCACGACTTTACTTTTTTGGGATAGCGGCAGGAAATGGGAATCTAAGGTTGCTCTTTGGTGGGATTGTATAAGAAAGGTGACATATAGCATTTTGAACGGGACTTTTGCGATTAGAAGGAAATTGGATTTCTGGGCATTGCCGGTTGAATGTCAAGCCGTTGATATTATTAGGTCAGTTAAAAAGTCTGTAATGAATAAAAGGCGAAGTGATGTCAGAAAAGAGCCCTTATATTAATAAAGGCCAGAGAAGGGGCGACAGTTTATTGTACGACTTAATCGATCCGCATACGAAAGAAAATCTTACCGTAAAGGAAAATATCCTGTACTCATCGACGCATACCTATAAAATTGTTTGTGGCATTCCGTCTTTTATTAGCGATAAAGAAAAGACTGTTGGAGGCGGGGTGGGGCAATTTAATGAACTGGCAGATAGTTTGCTGGTAGTAAAAAATGACAATCCGTTGGTGGGGTTATACAATAAAATTTCATGTTCGCAAAACAGAATTAAATTTATAAAGGAACATTTGAAAAAAAAGGTGAACGTAAAAATACTTGATATAGGCTGCGGCGGCGGCAGGTTAGCCATATTGTATAGAAAATGTGCGAGTAAATTAATCGGTATAGACGCGGCTTTAAATTCACTGGCAAATGCCAAGCGCACCGATTTCTACGATTTGCTGGTGCATTGTTCGATTGAAAATAACCCTTTCCCCGATAGCTATTTCGATTTAATTGTCAGTACTGATGTGCTGGGGCACACTTTTCTTGAGACAAAAGAAAAAGTGTATAGCGAAATGTGGAGAATGTTAAAGCCGGAAGGCATTATGATTCATGCCATTGAGACTGACAGCATAAACTTCTGGATAAAAACAGCAAAGAAAAATCAGGAGCTTTATAAAACAAACCATATAGACAAGCCCTGCCACATCGGGATGGAACTGCCGAGCACCATTATAAAGCGATGTAAAGATATCGGTTTTGAACTTTTGGATGTTTCCAAGATTAACGCCATAATTGTACCGCCGGATTCTATAATCTCATGGTTTGACGGGGAGTTCGATCGGCCGTTGTGGCTGAATCTGCTGCTTAATGTTTCAAAAATAATAGCATATAATAAATATATAAAACACTTGACTAATTTTACTCTTGGTTTAATAGAGAAACCTATAAATAAGGTTATTCCCATGGATTATACGACAGGACTTTTGCTTTGCGCCAAACGACCCGGAGGGGCATGCGTAAAGCAGGTCTCTGCCGATCAGGATTGTTGAATAAAAGAAGAAGTGATGTTTAAGGCAAGTTTTAATGAGAGGGAGATTAAAGAAAAACTGTCGGCGCTTAAAGAGCTTGATGATAGTGCCTATGGACATCTTCTGGGTAAGATAGAGTTTAATAAAATACAGAGACTCAAAAAAGTTATTAGGCAGACGATAAAAAGATTTTTTGCAAGTTGGTCGGGAAAGCAGAAAAAGAGGATGAGTGTTAAAAGGCTTATCTCTTACATTAATAAACCTTCTAATAACAGAAAAATTCTATACGTTTCTTCTGGAATCACTCCTAATCTAGTACGTCAGAGTATTTATATGAGGAGAAGCGGGAAATTCGAGACGGTGCTTCTCACAGAAAGTCCATTGTTTGGAGATTTTGCTGGGAAATATTTTGATTTCGTATATGTTTATGACTCCTACTATATGATGGTCAATATCCTAAAAGAGGTGCAACCATATTTAATTCATATCCTCGGGTCTATGATCCATACGGAATATTTCGCTATTTTAGCAAAATTTTTAAGCAAATCTTTGGTAGTTACTGAGTTTTATGACGTTGCCAGCTTATGTCTCTATAGAGAAGATGCGCAAGAAGTATGGGCTAAAGGGGATGTTGAGCTGGGATTTTTTTCGGAAAAATTCGCTTGCGAGAAGAGTGATGGTGTTATACTTGGCTATTCTCCCGAAGCAGAGCAGATGCTTAGGAGTTGTTACGACATTGGGATTCCGATGCTGGAATTTCATTCTTATATTTGCAATGAATTCATAAGTGAAAGTAACGAAAAATATTCAGATCTAGATGGAAAGATCCATATTGTTTATGGGGGAATGGTTACTCCATCTCATGTATCTGCTAAGCGTTTTGGAGATACTCAGTGTCACCACCTTGTAGAAACAATTACAAAACAGGGAATTTATTTTGATATTTATCTTTCTCCTAATTATAATCAATTTAGAACTAAGCAATTATTTGGGGATTATTTGCTTCGCGCAAGAACAAACTTTCTCTTCAATTTTAAAGGAGGACTTCCGCTTGATGAGGCACCAAAAGAGTTTAGTAGATATGATTTTGGGGCGATGGCATATTTGTTTGATAGAGGGGCAAGCCTAGAAGGGCAAAATCGGACCAGATTATCCACCAAGCTTTTTACATACTTAGAGGCGGGTCTTCCTATCATAGTGAGTGAAGAATTTCAGTATGCTGCCAAGTTGGTTAAGGAACATGGGATTGGGATTGTGGTGAGCCAAAAGGACTTAGATAATCTTCCTGAGATTATCAACAGCTATGATAGAGAAAAGTTAAGAGCCAATGTTAAAAAGGCTCAAAAGGAGCTGTCTATGGACAAACAAATTGGACATTTAATCACGTTTTATGAGCAAGTACATAGGCTTGCCTTATCGAGGAGGTAAAATTATGCAAAGAGGGAAAAGGGTGGCAGTAACAGGTGCAGGAGGTTTTATTGGAAGCCATCTTGTAAAGAGATTGAAAAAGGAGGGTTTCTGGGTGAGAGGGATTGATTTAAAATATCCGGAATTTTCTCCAACTGACGCAGACGACTTTATTATAGGAGATTTAAGGGACCCGTATACTTGTAAACATGCAGTTGACCAGAAATTTGATGAGGTATATCAGTTAGCTGCAGATATGGGAGGAGCAGGTTTTGTTTTTACAGGTGAAAATGACGCTGATATTATATATAATTCAGCAATGATAAACCTGAATATGCTTGAGGCGTGTTACAAGCGGAATGTCAAGCGTATATTTTATTCATCCTCTGCCTGTATGTATCCTGAATATAACCAGTTAGACCCTGACAATCCAAAATGCTCTGAGGATGCAGCATATCCTGCTGCTCCTGATAGTGAGTACGGCTGGGAGAAATTGTTCAGCGAAAGGCTTTATTTGGCATTTCATAGGAATTATGGTATGGAGGTAAGGATTGCAAGGTATCACAATATCTTCGGTCTCGAAGGCACATGGCAGGGTGGCAGAGAAAAGGCGCCTGCTGCGCTTTGCCGTAAGGTGGCAATGGCTCAAGATGGAGGCGAAATAGAAATCTGGGGAGACGGCAAACAGACACGTTCATTTTTGTATATTGATGAATGTCTTGAAGGGACAATAAAATTGACAAGGTCGGATTGGACTGGTCCTGTTAATATTGGTTCTGAGGAAATGGTAACAATTAATCAACTGGCAGAAATAATCATGGATGTGGCAGGGAAAAATCTTTCCATAAAACATGTGCCAGGTCCCTTGGGAGTTAGAGGTAGAAATTCCAATAATAAGCTAATCAAAGAAAAATTAGGATGGGAACCTTCAATGCCTTTAAAAGAAGGACTAAAGATTACATATGCATGGATTAAGGAACAGGTAGGGAAGGCAAAGAATTAGAAGAGTTTCCTGCAAATGAAGATTGCACTTTTACAGTTTAATCTTACGGTTGGAGACTTAAATGGCAACTCCTCTAAAATAATCGGTTTTGTAAGAAGGGCGAAAGAGATAGGTGTGGGTCTGTGCGTCACCTCTGAGTTGGCACTTCAGGGTTATCCTCCCCGGGATTTATTACTTAATCATACCTTTATAAATAAAAGTCTGAGCAAAATGAAACAGATAGCCAAAGACTTAAGGGATGCCCCACCTGTTCTTATCGGTATGGCAATCCCGAACAGTTCCGGGAGGGGTAAGCCCTTATACAACGCCGCTGTTTTGATTCACAAAGGAGAAGTAAGAAACGAATTCTACAAGTCACTCATCCCTACATATGACGTCTTTGATGAGGACCGTTATTTTGAACCGAGCCAGGCCACAAATATTTTGAATCTACATGAGACAAAAATTGGTGTAACAATATGCGAAGATATCTGGAATGATAAAGAATTCTGGCCTAATCAGAGATACCACAAAAATCCGGTTGAAATATTGGCATCTAATTCTCTTGATCTCATAATTAACCTTTCGGCATCTCCGTTCGCCATTGGCAAGCAAAAAAATATTCGTGAACCAATGCTTTCAACTTTAGCAAGAAAATATAAGTTGCCGGTTTTATATACCAACCAAGTAGGTGGGAATGACGATCTTGTTTTTGACGGTAGAAGCTGTGCTTTTGATTCTGATGGCAGTCTTCTATCAAGAGGAAAATCTTTTGATGAAGATATTGTAATAGTTGACCTAACAACAAAGGAAAAGAAAATCTTCAAAGAGGACTTCAGCCAGGAATTCGAGGCATGGAATGCCCTTGTTATAGGCACAAGGGATTATGCATATAAATGCGGTTTTAAAAAGGTCTTATTGGGATTGTCCGGTGGAATAGACTCTGCTCTCACACTTGCCATAGCAGCTGAGGCATTGGGAAGAAACAACGTCCTTGCAGTCCTCATGCCCTCACGATATTCTAGTAAGGAGAGTATTGATGATTCCTTACAGTTAACAAACAATCTTGGAATTAAAACCCTAACGCTGCCTATTAGCGAGATAATGGAGGTATACGACAACATCCTTAAAGATGCTTTTTCTGGATATCAACAAGATATAACTGAAGAGAACATTCAATCTCGCATCAGGGGGAATCTTTTAATGGCTCTCTCTAATAAATATGGTGCTTTGCTCCTTACAACCGGTAACAAATCAGAGCTTGCTGTGGGATACTGTACAATATACGGAGATATGTCTGGAGGACTTGCTGTTATTGCAGATGTCCCAAAGACAATGGTTTACCGTTTAGCTGAATGGGCAAATAAAGTGAAGGGAAATATAATTCCACAGGAAATTATAGATAAAGCTCCTTCTGCCGAGTTAAGACCTGAGCAGACCGACCAAGACAGTTTGCCTCCTTATGACATGCTTGATGAAATCCTGTATAGACATATAGATCTCCATAAATCAGTAGAGGAAATTATTGCAGATGGATTTGAAAAAGAAACGGTAGAAAAGGTTTTAGGTTTGGTAAAAAAGGCTGAATTTAAGAGAAAGCAGGCAGCTCCTGGGATAAAAATAACTGACCGTGCTTTTGGTACTGGCTGGAGAATGCCAATTGCCCATAAATGGAATTTCTGAAAAAAGGAGTTGCTTAAATGACTAAACTTTCAGTTATTGGACTTGGTAAACTCGGTGCATGTTCGGCAGCGTGTTTTGCTGCAAAGGGGTTTGAGGTTGTAGGTGTTGATATAAACAAAGATTTTATAGACGCTATTAATAATGGTAACCCTCCAGTTTGTGAACCAAGACTTCAGGAATTAATAACTGCTGCTAAAGGCAGACTAAGAGCTACTCAGAATTACACAGAGGCAATTCAGGAATCAGATATAACTTTTTTAATAATTCCCACTCCAAGTAGGCATGATGGGCATTTCTCAGATAGGTATTTGCAGGATGCTCTTAAACACCTTTCCGTAGCATTAAAAGAGACCAATAAGGGATATCACCTTTTTGTGATTACCTCCACTGTTTTTCCTGGAACCACGGAAGAAAACCTGATACCTTTAATAGAATCCATTTCAGGGAGAAAATTGAATAAAGACTTTGGAGTTTGCTATAACCCTGAATTTATTGCGTTAGGGAGTGTGATAACAGATTTTTTGAATCCTGACATGGTTCTTATTGGTGAAAGTGATAAATTTGCAGGGGATAAACTTGCGGATACATATAAGGTTGTTTGCGAAAACAAACCTTACGTTGCCAGAATGTCGATTATTAGCGCCGAAACAACAAAAATAAGCCTTAATTCTTACATAACCATGAAAATAAGCTTTGCAAATACCCTTGCAAATATCTGTGAGGCAATTCCAAATGCGAATATAGATGATATTACAAAAGCATTGGGGGCTGACAGGAGAATCTCCCCGTATTATTTTAAAGGCGGCATTAGCTACGGTGGGCCGTGTTTCCCAAGAGATAACAGGGCATTTGATGCCTTTGCAAGAAAGTATGGATGTGATGCCTTACTGGCGAGGACAACGGATGCAGTCAACCAGTTTCAGGTAGAACATATAGTTAATCGGGTTTTAAGTTGCCTCTCAGACAGTAACAACAATGTCGTTTCCATTCTTGGCCTTGCCTACAAACCCAATACTCCTGTCATAGAGGAATCTTCTGGGGTAAAGATTATTGAAGAACTCCTCAAGAAGAAAGACATAGAGATAATAGTCTATGACCCATTAGCAATGGATAACATAAGGGCACACTTTGGAGACAATATTCTTTATGCCTCTTCAGTTAAGGATTGCCTCTCACATTCGTCTCTCTGTGTCATTACAACCCAGGCTGATGAATTCAAGTCAATAGATGAAAACTCCATTGTTCATAATCCTACCACTATTATTGATTGCTGGAGAATGCTTGAACCCACAAAATTGGGCAAGGGGGTGAGATATATCCCGCTTGGTAAGAACGTGAGATGTGAGAAGTAATAGGTGAAGAAGATGAAGACGCATAAAGATTTAGATGTTTGGAATGAAGGAATAGAACTTGTTGCAAGAGTATACGAAATTGTGCAAAAGTTTCCAAAAGAGGAGAAGTATGGTCTGGTAGAGCAGATAAAAAGGTCTGCGGTCTCAATACCCAGCAATATCGCTGAAGGAGCAGCGCGGAATTCAAAGAAAGAATTTCTACAATTTTTAAGTATTTCGCTTGGATCAATCTCAGAATTAGAAACCCAGCTAATTATAGCTGATAAACTCGGATTCTTGAAGAATAAAGAAATATTCTCTCTGATTGAGAAAGAACGGTATAAGCTTTTAGGGCTAATCAGATATTTGCGGAGTGATAAGAATGTCCAGAAGTAATAACATCTCACCTCTCACATCTCACCTCTCACATCTTTCATCTCACATTATAGGGCAGGTTCGTGAATATTGGAATTGCCGGCCGTGTAATATCAGGCATTCACCTAAGCCTGTTATGACGCGTGAATATTTTGATGAGGTCGAAGTCCGAAAGTACTTTGTAGAGCCTCATATTCCTGGTTTTGCCCAGTTTGAGCGGTGGAAAGGCAAAAAGGTCCTTGAGATTGGCTGTGGCATCGGAACTGATTCGATTAATTTTGTGAGAGCTGGAGCGGCTCTCACAGCAGTGGAACTCTCCGAAAAAAGCCTTGAGGTCTGCCGCAAGCGTTTTGAGGTCTATGGTCTTAAAGCGCGCTTTTACTGTGGCAATGCAGAGGAGCTAAGTACTTTTTTGCCAGTCGAGCCCTATGACGTAATATACTCTTTTGGTGTGATTCATCACACTCCAAATCCTGAGAGGGTATTGTCGGAAATTAAAAGATACTGCAAACCCGAAACCGAAATACGGGTAATGCTTTATTCGAGGTGGAGCTGGAAGGTCTTCTGGATCATTTTGAAGTATGGCCAGGGAGCATTTTGGCGGGCCAATAAGGTGGTCAGAACATATTCAGAGGCGCAGACGGGGTGTCCGGTGACATATTATTATTCTTTCCGCGATATCAGACGGCTGATGAAGGACTATCGGATCGTCCAGATGTATAAAGACCATATCTTCCCCTACAAGATTGATAAATACATAAACTACCAATATGAATGGGTCTGGTATTTACGCTGGATGCCAAAGCCTATATTCCGGTGGATGGAACGGCGCTTTGGGTGGCATACTTTAGTGGTTATGCGTAGGACACTTTAAGATGTAAAAGAATAAAGTGTCCGTGATGAAAAAAGAATGCTGGATAAAAAATGGCCAACCATTATATTTGCATTAAAGAATCGCCCTAAACAAAGAACCATTAGCACATGAACGTCTGTTTAGTTAACCCAACTCCCAAAAAAATTATCGAATTCCATGGTGTAGGAATACCTCATATAGGTCTTGGATATTTGGCTGGTTATCTAAGAAGGAATATGAAAAATATCAGTCTGCTTGTAATTGATGGCAAATATGAAAATTTAAATCAAAAAGATTTGATGGATAAGATTGAAAGTGTTAAACCCGATTTTTTAGGAATTACTTCCTTCACGCAAGAAATTTATGATGCCGCTTTTATTGCCAGAGCAATGAAGAACCTAAATAAAAACCTGATTACCTGCATAGGTGGCGTTCATGTTCACGGAGTAAAAGAGCAGGTTTTAGAGGAATTTGAGGAATTTGACTATGCAATTTTGGGTGAGGGAGAAATTACTCTCTACAATCTTTTAGAAGAAATTCAACAAGGTAGAATTCCTCAAAAAATTAATGGGGTAATTTATAGAGATACCAAAGGTTCTGTTGTTCCCTCCCCGCCTGCAGACTTGGTAATGGATCTTGACTCTTTGCCGATGCCTGACTGGAGTTTTGCACTTAATGCTAAAGCCTTTCCGATTATGAGCGCGCGAGGTTGTCCATTCAGATGCGTATTTTGTATGCGTCCTTATGGAAATACAACCAGAATGAGATCTCCCCAAAAAGTTGTCGAGGAAATAGAATATGTTCACACTACTTATAAAAACGATCATTTTATTTTTTATGATGAATCGTTAGGCGCCGTAAAGGGTAAGTTTATGGAAATTATAGATGGCATTATCGATCGTGGCTTAAATAAAAAGCTCACATTTGATGGCCACACCCATGTAAATCTTGTGAGCCCTCAATTATTCTTAAAAATGAAGATTGCTGGATTTACTTCTATTGGATTTGGAGTTGAAAGTGGCAATAATGATATTCTTAAAAATATAGGAAAGTCAATCACTACAGAGAAAGTCTCTAATGCTGTTAACATGGCTAAAGAAGCAGGTTTGCAAACAAGCGCCTATTTTATTCTGGGCTTGCCGAATGAAACATACAGAACTGCTTTAAAAACAATCAGTTTTGCTAAGAAACTTAACACAGATTCAATTTCAATCGGAATAATGATCCCTTTCCCAAATACAAAAGTATCTGAAATGGTTTATAAAGGCGAGAATGGGTATGTCAAACCTAACCGCAAAATTAAATGGGATGAATTCAATAAGCAAAATGAAAATCCACTCAGGTATAAATATGTAAATTATAAGGTATTAAGATTGATTCAAATTTTTGGTTACATTTACCATACAATGGCTAATTTTAGAATTAAATTTTTAATAAGAAGAGGTATGCGGCAGCGAAATCAAATATTACTGATGTTGAAAAATTTATTTAAAGCCAAATAATAATACTCAGCCAATGGCTCGTAGAGTGGACTAAGACGTTAAGATGAGGTTGGTCAAGAAGAAAGACATATACAAAAGACCCTAAGTTTGAAGGATGATATTTGATGCTCTGGCGCTATCTTGAAAAAATAGACCCAATTTTAAAAAGAGTATATCAGCAAATTAGCCAACCTCCTGTTCCAAACCTTAAAGGTGACAGAGACATTGAGTATTCATGGGTTGCTGCTAACCTGCCTAATGGCCCCGGAGAAGCAATGGACTTTGGATGCAGTGTAGGTTGGATGGGATTATTAGCGGCACGAAAAGGATTTAAAGTTACCGGCATAGATCTTGAACCTGCGATTTGGCATTATGAGCATCCCAATCTGAAATTTATGCAAGGAAGTATTTTAAAACTATCATTTCCTCCTGACTGTTTTGATTTAATCATAAATTGTTCAACCGTAGAACACGTTGGTTTAGTTAGAAGATATAGCGAAACAGAGCCTAACCCAGACGGAGACATTGAAGCAATGAAAGTGCTTAATTCTATCCTCAAGACAAATGGCATCATGCTGCTGACAATTCCTGTTGGCCTGGATAAAGTGTTTGTCCCTTTGCACCGTATATATGGAGAAAATCGCTTGCCAAGATTATTTCAAGGTTGGGAAGTTCTAAAGAAGGAATATTGGATTAAGGATACTGATAACAGATGGATTATGGCAGATGAATCGGTAGCTCTAAATAAAGAACCATTAGAATATTGTTATGGATTAGGGTTATTTGTATTAAAAAAGCCATAAGGAGGAGACATATCGTGTGTTAACCATATTTACCACCACAAAACCCTTTAAAGGTCATATTAACATTATTCAGCGCAACGCCATTAAAAGTTGGACCTTGCTTCAGCCAAGACCTGAGATTATACTTATCGGCGATGAGGAAGGCACTGCTGAGGTTTGCAAAGAATTTGGCCTTCGTCACGTCATTGACGTAGAGCGTAATGAGTCTGGAACCCCGCTGGTCAGCTCAATATTTAACATAGGCCAGTTGCTTGCGAATAATCTTTACGCCTGCTATGTTAATGCCGATATTATCCTGCCGGATTGTTTCATGGAAGCTGCTCAAAGAGTGACAAAGCTTATGGGTGAGAATTATTTTCTTGCCGTGGGACGGCGATGGAACCTTGGGTTAAGCAAGCCTTTGGATTTCAATGATATACATTGGGAATCTAAGCTGCGGGCTTATCAAAGGTCTCGCGGGAAGCTTGCATCTCCTTGGGCCATAGACTACTTTCTTTTTCCGGTTGGCCTTTATAAAAATATACCCCCTTTCGCATTAGGGCGCTGCCACTGGGATAATTGGCTTGTCTATGGTGTCTATTCCAGAGGCATTCGCATCATAGACATAACGCCGACGGCCGCGGTCATACACCAAAACCACGATTATTCTCATATTGCAGGCGGTGAAGTGGGCTTAAGAAAAGGCAAAGAGATGAGGCTTAATTGGGAGCTGCAAGGCGGGTATTACAGCAGGATATTTAACATATGGGATTCCACGCACGTGCTCTCAAAAAGTTTAAAGAAGGCCAGTACATTAAGACATCTGGGCGCCCATTGGATTAGATCGAGGTACTTTTTCATTATTCTTTTAGTAGAAATCCTTTACCCCTATTCGCTCCCTTTGGTTATACTTTTGAGAGGTATTAGAGGTTGTTTCAGATTCATACAACGAATACTTAGACAAGCACGTGCTAAGCCCGCATAATGTAATAACTTTATGCGCATAAGGACAAGATAGGAAG
>ERZ1292633.4268-Hain-H41-02um-R1-4268-length-13371-cov-4_pt1 | contig 13371 bp, 15 predicted proteins | sample MGYA00564406_ERZ1292633 | MGnify/ENA primary metagenome ERZ1292633 (study PRJEB36523, sample SAMEA6512639) | groundwater metagenome | collected 2019-01-08 | study: AquaDiva: Metagenomics assemblies of 32 groundwater samples
GTTTGCAATATTCAACCAACAACTTACTCGGACGCGGCGAAACGTTAGCTCTTGATTTTGGTTTTGGAAACCGCCAAAGTAATTTCCAATTCTCTTTCCAAGAACCTTATTTCCGCGATCGTCCAATCACTGTTGGCTTTTCGCTCTTTGGCTCTCGTGCAAAATTCTTTGGTGAAGGAACTTTCCTTTCGCAAAATACTGATGCAATTTTGGGTGGTTTGGATCCAAACGGTGCTTTATTAGTTGATGAAGAAAATCTATTTACGCAAACTACTTACGGCGCATCGGTTTTTGCAACTGCTCCGCTTTCAGAAGTAATTTTCAAAAAGAATCGCTGGTCAACATTTTCACGCATCGGATTAACCTATCAATATTCGGCAACTTCGATTCAAGACCCGCCGGTTAATTCAGGCAACGACCCGACGAGACAAATTCCGATTGTTTTTGCTCAACCGAACATTACAACCAGCCGCGTAACAGGTAGTTTCGTTTACGATACCCGTGAGCCTTCAGGCAATGGGCTTGATATGCTGCGCGGTAAACAATTAGCGATTTCTTTGGCATTTTCGGGATTAGGCGGAGATGTCAGAACCTATCAACCGTCACTTGTTTATTCACAATTTATTCCGGTTCGACGCACACGTTCGCAGAATGCAGAAGTTTTTGGTTTTAGAATTCAAGCAGGAACAATCGGTAGTTTTGCTACTACTGATAAAATCAAAAATGCTAATTCGCTTTCATTTATCAGCGGAATTCCTTTTTACGAAAGATATTTCTTAGGAAGTGAAAATGATATTCGTGGCTATAATACCCGCGCTATCGGTCCGATTGCTCCGGTTGAAAGCTACATAACTACGCAAAATGTTGTCGTAGCTACCAACTTCGCAGGAACACCAACGGAATTCGCCGATTTAACTACTGAACAAAGAGCTTCATTGGCAGCACTAGGGACTTTTACCGGTGCGAGCGGTGCGAATCCTTTGCTGACAAATCAAAACGTCAGAGTTATCGGTGGTGATACGCAACTCTTAGGCAACTTTGAATACCGTGTTCCTATTTTTGGTCCCGTAGTTTTAGCGGCTTTTGCAGACGTTGGAACAGTATTTAATCGAAGCAAAGGCGGAACTCAATCAATCAATAGTAGTTTTCTTAGCGATGATTCATTTCTTGGTGCCGGGTTACTTAATACTTACGCTTTTCTGAAAAATGCCCAAGATAAACAAATCGGCTTTAGCGGCGGTTTTCTACTCAGAAACGGCGTTCCTTTAACCGGAGCGCAGTATGCTGCGGATTATTGTATTCTTGATACAAACAATGATACCGTCTTTGACGAATGTCCGATTGAACTTCCGACAGGCATTACAGAAGTTTTCCTGCGTGGTAATGCTCAAACAAATACTGCGATTAAAGTAGGTGATAGTCAGTTTTCCGGCTTCAAAAACTTTGCTTCGAGCGTCGGTTTGGAATTAAGAGTGCAAGTTCCGATTGTCAATGTGCCATTTCGTTTGATTTACTATTACAATCCAAACGTCAGAACCTTGGATTTCAACGGTGTAGCTGCGCCATTAGCAAAACGAAGCGGTTTCCGCTTTACAGTTGGTAGAACTTTCTAGGTATTAGAAGTTTATAGAAAAAGACAAGCAACAATTTTGAAAAATATTGTTTCAAATGGTAGCGTCAAGTTAAGACAAAACCTTTTTTAGAGTTAAGGAGTTTTACAAGATAATGAAAACGATTCGTTTATTTGCGGTCAGTATATTCTTAATGGCAATTTTTGCCCTGACCAGTTTTGCCCAAACTACAAAGGTTGCTGTAATTAATACATTTGCCTTTGGTGCCGAAAAAGAAGGTATCACTAAATATGTTAATGCGGTAAATGCACTTAATAATGAGTTTAAACCACTTGGCGATGAACTCAAAACAATGAACACCAAACTGCAAACTTTATCAAATGATATTGAGAATTTGAAGAAATTAGCTGCCTCAAATCCAAAAGCGTTTGACGAAAAAGCCGCTCAGGTAAAGATTGATGAAGCTGAAAAACTTCAGCGCGACATAAAATTCAAACAAGAAGAAGGCACCGCTCGATTAGAAAAACGTAAGCAAGCTGTTTTAGGTCCGGTTATGCAGGATATTATGAAAGCGGTTCAAGAATTTTCTAAACAAAAGGCATACGCGATGGTTCTTGATGTAAGCAGACTTGAAGAAGCAGGTATTTTGCTTGGTCTTGACCAAAAAGCAGACATTACCAAAGAATTTATTACTTTTTATAATGCACGTCCGGCGACTACAGCGGCGACCACAACCCCTAAGTAAAGATATAGATCAAAGATTTTTTGAGAGTTAAGGAGTATTACAAAATTATGAAAACGATTCGTTTATTTGCCGTTGCCACGTTTCTGACGGCTCTTTTTGCACTTTCCGCAGTTGCCCAAACAGGCGCAGCTAATCCAAATACCGGTAAAATTGCTGTTGTTGTAACCTACGCTTTCGGTGATGAAAAAGCAGGTATTACCAAATACATCAACGCTGAAAAAGCACTGACAGCCGAATTTACACCAATTGATAACGAGCTGAAAACAATGAATACCAAGTTAGAAGCCTTGGCAAAAGACATTGAAAACTTAAAACAATTACAAGCCTCCGGATCAAAAGCGTTTGATCCCAAAACGGCTCAAGTTAAAGTTGATGAAGCTGAAAGACTTCAACGCGACCTTAAATTTAAGGCTGATAACGCTAAAATTAATTTTGAAAAACGTCAGCAAGCTATCATGGGACCGATTATGCAAGATATTGGTAAAGCATTACAAGAATTTACCAAACAGAAAGGTTACTTGATGCTCCTCGATGCCGGAAAGCTCGAAGAAGCAGGTATTCTAATCGGTATTGGTGATGAAAAAATTGACGTTACCAAAGAGTTTATTACTTTTTACAATGCTCGTCCGGCTGGCACAGCAACGGCAACTCCGCCTGCTAAAACCAACGAATAATTCGTTCTAAAATTTATCAAGGGTCAGAGGAAAAATCTTTCTCTGACCTTATGCTATTTAAGGAGATTTATAAACAATGATCAAATTCCGTCTTTTTGCTGCTGCCTTAATGCTAACAGCTTTTTTCTCAATCTCGTCTTTTGCTCAAACTACCCAAAATCAAACTGCAAATAAAATTGTTATCGTAGATACAAGTGCTTTTTTCAAAGATAAAATAGGTATTACTAAAATACTTAATGCCTCCAAACAGCTTGATGTAGAAATCGCTCCTAAACGCAATGAATTACAACAAATGGCAAGCAGAATCCAAACCCTCCAAAAAGAAATTGAAACGCTGCAAAAGAATATCCAAAATAAAATTCCGGTTGATGAAAAAGCGGCTCAAGCTAAAGTTGATGAATTAGACAGACTTAAACGCGAAGGAAAATTTAAGGAAGAGGAATACAATAAATTTCTCGAAAAACGTCAAAATGAGTTGCTCGGACCTCCATTTTCAGAAGCACTAAAAGCATTAGAGGAATATATCAGAACTAAAGGTTTCGCGTTAGTTTTCGATGTTTCTAAAGACCAAAGCGGAATGCTCATATTCGCCACTGACCAATACGACATTACTAAAGACTTTATTGCTACTTATAATGCGCGACCCGCAACTTCAACTACGCCCCGTCCGGCAACAACCACAACTCCTAAACCACCAATAAAACCTTAGTATTTTCAATTATTACCCATTACAAATCAGAAGTTAGCCTTTTCTTGACTAGCTTCTGATTTCTTTATTTTGTATCCTATTGGGCTATGAGCGTATATGATATTCAGCAGATTCAAGAGATTCTGCCGCACCGTTACCCTTTTCTTTTAGTAGATAAAATCATCGAACTTGAACCAAAAGTAAGAATCGTCGGAGTTAAGCAAATAACCTTCAATGAGCAATTTTTTCAAGGTCACTTCCCTGGCGCACCTGTTATGCCCGGAGTTTTGCAAATTGAGGCATTAGCACAGGTCGGGGCAATTTTGGCTTTACGCGAATTTGAAGACCGTAATAGCAAAATCCCTTTCTTCAGCGGAATTGATAATGCTAAATTTCGCCGTCCGGTCGTTCCCGGAGATACGCTCACGCTTGAAGTTGTGGCTCTCAGGATTGGCAGCAAGGTCTTCAAAATGCGTGGTGAAGCTAAAGTAGATGGACTAATTACTGCTGAAGCCGAAATTATGTGTATTGTCGGGGACAGAAAATGACATTTATTCACCCAACTGCCATTGTCAGCACGCAAGCAAAAATCGGCGAAGATTGCTACATCGGTGCTTTTTCAACTATCGGTGATGAGGTCGAACTAGCTCAAGGCGTGCGACTCGATTCGCACATCGTTATTGACGGCAAAACTTTTGTTGACGATGAAACACATATTTTTCCTTTTGTTTCAATTGGTTTAGCCCCACAGGATCTGAAATACAGTGGCGAAATGACCGAAACACGAATTGGAAAACGAAATCAGATTCGTGAATTCGTCACAATTCATCGCGGAACGGTTAACGGTGGCGGATTAACTAAAATCGGCGATGATAATTTGCTGATGGCACAAGCCCACGTTGCCCACGATTGCCAGCTTGGAAATGAAATTATTATGGCAAATGCGGCAACTCTGGCAGGTCACGTTGAAATTTATGATAAAGCCAGCGTTGGTGCATATTCGGGAGTTCATCAATTTTGCCGCGTCGGACGTGAAGCCTTTGTCGGCGGCTACTCAGTAGTCGTTAAGGACGCACTTCCCTTCGCAATTTCTCAAGGAAATCACGCCAAGTGTTACGGACTAAACCGAGTGGGGCTGAAACGAAAAGGCTATTCAAAAGAGACGATTGAAAAACTGCACAGTGCCTATCATCTTTTATTAAATTCAAAGCTCAATACAACACAAGCTGTCGAGAAAATCCGCCAAGAAATTACAAACTGTAATGAAGTTGATTATTTGGTCGAGTTTATCGAGTCTTCAAAACGTGGAGTGGTTAAGTAAGGTTGTAGGGGAATAAGGTTGTAGGGGATTATGTCAATTTTAAGTTATCAGGACTTGTTAGTTTGGCAGAGGGCAATGGATTATGTTGTTATTTGTTATGAACTAACAGGAAGTTTTCCAAAAGAAGAGATTTATGGTTTAACTTCACAATTAAGACGTTCAGCGGTTTCAATTCCTTCCAATATTGCTGAAGGTCACGGAAGAAATACGAGAGGTGAGTATATACAATTTTTAGGAGTAGCCAGAGGTTCGCTTAAAGAATCTGAAACACAAGTTATTTTAGCCTCCCGCTTAAAATACATTTCAGAAAGCCAGACAAAAGAAACTTTACTCAAAAGCAAGGAGGTTGGAATTCTTTTAGGCAAACTGATTAATTCCTTAAAAGAAAAACCTTAATCCCTTATGCCCATAACCCCTTCTTACCCTAAAACCTTTGGCTTAATCGCAGGCAATGGCAACTTTCCTTTTCTTGTAGTTGAAGGTGCAAGAAAAGCTGGGCAAAAACTTGTTGTCGCTGCCATCAAAGAAGAAACCGACAAACGCATCGAGGAAGTTGCCGATAAAGTTCAATGGGTTGGGATTGGTCAACTCGGCAAAATGATAAAGTTTTTCAAAACTGAAGGTGTGAAACAAGCAATAATGGCGGGGCAAGTCAAACACGTTCAGATATTTACAACCAGTGCTTTTCCTGATTGGCGGATGGCAAAAATGCTCTACAATCTACCACGCAGAAATACCGATTCGCTCATCGGCGGAATCGCTGACGAACTTGCCAAAGACGGAATTGAATTAATTGATTCTACCTATTTTATCCAAGACCAACTCGCTCCCAACGGAGTTTTAACCAAACGAAAACCTACTGAATTTGAACAAGGAAATATCGAATACGGTCTGCATATTGCCAACGAAATTGCCCGTCTTGATTTGGGGCAAACGATTGTTGTGCGGGCAAATGCCTGTGTTGCTATTGAAGCAATGGAAGGAACTGATAAAACGATTAAACGGGCAGGCGAATTGGCAAAAGGAAAATTGACGGTCGTAAAAGTCGCTAAACCTAATCAGGATATGCGTTTTGATGTTCCCGTTGTCGGTATTCCGACAATAAACACAATGATCGAAGAAGGTGCAACCTGTCTTTCCGTCACAGCAGGAAAAACTCTGATTTTCGACCGCGAACAAATGCTTGATTTAGCGAATCAGCACAAAATCTGCGTGGTCGGTAGTTAGAATTCAACTTTAATCTTCTTGCTCTCCAAAAAAATCAATCTCAAAATCTATTTTCTCAGCCGACACAATTGCAAAATAAATGCTTAATGCGATAAAGTTATCGCACATTTGGATTTCCCCTTAAAACAGCTTTTATTGAAACCTTATGCTGAATTTTAGCGTAAAATTGAGCTACTACATTTGTTCAAAAATTTATTCAATTAAGGAAAAAATATGAAGAGAAGATTTATCGGACTGGTTTTGTTGATTACATTTGTTTTTCAAATCGGTCTTCTTGCTCAAACAGTAACTAAAAAAGGCTCGCCCGCGATGAAAGCGGCTGAAGCAATTACGGCTGACCAACTTAAAGATTATCTTTATTTTATTGCCGACGATGCAATGCAAGGGCGTGATACCCCTTCAGCAGGATTAGACGTAGCGGCAAATTTTATTGCTTTTAATCTTAAAAAATGGGGCGTAAAGCCAGCCGGAGATACAGGAAGCTATTTTCAAAGAATGTGGGTTATCCGAAAATCGGCTGATCCGACGGCTTCTTCGTTGGTCTTAAACGGTCAAACACTTAAATACGGTGATGATTTTTTCGGTGCTGCCGACGATGGAATGGCTAATGCCCCAATCGTTTTCGGTGGAAGTGGCTGGATGCACAAAGCTAAAGGCATAGATACTTTAGCTGGAGTTGATGTAAAAGGAAAAATCGTTGTTCTGTATGGCGGAAGTAGTCCAAATGGATTACCTGCGGGATTAACCTTTAATGATTTACAGAGTGGAAAACAAGGTGAAGACTGGGCTACACCAGTTCAAAACGCAGCAATGAAAGGTGCCGTTGCAATTATTAACATTGCTTCACCGCGAACCCAAACAAACTGGGCAAGAGCCAGTCAGGGAACGGGCGGCGGAGTTCAAATCGAGAATTTAAGAGCGAATCAGGCTGGTGGAGCAACACTCCCGACTGTCACGCTCAATCAAAATGCTGCCAAATCTCTTTTTGATGGCGAGGCTGTTAATCCGCTGACTACTGCCGATGCAAAAGCCTTTGCGTTTTCAGGAAATAAATCAGCCAACATTACAGTCAAAGGAAAAACCACAAAAATTCCGACTCAGAATGTAGTCGGGATGATTGAAGGTTCTGATCCTGTCTTAAAGAAAGAAATGATCGTTTTGAGTGCTCACTACGATCACGTTGGTGTAAATCCAAATGCACCGGGCGACGACAAAATTTGGAACGGTGCTGATGATGACGGTTCGGGAACTGTTGCAGTTCTTTCAATTGCCGAAGCGTTAGCCAAATCAGCAAAAAAACCAAAGCGTTCGATGGTCTTCTTATGGGTTGCCGGTGAAGAAAAAGGACTATTGGGAAGTGAATACTTTGCGAAATTCCCGACCCCGAATGTTCCGATGAAAGATGTGGTCACTAATATCAACATTGATATGATTGGTCGCAGCCGCAAAGCTGATAATACCGATCCGCGTGATAAAGACCTTTCTGGCGAACACGAGATTTTTGTTATCGGTTCAAATATGATGAGCACAACGCTTGGCAGAGTTACGGATACGGTCAACAAAGGTTATTTAAATATGACTTACAATCTCAAATATGATGACCCGAAAGACACAAACCGTTTCTTCTTCCGCAGTGATCACTTCAATTTTGCAGTGAATGGCGTTCCAGCAGTCTTTTTCTTCAATGGAGTCCACCGCGACTATCATGGAGCTGGAGATCATCCTGATAAAATTGACTATGCAAGAATGCAAAAAATTTCCCGCACAATCTTTTTAACAATGTGGGAATTAGGCGATTTGAAAGAGCGTCCAAAGGTTGATAAAGAACTTCCGCCGGAACTCAGACAACGTTAAATTTATAACAAGGGGCGTTAGCGATTTGGCAAACAGCCTGTCTATAACGCTCTCTTTTTTTTACAAAATCTATGAAATTTTTACTTTTTACGTTTGCCTTTTTACTTTTTACTTGCCCGATTTTCGCCCAAAATATGACGATTATTTTGGTCAGACACGCTGAAAAAGATGCTTCGCCGACCTTCAATAGAGCCGATCCTGTTTTATCGCCCGAAGGCAGACAGAGAGCAGCTAAATTATTTGATGTCATCAAAAACTATAAACCGCAGCAAATTTTCTCGACCAATTTATTGCGGACTAGAATGACCGTTGATCCGCTGGCAACCAATCTCAATGAAAAATTCCGCATCTTTGTAGCCGCCTACAATCCTGCTAAACTTGCTGAATTTGCCGATCAACTTTTGAAGCTAGACTCAAAATGTGTTTTGGTTGCGGGACACTCAAATACAACTCCAAGTTTGGCAAATTTACTGATTAAACAAGAAAAATACAAAGAGTTGGATGATTCGGTTTACAACAAAATCTACATCATCCGAATTAAAGGAAAAAAGGTAACTGATGAGGTTATTGAATATTAAATTCGGCGTTTTGCTGGTAGTTTTTTTAGCAACTCAAAGCGTTTTTCCGCAAGCAAATGAAACAAATGTTTTTTGGAGTAATTTGCAAAAACTCTGCGGAAAGGCTTTTGCGGGAACGGTTGCCGCCGCACCTGCCGATGATACAACTTTCAAAGGCAAAGAACTCATAATGCACGTCCGCTCGTGCGAGAAAAACCGTATCCGAATTCCCTTTTTTGTCGGCGAAGATAAATCCCGCACTTGGGTTTTGACGAAGATGAAAAACGGACGAATTTTGCTCAAACACGATCACCGCCACGAAGATGGAAAACCCGATAAAGTTACAATGTATGGAGGTTTAACGACTAATTCAGGTTCAGCCACCCGACAAATGTTTCCCGCCGATGATGAAACCGTCAAAGTAATTGCCGCCGCCGCAACTAACGTCTGGTGGGTTGATTTGGTTGACGGCGATTATTTTTCTTACAATCTCCGCCGAATGGGAACGGAAAGATATTTCAGTATCAAATTTGATTTGAAAAAAGAAGTGAAAACGCCCGATGCTCCTTGGGGATGGGAGGGAAAGTAAAAAGGCAAAGGATAAAAGGCAAAATGTGTGGTTTATTTTGATAGAATTAATTTTCTAGTCAAATTTGTCAGAAATTTGATAAAGTTCAACCTCGTTTAAGAAGTTAATATGAAAAAAACTTTGATTAAATTGTTGAAACTCTCCCTTTTGTTATTTTTTCTCTGCATTCAGTCTTTTGCTCAAGACGATTGCAAACCAATGCAACCAAATCATTTCAACATCCATTCAGGGAATGACTTTGAGGATGAAAAAGCCCGCCTCAGTTTTGCCGCTAGAATTCTTGATTTATGCCCTAATCAGATTGTTTATTTAGTCGCATATAACGCAACTAAAAAGTCGAAAGCTACTGCTCTCGAAAGGTTAAAAAAATCAAAGCAATTTTTAATAAAGAACCGCAAAATTTCTGTCGGAAGAATAATGACCATCTACGGAGGAACAAGGTCTGAAATTGAAATGGATATTTACTTTGTTGATAAAAAAGACGTTCTCCTGAATAAAAAGAAAACGTCTTCTCATTAAAGTATCTTTTGTCTTCTTAATTTCTTCCTTTTCCCTTTTTACTTTTCCCAACTACTTTCGGAGCAGCAAAACCGCGTTTTTCCATCAAAGCCTCAACCTTCGGATCACGTCCGCGAAACTTTCTGTAGCCTTCCGCCGGATCAATTGTATCTCCAACCGAAAAAACGTATTTGACCAATCTTTCGCCAAACTTTTTGTCATAAGGTCCGCCCGCTTCTTCAAACGCACCGTAAGCATCAGCCGTAAGCACATCTGACCACAAATAGCTGTAATAACCTGCTGAATATCCGTCGCTCGAAAAAACGTGTCCAAATTGCGGCGTGCGATGACGCATAACAATTTCTTTCGGCATTCCGAGTTCGGCTAAAGTTTCGCGTTCAAATTTATCGGCATCAATTTTTTGGTCACCCGCTAAGTGCATTTTCATATCAACTAAAGCACTCGCTAAAAATTCGACCGTCGCAAAACCTTGATTAAATTTGGAAGATTTTTCGATCTTATCCAAAATCTCTTTCGGCATCGGCTTGCCTGTTTGATAATGAAGTGCGTATTTATTCAAAACTTCGGGAGTTGAAAGCCAATGTTCTAAAAGTTGAGAAGGAAACTCGACGTAATCACGGGCGACGTTTGTTCCCGAAAGACTCGGATAAGTTACATTTGAATTCAAGCCGTGCAGAGCGTGTCCGAATTCGTGAAACAAAGTTTCTGCATCGTCCCACGAAATCAAAACAGGCTCACCCTCTTTTCCTTTCACAAAATTTGAATTATTGGAAACGATGGTCGTAACTTCCCCATCCATCCGCTTCTGATTGCGGTAAGAATTCATCCATGCACCTGAGCGTTTGCCTTGACGGGCATACGGATCGAAATACCATAAACCAATTTGTTTGCCTGTTTTACGATTGGTAACTTCCCAAACTTTAACGTCTGCGTGATAGGTCGGAACACCCGTGACAGGCGTAAATTTGAAGCCGAAAAGCTCACCCGCAACGTAAAACATTCCTTCACGAAGTTTATCTAACTGCAAATACGGCTTAACCTCATTTTGGTCTAAATCGTATTTTGCCTTGCGAACCTTTTCCATATAAAACTTATAATCCCAAGGCTCAATCGTAATTTTCGCACCTTCTTTATCGGCAAGGCTTTGCATATCGGCAACTTCTTCTTTCACGCGGGCAACCGCAGGTTTCCAAACTCCCAACATTAAATCCATTGCATTTTCAGGTTTTTTCGCCATTGCAACCGCTAAACGAAAATGTGCGTGAGTTGGATAACCGAGAAGTTTTGCACGTTCAACACGAAGTTGGAGAACTTCGGGAATAATAGCGTTTGTGTCATTTTCATCACCATTGTCACCGCGATTAATAAACATTTTCCAGACTTTTTCGCGTAGATCACGGCGTTCCGAATAAGTCAGAAAAGGATCAACCGATGAGCGGGTGTTGACGATAATCCATTTGCCGTTTGCTTTGCGTGCCGAGGCTTGAGCGGCAGCGGCATCAATCAATGATTGTGGCAAACCTTTCAAATCATCTTCGCTGGTGAAAACCAAATATTTATTTTCATCAGCCAATAATTTTTGGCTGAAATCATTGAAAAGCACTGCTAAACGCTGATTGATTTCCGCCATTCGTGCCTTTTCTTTCGCACCCAATTTCGCTCCGCCGCGAACAAAATTGGTGTAATAATCCTCAACCAGACGTTTTTGTTCAAACGTTAATTTTGCTTTGCTACGATTATTGTAAACAGTCTCAATTCTCTTAAAAAGTTTTTCATTCTGCGAAATTTTATCGCCTAATTCAGCGAGTTTGGGATTCATTTCACGCGAAATTTTGGCAAATTCGGGACTGTTCATATTGCTTTGCCAAATGTAGTAAATGGTGGCAACACGGTTGAGCATTTCCCCTGTCCGTTCCATTGCCGCAATCGTATTTTCAAACGTCGGGGTGGCTGAATCGTTGGCAATCTTATCAATTTCCGCCAGATTCTCTGCCATTGCCGATTCGAGAGCAGGCTTGAAAAGCTCAATCTTTACCTTATCAAATGGGGGTGTTCCACCATAATTACCTCCCCAAACAGGGGTTAGCGGATTTGTTTCGGTTACAATATTCATAAAATTATTTTCTGAAGCTCGATTTTCGACTACTGAAAAGAGCGTGATAACTAAAACGAGTAAAAGTAAATGACTCAAGATATTACGACTCATATTAATCTCCTAAAATAGGTTGGAAAAAGGGGGAAGCAACTATTTATTTGAGAATAACAAACTTTATCGAATCAAGCTAGAATGAAAAATTATGATATAATTCGCCGAAGTTTACCTCAATGAAATACAACGACATCAACATCGAAAATTGGAGAGATTGCGGAATCAATACCGATTCCCTGTGGATTATTTCCGAACGCGACAAAAGCGGAAAACACGCCAATATTTATCACGGAAATTTCATCCCGCAAATTCCAAATCAATTAATCAGACGCTATACAAAAACAGGCGAAACTATCTTTGAGCCGTTTATGGGAAGCGGAACAAATCTTTTTGAATGCGAAAACATGGAGGAAATTTCAAATGGATAAAGATAGAGATTTGACGTATTCAGAAGCCATTGAACAAGTTATGTTAAAGAATGGCTATTTTGCTCCGCTCAAACTTCTCTACAAAGAAATCTGGAATTATAAAGATAAATCAAAAATTACTGGTTTAACTCCTGATTTTACAATTCAGGAAAGAGTTCAAAGAGACGCAAGATTTACAAGAATTGCAAAAGGCGTTTATGCACTTACGGAATTTCTGGAACAGGTAGAAAAAGAAGATTTAGGCTTCTTTACAGTTGAAAAAAGTGAAATTGTCTTTAAAGAAACCAAGAAAATTGTAAAAGCCAAAATTTTTGAAAAGACTGAAACATTTGTCAATCAAAAAGTAAGAATTGGACAATCACATTTTCGAGCAAAACTTTTATCTGAAATGAAAAGTTGTCCGATTACAGGAATTGACGATAAAAGGCTTTTGATTGCAAGCCATATCAAACCTTGGGTGCATAGCAATAACGAAGAAAGAGTGAATACAAAAAATGGAATCTTACTTTCTCCATTATTTGATAAATTGTTCGACAAAAGTATCGGATTAATCACGTTCACCACTGAAAAAAGAATCTTAATATCGAATAAACTCTCAAAAGAAAATATAGCGAGACTAAATATCTCAAACAACCAAAACCTCGAACATTTTGATATTGACGGAAGAGAAGAATTTCTTGAATATCATCGAAAATTTATTTTTCAAGGATAATTCTATATTCAAAAACTTTGCTTTTTATCTCAGTATTTTTAGTAAACATTCGATTATACCGTCTTTCATTTATATTCAAACGCCTACATCAAACTCCAAACAATCATAGACATAAAAATTCAATTTTAATATTGACCTACTTTCTCTAAACATGGTAAATACATGACTTAGCAGATTAACAAGTAAATTGACTTGATGACTAAAACGTTCTAAATATGCAGATAAAGCTAGAAAATGAAAAAGTGTTTTGCCTTTTACAATTAGCTCAGCATTTGAGGAAAAAGAGAAAAGTATGGATGAAAACATAAAGAAAATTGTGAGTTCGCTTAGGAATGAA
>ERZ1292633.1343-Hain-H41-02um-R1-1343-length-26723-cov-6_pt1 | contig 13366 bp, 7 predicted proteins | sample MGYA00564406_ERZ1292633 | MGnify/ENA primary metagenome ERZ1292633 (study PRJEB36523, sample SAMEA6512639) | groundwater metagenome | collected 2019-01-08 | study: AquaDiva: Metagenomics assemblies of 32 groundwater samples
TCAACTTTGATTGCTGACACACTGGCTCGCTATCATCGACTGAAGGGTAACGGGGCATTCTTCATGACCGGAACGGATGAACATGGCCAAAAAGTGGCACAAGCCGCGGCAGAAAAGGGGTTAACTCCAAAACAATTCACAGACGGCGTTGCGGCAGAATTTCAACAATGTTTCCGCGAAATGCACTTTTCGCACGATCATTTCATCCGCACGACGGACGAAGCGCACGAACAAACCGTTCAAGAACTGTGGAAGTTGTTGGAAAGTAAAGGCGACATTTATTTGGGTCGGTACGAAGGTTGGTATTGCATCAGCGACGAGGCATTCGTCACTGCCAAAGATGTCGCCGATGGCGTCGACAAGAACGGTAACGCATGCAAAGTTAGTATCGAGTCAGGACAACCGGTTTCATGGGTCGTCGAAGAAAACTACATGTTTCGCTTGAGTCGCTTCCGAGATCAGCTCCTTGCGTTTTACCGCGCACATCCACAATGCATCGTCCCGGAGTTTCGCCGTCAAGAAATCATCAACTTCGTTGAGAAAGGATTGATTGACTTGAGTGTTTCCCGGAAAAAGGAAACGTGTTCATGGGGCATCCCGGTTCCTGGGTCAGACAAGCATGTGATTTACGTTTGGTTGGACGCGCTATCAAACTATTACACGACATCCAGACTGGATCCTGCAACGCATCAAATCTCGCCAGTGGATCAGGGTCTGTGGCCAGCTGACGTTCATGTCATTGGAAAGGACATTTTGAAATTTCACGCAATTTATTGGCCCGCATTTTTGATGTCAGCCAATTTGCCGTTGCCAAAGAAAATCGTCGCACACGGATGGTGGACGAAGGACAAACGCAAGATCAGCAAGTCACTAGGCAATGCGTTCGACCCTTCCGAAAAGGCAGAAAAATTCGGATTGGACTCGTTGAAATTTTTTTTGCTCCGCGAGTCTTCGTTCAGTGACGACGGAGACTACTCCGACCGCAACATGGTGGCTCGTCTCAACTCCGAACTTGCAGACACTTTGGGAAACTTGCTGCTTCGTTGCGTTTCTCGAAAGATCAATCCATCCGGATTGTGGCCGATGGTGGGCTCCTTGTCTGCTCGAGACCAAGAAATCGTGACATCAGTTGACGCGCTTGCCGGCAACGTTGATCATTTCATGTTAATTCCAGACGTTCAGCGAGCCCTCATCGCCATCTTTGATGTCTTGAGAGACATCAACAGTTACACCACCGAAAACGCGCCTTGGAAGCTGGTCATGGAAGATCCAGAAAGGTTGAAAACGGTCCTTTATGTGATGATGGAAAGCGTCCGCGTATGCGTGCTCCTGTTATCTCCCGTTTTCGTCGAAACACATGCGCGCATGCTTGACTTGCTGGGTGTGCCGCTCACCAATCGGTCTGGCATCGCATCGATGAAATTTGGTGTTGTGGCAGCGGGAACACCAATCGGACCGGACAGTGGCGATGTTATTTTCCCCAAAGCCGAGATGCCTGCTAGTCCGACAACGCCGGCTTCAGCTGCCCCTCCATCGGCACCGAAAACCAAAAAGTAACATGTTAATTTCCGCTCTTATTTATTTGTGTTTTGGCACTGATTCTCCCATCTTCCATAACGCTTTACCCAACGGCACAAATGTATTCAATACTGTGAAGCTTGATTCTTGTCCGCATCCAGAAGAAAAACATGTTCTGCCATTTCTGTGGCGACCGACTGAGTCGGGAAACAGTACGTTGTAGCGACATTTGCGTGGTCGTTTATTGCGGAGACGATTGCCTTTTGCAAGACTGGTTATCCCACCGCTGGACGTGCCCGGATGCCGCTCAATCCATTGCGATGTGCAGACTGTCGCAAGATTCGCAGTCAACGATTCCCTACGACGCGACTATCCCTCCAGATGCATGCCACAGTGAATGCCACTTGAGTGAAGTAACTCGTCGATTTGGTGCTACTGACGCCTCATTGCAGTTGACAATACGAACATTGCGATTTGGTGAATTCGATGCCACCCTGAAGGAGAACAAACACTGGTGGGAAGCGGTTTGGTTACTCCTCAAACATTGCCAGGCAAGAATCGCGCTTCTTGACGCGGGGCAGGCCTGCGACACCCCATCGACCATTTACAGCGAACTACACCATCTTCGAACCGGTCTATATAAAGCGCAACCGCTTCCGACACATCCTGAAGGAAAGGAACACGCCGTCCGGTTGTCGGAGATTCTCATCAAAGAAGCATTGTGGCACTGTGCTCCATTGGTTTGCATGTCCGACCAAAATGATGCAAGCCCTGCGCAGCGAGCAGTTGGCCGCTGCTTGCTGGCGACAGAGGAAATCGCGCGGGGTCAGGTTGTCGTTTGCGAAAAACCTGTTTTGGTATGGTCCACCGACGACGAGGAGCATCGTTTGTGTCCGTTTTTCCCGACTGATCTCGTCAGGCAGTTCTTGCGTTTGAATGTCGCAAAACAATCAGTTGTGTGGGACATGTGCTGCCCCTCGATTGGCTTACAAGAGTCAACTGCTCTGTACGATTGCGCATCTCGCTTCTTGTGTCGTCATCGATCGTGGGCGTCGAGCCTTCAAGCAGCGGACGTATGCCGCCTCGCGATGATCGCAAAAATCAACGCCCACCGATTCGACCCCCCAACAGCGGAGGCAAAAGCGGCAGAAACGAAAGCAGTGGGAACAGCGGTCACATTGGTTGCCATTTTTCCAGTGATGTCAAAAGTTGCACACTCGTGCGCACCAAACTGTATGTACAACAGCACGACGGGGTGCTACGTGGCCATGCGTCCGATCGCAGCTGGCGAGGCGATCACTTTTTCATACTTTGGAAGTCAAAAATTGCTTTACGGCAACGATGTGCGACAACTGTGTCTTCGACAAAGTCACGCATTTTCTTGCAGCTGCGTGCGTTGTGCCTCACCCGTGGACCTATCGCGAGGCGTGCGCTGCACAACGGATTGCCCAGATGGTGTGAGACTCAGGAACATGCCGCAAGGAACAACGCGAGAATTCTTGTGGCGTTGCACGAGATGCCAGCGGGTGTGGACTGATGCGCAAATGCCGCTGGATAAGGAAGAAGCGTTGGCCACGACCGTGCACGAGTTGTCCTTGACGATGGACCGTCCGTCGCCGAATTGGTTTGAACGAACGAAAGTGACGTTGGTGGATGTGCTTCACACGTTCGGTCGCCGCCACTGGCTGTATCCGCGCCTCTGTGAGGCAGTGGTTCACTATTTTGTCGCACTTACGCGAGGCCACGGACTCCAAGGCAAGGCATTGGCGCGAGAAACGGCAGACATTGCGTTGACAGTTGCGAGCAAGTTTGGACATAAATTTGTTGCCGCGTGCCTCAGCCAAGGACTTGGCCGCTACGCACCCGTGCTCATCGCAGAATTTGCCATTTGGTTGGCTAAGTCATGCGACACTGTCAACAAATTGAGACCTAGCTGCCTCGCATTGCTTTCTGCTGCGAACCGTCTCGTACCCATTGCCGAGCTCGCAGCCGGAACAGCCGATGCTGAGTACGTCACGACCGAACTGGGAAAAGCGTCCCAAACGTTGCTGAATGCGGTTTCGCAACACCCCCATTTGCACGACGAGGATCGTGGAAACAAAATCTTGCGAGCTGCGCATCATACTACGATTTCAACCGACACAGGGGACGATTTCTGGGTCATTCGAGCGGTCAGCGTGGAGGACGACGATGTTCTGGAAGAGTGGTCGAATCACCTTTCGGAGAGGCTCAGCAGAGCGATGAAAGCTTCGTCAACAGCGAATAGAATGGCGGAAATTCAAGACCGCCTCTTGAAGCGAATGGAGACGGCGTGAAATTAAGTGACACTAGCCACCCCTCGTACGATGTCCCACAGTCCAACTTGTCATTGTTGACAGGTTGACCCCTTCTCGACAGATTCCTTGATTTTCAGCGTTCTCCACCCTGCCTCTCTGCTCTGGCTGGCCACTAATGCTGCCTCGGGCTTCATCTTGCCGGGAAGACTTTTCTGTTGGCCTTTATTGTGCCTTGTTCTGCGCTGTCCTCGAAAGCACCGGACTTCACACGTGTTACCTCGAGATTGTCCTGCTAGTGTGTATTTGTGTTGTCTCCAAACCACATCCGACACACAGAAAACACACATCATTCCTCATTCATGTCACAACGGTCGCTGCGTCGAGATTTGTCTGGAGGCGCTTCCGCCACCGGGCATCGGCTTCCTCGCATTCGTCCTGACTCCGACTTGTCCGTGCGAGAGCGTCAAATTCGTGACACAACCGCCCTGGAAGTGTACCATCAAGCGTTGTTGAGCAAGCTCCGTGAAGGCCGGGACCCGAATGATTCCGAAGCAGACGATGTCGATGCGAGCGCGCAAGACTACGAGCCGCCAGTGTTTGACTCCGGATTGAGTGCGGAAACTACCGCTGCGGAGTTCGAACGAGTGCACCACCTTCAACGCTTTCGGACAGATGCGTTGGGCGATCTACGGCGCGACAAGGCACACCGGGCAAGGTCTCAATTTGACCAACTCACCACTGAGCTCGAAACCTGGATTGCATCAGAACGCCACTTCACGGCGTTAACCAACAGGTCACCGACGGGCGGACCACAGGGCCGTCGCGCCGGTCGTGGAGGAGCGGCGTCGCATAGCGCGGTCAGTTCTCGAGCCGCTGCACGAGTTGCGGATGACGGCGATGATGATGACACCACCGACGAAATTCGTCTGGTCGGCACACCCACGTACATCAAGGGTAAGTTGCGGCCTTATCAAGTGGAGGGCCTGAACTGGATGCTGAGCTTGAGGACCAAGGCCGTCTCAGGAATATTGGCCGACGAAATGGGACTTGGAAAAACATTTCAAACCGTGGCGTTATTGTCATACCTGAAGTATTCCGCTGGAATTGGCGGTCCTCATCTCGTGGTGTGCCCACTGTCGGTTGTAGGGAATTGGTATCGCGAATTCAAGCGCTGGTGTCCAACCATGCGGATCTTCAAATTTCATGGAAGCCGCGAGGTGCGACCGACGCTCATCAAAACCTACTTGACAGCGCCGCTCAAATTCGACGTGATCATTACAACCTACGATATGGTCATGAGGGAATTCTCAGCGATCCAACGAATCAACTGGGTGTACTTAGCGCTCGACGAGGCGCACAAGCTAAAAAACGACGAAGGCTTGCTCCACAGCACCCTGTCGAAAATCTCCTCGCTCTTCCGGCTTTTGATCACCGGTACGCCCTTGCAAAACAATTTAAAGGAACTGTGGGCGTTGCTCAACTTCCTCTCCCCGACGCTCTTCAACGATTCGACCCCCTTCGTCAAGTGGTTCAACGCTGCCGATGGCAGCTGCGACGACACGGTGGTATCTCAGATGCATCGCTTACTATCGCCGCTCATGATCCGGCGGTTGAAAAGCGACGTGGCGACCGATCTTCCGCCGAAGCGGGAGATTTACGTTGGCTGCCACGTCACGAAAAAGCAACGGGAGTGGTACTTGAAATGCCTTGCTCGTGACAGCGAGCCGATCAACCGGATGGCTACCAATGGCACCGGCGTTTCTCGTGAGGCATTGCTTAATATTGTGATGCAGCTTCGAAAGGCCTGCAACCATCCTTACTTATTCCCGGGCGCGGAGGAAGGCGACCCCTGCATCACCACACAAGCACTGATCGACGACTGCGGTAAAATGATGGTGTTGGATAAAATTCTCAAACGTCTGCTCGTGGATGACGCCGACAAGAAGAACAAGGTTCTCATATTTTCCCAAATGACCCGCATGTTGGACATCTTGGAGGATTACTGCACGTTTCGAGGATTCGATGTCTGCCGACTTGACGGGGGAACGAAGACCATCGATCGGGACACGCAGATGGCCGTCTTCAACGACATGAATTCGTCGAAGGTTATTTTTCTGCTTTCCACCCGCGCGGGCGGCCTTGGCATCAACCTGCAGGCGGCGAATAGTGTCATCATTTACGACAGCGATTGGAATCCGCAATCGGACCTCCAAGCTCAAGACCGCGCCCACCGCATTGGCCAAACGCGCCCTGTACGCGTTTTCCGCTTTGTGACGGACAAGACCATCGAAGAGCGTATTTACCAACGGGCGTTAAAGAAGCTATACTTGGACGCGGCCGTCGTGCAGCAGGGCCGAGTTTTGCAGCAAAAGAAGACCAATCAGCAGGCCTCCAAGGAGGAGCTGCTGTCCATGGTGCGTTTCGGCGCGGATGAGATGTTCAGAGCCACCAAGTCGGGACTGGACGATGAAGGGGTCGGCGTCGGGCCATCGGACAGCGACATCGACAACCTACTTGCAGAAGGAGCCTCAAAAATGGAACAGCTGCAAGCGGAGGCCGCGAAGGCGACGCAAGCGTCTCTGGCGTCGTTCAAAATGGGTGTGGCCGAGGCGAACATTTACGACTTCGATGGCATTGACTACCGCGATGATCGGCCCAGTCGCGTGCTCCGGCTGGAACTGTCGGAGCCCATGACCGAAGCCGACCTTCGCGCCAAGTGCGTCGCTTTTGGCGACGTGACAAAATGTGTCATTCACCCAAATCTTCGAGAAGCGCTCGTCACCTACCGCACCCAAATCAGCGCGTCCAACGCCAAGCGCGATATTGGGCTGTCGGCTCAGTATGCACTTCGCGACGCGGTGGTGGTGGTGACCCACGAGATGATCGACAAGTGCTGGAACGCAGCGGGTGAGGCTCTTGGCCGAGGGGCTCGCCGGCGTGACGATCCGGTCGAAGCGGTCACCGAGGAGCAAATCGAGCAGATGACGAAAACCACCAAGGCCCCTCCGTTGAAGCTACCGCGAAAGCCACAGGTCGCGACCTTTCAGCTGTTCAACAAGAAACGCATCGAGGAACTGTACGCGGTCGAAGTGAGCCTTCTCGTTCGCAATTGGCGCAAGCGGTATGACCCGGCATCCCTCGCAGAAGGAGCGGCGGCGTCGGAGAGCGCGTTGGAGGAGGTGATGGCGCCCGAAGAGGTCACCGAGCGCGACACTCTTCTAGCAGAAGGGTTTCCGACGTGGACGTACCAAGAATACACCAAGCTCATCAGGGCCTTGAAAAAGGGTATCGCGCTTCGCGGCGACTTCGAATCACTCAGCAGAATTGTCGAGTCCAAATCGCCCAACGAGGTGCGCGACTACGTGACCGCGCTGTTCGAAAAAGGTAAAGACTGCATTCCCAACTTTAAACGGTTCCAGCAGCAGGTCGATCGGGTGCAACAACGAGCGGAATCACGGGGTCAACTTCTCGACGCTTGCATGTGGAAGGCGCAACAGGCTGCCTCGGCGGCGGCGGCGGCGCCCGGTACCGTGTTGCACGCCGACGACAGTCGATGCTTTAACATGCGACACAGTGGCATTTCGCCCGACGTGGCCCGAAAGATGTTTCTCCACGCGGCGTCGCGACGCATGGATGGTCGCGATCTCTGGAGCTGGACACGATCCCTGCCCGAGGTAAGCTTCGATGTCTTCGTTCAATCCCGCGCGCCAAGCTTTTTCGACGGAGTGTTAAAGCGCATGATGGGCAACGCACATCACGAATGGCGGCAGGCGCACGGCCTCTTGGGCGGGGGTGCCTCCGGCGCAGATGGGGTGGGCATCCGCGCCGCGGGAAAGCGCCGACCCGCAGCAAAGCGGGATCGAGCCGACGCTGCCGCTGCGGATGGCAGCCCGTGACACCCCGATAGACAATAGATAACGAAGGAGAGAGAGAGAGAAACCGAGATTGTTGGTCGGGGGACGTGGACGGCGAGCCTTCCACACTCCCAGGTGCGGCGCGATAGAGAGGCACAGAACATTGCTGCGACCGTAATAGCCACCACCCTTGAGATGACGGTCAACCTGTGTGATGGACGATTTGAGTTTTTAACGTCTCCTCACTCGATGTCAAGCCCCCCCGTTTTTTTGCAACCGATTGTGTCACTGAGCGAAGGATGCGCTCCTCGACACGTCCGTGATCATCGCCCACGACACCATCTCCAGATGATGCTCCGCCGTTGTCGCCTCCTCCTATCCCAGCAAATGGCTGTGGCGTCAGCCGCGATCGAGGCCGAGGGTACCAACTCCTCCTTGTCGCGACGCCGCGCAACTCCCATTTGGTGGCGACGTTGCAGCGGTACCACACTAGGAGGTGGCACGTGGATCACCGCACTTGCCCACTTTGGCGACCAGCTCGCGTCCGGGCAGCATCTCGGAGCCGATTTCCCTTCACGCATCGGGATGCTTTTCAGGCACGAGTCTGAGGGAAGCTCTCTCCCCCCGGCGGCGCCTCGATGCTCCCCTGCGACCGCTCGCAAATTCCTGCGACGTTTTGCGAAATTGTTTCGATCCGAGTGTGCCTCACCAACCATCGCCCAGTTAACGGCACTGGCGAGTCACGGCATGTGGCAAGAAGCTCTCGCCGCGGTGACACTGGATGTTCGGCGCCTTCCGGCTCGCGATCTCCACGAACTGTTTCTGGGCGACGGCAACCTTCACGCCCAGACTGCGCAACCTTCTGCCCTGCACTGTGTCTCGACAGGTTTGTTGTTGGCGTCCGTGGTGAGCCACCGAAGGTACATAGAACTCGTGGCTCAATTGGCAGTTGGAGCCTGCGGCGATGCTGGCCGGTGGGGAGAAGCGGTCCGCCTTCTCTACGACGTGTTGGCCCCACCGGAGAGAAGCAACGAATCATTGCTCGACGCCACCGCCGCTGGGTCCGATAGCAATCGACGCAACGCCCTCATTGCAGTGGCGTTGGCGCGACGTGCGGGCATCCCGGTGCGGTTGCTTCGCAATGGAGACGACGCCGTCCTATTGACGTGGCGGGCGAACGGTTCGGAGGCGGTCCAGCCCGGGGAGGATCCACTGGCGGGCCGTCCCACGGCCCTTAGGTCGTGCCTTGACAACCCGCTGGCAAGAACGCTCTCACAACTGGCTTCTTCGCAGGCGGTTCGCTGGCTCGCTCAGTTGGGCACGGTGTCGCTGGATGCCGTCACTCGCTCGTCGATGGCGTCCTTATGTGTGGCCGCCGCGGTAGCAGGAGGCCATTGGTCCATGGCCCTCGCAGAGTTTTCACGAGCCATGTCACCGGAGCTGGATCGATTTGAGTTGAATCAAGCCATGTCGAACGTTACACATGGGAGGACCTCGTCGATCGATAGGCCCAATGAGCTCCATCGGGACCCGTTTTTGGAGCCGTCCGCCGTGGTCTGGGGAATACCACCAGTGACACAGGACGTTTGCTGCGCGGTGTTGCGTGTAGCGATGCGACGTGGCTGCGTTGGCCTTGCGAGTGCGACCCGACTGCTGAACTACATCCAGGCGACCTGGGGATCCGTGGACGAGGATCTGGGACGATGCGCGCAGCAGGCAACGTCGACTTCTGCTCGCAGTAGCACCGTACCGTGGTTATTGCAAGCGCGCCCAAAGCTGCCACCGACCGCCGCATCCCCGTGGTTCGGTCGTGCATTGCAACCGTTGGCTCCAGATGAACAGCCACTGCTGTTGGATCTGCCCCCTGCGCCGGAATTGAGTTCACTCGAGGCCACCGCCACCGAACTGGCCGAGGCGGGCCGATGGCTTGAGGCGTTGACATGTCTCACAGCGATGCTGCGAGAGGTCGAACACAGTTGTCGATCCACGTTGCTCGCCGAGCGTACGGAACTCACCGCCCTCGACGAAGCCATCTACGGGGCGTACGCTGAACCCATCGCCAGAGGCGCGTGGTTGGAGGCGTTGCAATTACTGACCAATTGATCCCACACACACCCCCAACACACGCACCAGTCTCCAATCCTCCATCCATTTCGTTTCGATGCTCGCCCTGGATTATGTAATGGGTTGGCTGTGCCTTTCTAGAACGACAAAGAACACAGTTTGGTTTTCTCTCGCCGCTCCGCTTTCACCCCCATTCGAATTCTTTCATCGTTCCGATGACGTCCAACAATCTCATCGTCAACATCAACTTCAACCCCCCGCACATCAAGATCATCGGGCCGATTCGTGAGACGACCATCGAAAAGCTCAACGCCGTGCTCCCCACTGCGACGACCTCGCAACGCAGCATGCGCGCCGGGGCGCCGAAGTTCAACTTCGAGCCCCAGCCGCCTCACTGGAACGCGAAGCTAGACGGCCAGTTCTGCGATCAGATTGGCGAATCGTCCTTGTTCCTTGCCGTGCTGGACGCGCTGGAAGAGGAAGGCGGCTGGAAGCTATCGACCACTCAGGCGATCACGATGGACGACCCCGACACTCAGCAGCAGGACTTCTACACGGCGTACAAGTTCTTCTTCCACCGCATTCTGTAACCCGAAGGGAGCAGCCCCCCATGTTCTCCGCGGGTGAAACGCTCTCATTTCACCCCTCCCCTCGACGATGTGTACTTGACGTGTGCCCCTTCTGCTACATACGCGCCATCCCCAGCCCCCCTTCCGTTCCCCGTCTCAAGCGACGTCCGCGGCGCCAACACATACTGGTGGGTGCGCGCGCGGGGCTCAAAGCGAATCGTTGCGTCTGAATGCGGTGGAAGGTTCAGCAGCGATGAACGCTGACCGTCAAAGCTGCTGTTTGTCCCTTGTCGCATTCAAAGTCAAAATAGTTCTTTCTCTACTCAAACACGGTTTGTCGCCAAAAAAACACAAAGTGACGCACTAACACACCATATGCCCAATCCTGCGAACGACCTCCCGTCGGTCCTCGCCCTCCCCTTCATTGCGAAGGCGACGTACGACGACCCCATGCTGGAGCTGACGTTTCGAGATGGGAGCGTCTACTCGATTTGCGTCATGGCCGACGAGTACCCTCGTGCCGAAGCGCAGCTGGTCGCCCCTTTCAGTGAGATATTGCCGAGGCCAGGCAATCTCGCGGAAATCGCCCGACAGGTTGAAAGCATTCATCAACGAAGGAAACCGTCGGCCGCGCCTGCGCCTTTTACAGAGCGAGCTGCGCCAAAAGTGCTTTCCGCGCTCGAGCGTGACATCGTCGCTTACACGGAGCGAACGCCGGGAGGATCGGCGAAAGTCAGCAGGGCCGCCTCGGCGAGTGTGCTCGGCGAGTGGATTGACGTGACGTTACCCATTCGCGGCATATTGGACCCGATCACAGCCTCCGCCTGGGGGTTCAGTAATTCAGACCCTCTTACGTGTCGTTTGAAGTTTCTTGGCGACGGTTACCTTGATTGCTCCAAGGCGCCGGAGGTCGAAATTCGTCAGAATGGAGAAAGCTTTCCAGCGGGACAGCAAATAGGACGCATCATCAAGGCGGGCTTCTTCCGTTGGTGGTCGAGCCGCCACTTCGATCCCTCCTCCGACTGTCTCAAGACCGCTTCGATCCCCGTTGCCGCCTCCACGATGGGCCAATTCGGAGCCGAGTTCACCGCCGTCGTGCCCCACTCGCCCCAACCGCACGCCTCGGTTTCAGGCGAGCTCGCCCCGCTGTTCCGTGACGGAGTAGTGAAGAACCCCAGTGACTTGCCCAGGCCTAAACGGGACGTCTACCAGCAGTTGCGCGGCATCGGCTACGATAGCGACCGCGCACTGATTTGCGCGCAAATCGCCTCGTCTGTGGAAGAAGCCACTGATTTCACCGACGAACAGCTCGCGATGTACTCCGCGCAGCTCGAACACACTGCCGAATTGAACAACCCGAGCAAAAAGCCGACGAAAGCCGCTGTGGCGGGAGACAGTCGTCCGCCGGAACAGAACACCACGGCGTTCACGACCACGACGGATGCCGATTCCGTAACCATCAAGCGCCCCGACCCATATGACCCCGACGCGGGATTTCTGTCGTTTCTCCATCAGTACATCAAAAAGCGACTTCTGACGCTCAATCGCTTTTGCGTCATCTGCGACGAACCTCATCTGTTCAGCGCCGGCATGAAGCCATGCGTGTGCGTGCGAAACGTGTGCGCTTTCGCGTTCCAGGAACTTCACGTCGGCGAAGACGCCGCGAGCGGGATGGCGACGGATGCCGGGGTCATTGACTTGCTCGTCAATGTGTTCAAGTCGGCGGCGCGCAGTGCGCGTTCATCTTCGGTGTTAGCCCCTTTCCCGCACGTTTTCCACCCAAGCCGCAAGGATACGCTCATTTTGGACCCCAAGGCACCCGACTACACTCGGGCGAAGGCCCTCGCGGATGTGTTTCCGTCCATCGCCAACGTCCTCGGGTCACAGTCCATCGCGACGCTGCGCCAAAGCCTGGACCGCAGCGACGCCGGTGCCTTTCCCTTACTGCAGTGGATTATCGCGTCGAACCGAGCTCACTTGGTCAAATTGGACCCCTCCGTGCACTTGAAGTCGATGAAGACGCCTCATCAGTTTCTTCTGGTGATGTCTGCGCCGGATAAGCAGGCGAAATTTCAAGCGCTCAAGAAAGGGAGCGGCACTCGATTCATGTTTCACGGGTCCCCGACCGAGAACTGGCACGCGATCTTGCGCAACGGCCTGCGCGTCATGTCGGGAACGACTGGCCAGCTCAACGGTGCGGCCCATGGGAAAGGCGTCTATTTTGCGCCCAATGCAGGAACCAGCATTGACTACTGCCGTCCACCGGATCTCAGCGGTGGCGTCGCGTCCAGGAAGCCGCGAGATACCACCGCCGATCACTTTATTAGCGAGAGTCGGGGCTTCATCTGCCTTGCACTGTGTGAAGTGGTGGAGAGTACGATCAAGGACCACGGCTGGTGCTCGACGGTGGAGGAGGAGGACGCCATCATGACTCGCTTCCTGTTCGTCTACGATTCGGACAAGCACTCGGAAGCGCGCACGGTGAATGCAGGCTCCATACAATCCGAAATCGATTGCGCAAAGCGATTCTACGGCGTTGCGTGAAAAGAGACGCTTTCCCCCATTTGCGATCCCGTCATTGCCCTTGGCATGGTCCGGTGGTCACATAGGGGACCTATGATTGCGAAGTTTTGCACCCGGTCGGGGGGACCCACTGAGGATGTCCCAAGCCGCGAGTGGCGGTGGTGAAGGATGGCGGCCAAGGCTTTGCTTTTTTTCTTGAATCCGTTGGGTTTGAGTCGGCCAACGCAAACGAAAATTGACTTTGGGGGGAAAAAATTCGCTTCCCCTCCCCAACACTAGAAGCGCCAGTAATAGCGATGAGGCGGACCCGCAGCGACTCGTTTCGGGAGCGCGAATCATCGCCTATCACCACCGGACCTTTGGCCGTTGCCTTGTCTCCTCGTGGCACACGCACCTACCACGCCATCATGGAGGCGCCCGACCCGATCGGACAAGTAGACAAGCTGTTGCTCGACTACGAGGCAACCGTGGCAGAGCAGGCGCGCCGTCAGCTATCCCAGGAGCGCTTGTGGTCTCGCGAACGTATCCACAATGCGCTACCGACGAGCTGGGAGGGAGGTCA
>ERZ1292633.4270-Hain-H41-02um-R1-4270-length-13366-cov-7_pt1 | contig 13366 bp, 21 predicted proteins | sample MGYA00564406_ERZ1292633 | MGnify/ENA primary metagenome ERZ1292633 (study PRJEB36523, sample SAMEA6512639) | groundwater metagenome | collected 2019-01-08 | study: AquaDiva: Metagenomics assemblies of 32 groundwater samples
GGTAGTACGGCCGCAAGGCTAAAACTCAAAGGAATAGACGGGGACCCGCACAAGCAGAGGATCATGCGGTTTAATTCGATGGTACGCGACGAACCTTACCGGGGCTCAACTACTAGCTGCAAGCCGTACGAAAGTATGGCCGCCTTCGAGGGTGCTAGATAGGTGCTGCATGGTTGCCGTCAGCTCGTGCCGTGAACATCTCGCGGCCTGTCTCTGTAAAGAGACATGAGAAATCTGGCTCATATCGGAGAACCTGATTATCAAATTTCTACTGTCATGTGATATAATATAACAGTATGAATTTAGGAACTCCGAGGGAAGTCGAGTATTTACCCTGCGATACAAAATACTTTGACCCTGTAACGACTAAGGCTTAAGTGCCGAGAGTGGAACTTCCGAAAGTTACTGAAATTATAGTTCTGCTAATATGCCAGCCCCTTGTTCCGATTTATTTGGAAAGGGTGAAGGAATAGTCTAATGTTGAGATAATTTATTCGGAGGTGTACCCTTAAGTGGGGTAACGAGCGCAACCCCTGTTGTGTGTTAAATATACATACAAGACTGCCTACGCAAGTAGGAGGAAGGTGGGGATGACGTCAAATCAGCATGGCTCTTACGTCCCGGGCTACACGCATGATACAATGGCCAGTACAGAGGGCAGCGAAACCGCGAGGTGGAGCTAATCCCAGAAAGCTGGTCTCAGTTCGGATTGTAGGCTGCAACTCGCCTACATGAAGCTGGATTTGCTAGTAAACGCGCATCAGCCACGGCGCGTTGAATACGTTCTCGGGTCTTGTACTCACCGCCCGTCACACCACGAAAGTTGGCAATGCCCGAAGGCTCCCGTAAGGGGGACGAAGGCAGGGTCAATGATCAGGGTGAAGTCGTAACAAGGCATCCGTAGCGGAAGCTGTGGATGGATCACCTCCTTTCTGGAGTTACTCAGTCGGAAGACTGTGAAACTTATAGAGTACAACGGAAGAATAGCAATTAAACTCTTGTCACATTTATATTGTGAAATGAACCGCGTTTGGGTTGACGCCCAAAATACTTGAATCAGCTTAATAAAAAATTTGAAAAACGCCCGCCAGGGCGTTTTTTTTTGTGCTATTGTGAGTTGAGGCTCTCACAGACAGTGCTAGGCCGAGTGCTTATTGGACAGCCATGAAAGTTAGAGTAAAAGATGAGAGTGAAATTCAGTTATCTACAATTTGTAGACAACTGAATTTGGAATCGTCTGATGGTAAAAAATATGCCACTGATTGTGCCGACACCGAAGGTATTTTTCGTATCATCCAATCAATTCCATCACCCAAAGCCAAACCATAGCGACCTTTGGCGTTACACCGAGCGAATACAAAAAATTGAAAGGCTTAAAGCGGGAAAATTTGCGAGATCACATGAATGACTTTGAGTTGATTTTTAATATGCTCGGTGAACGCGCTACGACTGAAATTCATCGGGTTGAAAATTCAAAAGGGGTAAAGAAATTAAAATCAGATGCCAAAGCCGGTGGCGTTTTAACTTGACCGCCACCGCCGTTATCTATATAATGTCCCCATAATCATCTAACCGCACGAGTATGCCAATGAACCTGGATCGCCTCCTGAATTTGGCGCGAAAGACCGGTAACGGCTTGATTGTTTACGACCGTGACGAAGGCCGGCATTTTGCCATCGTGGACATCAACGAATATGAAAGGCTGGTGGAAATTGATGGATCGGTTGAAAATTCCGGAGATTTCGGCGCGGATGTCGGCGAGCTGACCGAAAGAGAATTGATTGATAAAATCAACGGGGATTTGGCTTTGTGGAAAAGCCGGCAGGAGGAAAGCGAATACCAAGACCGCGGCGCTTTTTTGGAAGAAGAAATGGAAGACGATTGTTTTGATCCGTTCGCCGAGAATTGTTTGGCCGAAGATGATTGGCATAGCGCCGGGGAAATTCTGAATAAGTATCATTCAACGGAAGAAAATAATGGAACCGATATCAATTTTTTGGATAGATTTGAAAAAAATGAAATCAAACCGGAAGAAGAAATCCGCCAAATACCTTTTGAAAATCACGGCGAGGTGGAGATCGCGACCGGCGATCGGTTAGATGGCGAAGACCCCATATTTTTTGAGGAGCCGGTGGAGTGAGGTGCCTCTTGACATATTTCCCGAGTTTGCTATAATCCCCCCGAATTAGAGACATTTTTTATATTATTTATCTATATCGCTGGATAACAAATCTATTTCGGCCACTCCGGAGTAGTGCGGTATATACAATTTCGTATGGCAGAATTTCAACGCACCAAGCCTCACCTGAATGTGGGCACCATCGGCCATGTTGACCATGGTAAGACCACTCTGACCGCCTCAATTTTGAAGGTGGCCGCCGCTCACGGCATGAACGCGGATATCAAAGAGGTTGACGCTTTGGATAAAGCGCCGGAATCCCGCACTCGCGGTATTACCATTGCCACCGCTCATGTGGAATACGAAACCGCCAATCGCCACTACGCTCACGTGGATTGTCCGGGACACGCCGACTATGTCAAGAACATGATTACCGGCGCCGCCCAGATGGATGGAGCCGTTCTCGTGGTTTCCGCCGCCGACGGTCCGATGCCGCAAACTCGCGAACATATCTTGCTCGCCCACCAAGTAGGCGTTCCTTATATCATCGTTTTCTTGAACAAAGTTGATCAGGTTTCCGATCCGGAATTGATTGATTTGGTGGAAGAGGAAGTGCGCGATTTATTGAAAAAATATGAATTTCCCGGCGACACTACTCCGATTATCCGCGGTTCCGCTTTGAAGGCTTTGGAAAATCCCTCCGACGAAGCCGCCGCCAAACCGGTATTGGAATTATTGAAAACTTTGGATGAATATATTCCTGAACCGAAACGCGATTTGGACAAGGATTTCTTGATGCCGATTGAAGATGTTTTCTCCATTGAAGGTCGAGGAACGGTGGTTACCGGGCGCATTGAGCGCGGTCAAATTACCGTCGGCACGGAAATTGAAATTGTCGGCATGCGCACCGAAACCATGAAGACCACGGTTACCGGCATTGAAATGTTCAACAAGAGTCTGCAAGAAGGACGCGCCGGTGATAACGCGGGCGTACTGCTCCGTGGCACCAAGAAAGAAGAAGTGGAACGCGGTATGGTGCTCGCCAAACCGGGTACTGCCAAACCTCATACCGAATTCATGGCTGAAGTTTATACGCTTACCAAAGAAGAAGGTGGACGCCACAAACCGTTTTTTAACGGCTACAAACCGCAATTCTACATCCGCACCACCGATGTAACCGGTGATGTCGCTTTGGCCGAAGGCGTGGAAATGGTTATGCCCGGCGACACTTCCAATCTCAAAATCAAATTGATCGTTCCGGTCGCCATGGAAGAGCAAATGCGCTTCGCCATTCGCGAAGGCGGACGCACGGTTGGAGCGGGAGTGGTAACGAAAATTATTGCTTAATAAGACCTTCGGGGACAGGCCTCGGGCCTGTCCCCGCTTTGTTCTTTAATTTTTTTGGGAAACTATGGCCACGACTACTGAAAAGACAACTAAGAAAATCAGCGCGCCGAAGATTGAAGAGACGGAATCCGCGACCGGTCCCAAAATTCGCATCAAAATCAAGGCTTATGATCACAAGATCATTGATGTGGCGACCAAAACGATCATTGATACGGCCGAGAGAAACAACTGCAAAGTGGTCGGTCCGGTGCCATTGCCCACCGAGATAATCAAATACAGCGTTAATCGAGCGACATTCGTTCACAAAACCGCCCAGGAACAATACGAAATGCGCGTGCATAAACGGTTGATTGATATTCTTGACACCAATCCCAAAGCGATTGACGCGCTCATGAATTTGAATCTGCCGAGCGGAGTGGATGTGGAAATAAAGATGATCTAGCCGTTGGTTGGTACGATACATCTAAATACGATGCACGACACACGCAACATGATACATGACGGAATCGGTATGTCGTGTTGCGTGTGTCGTGTATCGTTACGTTTTTATAAGGATGTTCAAAAAGAGGATAACTATCTTGACAATCCAATAAGTTTAGTCTAAACTAGCCCTGTTATGGGTCAGTAAGTGCGAATTACCTCTAAACAGAAAAGATTTCTTGGTTAAGACATCAAGGAAAAACCTCTGAAAAAGAGACAGGTCGCGTAGTGAGGAAGTTATAAAATACAGCAAAATTAGCCAAAATTTCCTGTTTACAGGTGATTCAAGGCTAGAAGGAAGCGTAAATTTTTAATCATGTTGATTATTAAATTGCCGATTCCTTCTAGTTTTTTTACAGGCCGATATTCCCGTGTTTCCATATTAAGTAATGGCCAATATGAAATTCATTTTAGGAAAAAAAATCAACATGACCCAGGTGTTTAGGGATAACGGCACGGTCGTGCCGGTTACTCGCGTCCAGGCCGGTCCTTGCATTGTTACGCAGGTGCGCGCCATCGCGGAAGGGTCGCAGGCCATTCAAATCGGTTTTGACAATCAAAAATTATTCCGATTGAGTCAAGCCGAGCAAGGACATTTGAAAGGTATCACCACCTCCGCCGGCTGTACCGTCCGTTATTTGAAGGAAATAAATACCGGCGCGGAAAAATTGGAAATCAAAAAAGGTGATTCATTTTCCGTCAAAATTTTCGCTCCGGGCGATACTGTTCAAGTGACCGGCATTTCCAAAGGGAAAGGTTTTCAGGGAGTGGTGCGTCGCCACGGTTTTAAGGGCGGTCCGGCCAGCCACGGTCATAAAGACAATTTAAGAATGCCCGGCAGTATCGGCGCCGGTGGTGTGCAAAGAGTTTTCAAGAATATGCGCATGGGCGGACACATGGGAGATGATCAAGTGACCGTCAAAAATTTGGAAATCGTGGAAGTTGACGCGGAAAAAAACGAACTTTTGATCAAGGGCGCGTTGCCCGGTAGCCGAAACAGTTTGGTTTTTGTCTACGCCGCCAAAGGCGATATTCAAGTGGAAATGCCGGTGGAAAATGCTATTACCGTAGAACCGGCGGAAGAGTTGAAAGCGGAGGCGAGTGCTCCGGTCGTGGTCGGCGAGGCAAACTAATCAATTTTTTTATGGCAAAAGTGAAATTATATAACGCGAGCGGCGAATTTAAGAGCGACATTGAATTGACTGACGCCGTTTTCGGTGTTAAAGCGAAGAAAGATTTGGTGCACCAGGTTTATGTCGCGTTAACCGCCAATCAACGGATTCCATGGGCTGATAGCAAAGACCGTTCCGAAGTAAGCGGCGGTGGCAAAAAACCATGGAAACAAAAAGGCACCGGACGCGCCCGTCACGGTTCCATCCGTTCGCCGATTTGGAAAGGCGGCGGTGTTACCTTTGGTCCGATGTCGATCCGCAATTATTCTCAAAAAATTAACAAAAAGATGGCGGTTTTGGCCGTGAAGATGTGTCTCAGCGACAAAACCCGGGATGGCAAACTCGTAGTTTTGGAAAATTTGCCGACGACCGGCAAGACCAAGCAAATGGCCGAAGTGATGGGAAAATTGCCCGGTTTCGGTCGCACCACTTTGATTCTGTCCCCGGAAAAAAACGATAACGTCGTGCGCGCCGTCAAAAATTTGTCCAAAACGAAAATTTTAAGAACACAGGACGCCAATGTGATGGACTTGCTTGATAATCAGTTTGTGGTCACCACCGAGGCCGGAATCAAGGCACTCGCGAGTAGACTTAAATAATTTGTTGATATGAGCCTGTTTGATAAATTCAAAAAAAATAAATCCGGATCCGGCGCCGGCGTTTCGGTTGCGGTCAAAAACGCCAAGAAGAGCGTGTTGAAGGCGGCGGGAGAGGAAAAATCTTCGAGCAAAGAAGTGATGAGTACTGAATCAAAAATCCTTGATTTGAAAAGCGGACAGACGAACAAAGGTTTGGCTTATCGGGTTCTGGAGCGCACGCTCGTCAGCGAAAAATCCGCCATGGGCGAGTCCAAAGGAACATACGGTTTTATCGTAAAACCGAAAGCCACGAAGACCGAGATCAAAAAAGCGATTGAGCTCATTTACGGAGTTAAGCCGGTGTCGGTTCGGGTAATCAACATGCTCGGAAAGCCGGCTCGATTCGGTCGCCGTTCCGGACAAAGAAAAAATTTCAAAAAAGCGATAATCAGATTGCCAAAAGGTTCAACCATCAGTGTTCATGAAGGAGTCTAAAATCCGGATATTGAAAAGAATAAATTTATGCCAATAAAAATTTATCGACCAACCACTCCCGGAAGACGCAAGGCCAGTGTGCAGGATTTTTCGGATGTGACGACCATGAACCCGACCAAATCGCTTTTGCGATCGTTCAAGGAAAACGCCGGTCGCAACAACAGCGGCAAGATCACTGTTCGCCATCGCGGCGGCGGAGTGAAAAGATTGTACCGCATGGTGGATTTTCGTCAGGAAATTTTGGATGTTCCGGCCACTGTCCGACAAATTGAATATGATCCGAATCGCGGACCGCGCGTCGCTTTGATTGAATATGAAAATGGAGTCAAATCATATATTTTAGCGCCGGCCGGGCTGAAGGTCGGAGATAAGATTTTGTCGTCAATGAAGGCGATTGAGCCGATCACCGGATCGCGAATGCCGATCAAGCATATTCCGGTCGGAATGTTCATTCATAATGTTGAATTGTTGCCGGGAACGGGCGGAAAATTGGTGCGTGGCGCGGGCAACGGAGCGCAAATCCAAACGATTGAAGGCGAATATGCCCAATTGAAATTACCGTCCGGAGAAGTAAGATTGGTGATGATTGACTGTCGCGCTTCTTTGGGAGCGATCGGGAATCCGGATTATAAATTGATAAGATTGGGCACTGCCGGCCGCAAGCGCCGGAAAGGCTGGAGACCGGCCGTTACCGGCAAGGCGATGAACCCGGTTGACCATCCGCATGGTGGTGGTGAGGGTCATAACCCGATCGGCTTGAAACGCGGTCCGAAAACTTTATGGGGCAAGCCGGCGATGGGCGTTAAAACTAGAAAAAGAGACAAAGCCAGTAATAAGTTTATTTTGAAGAGAAGAAAAAATAATAAAGAGTAAATGAACAGTTACGAATTAAAAATTGATTAGTATGTCAAGAAGTTTGAAAAAAGGTCCATTCGTGAATGAGAAGTTGCTGAAAAAAGTCAACGAAGCCAAGGCGACCGGAGACCGAAAACCGATCAAAACTTGGTCACGGCCTTCCACCATTACTCCGGACATGGTTGGTATGACATTCGCCGTTCACAATGGCAAAAATTTTCTTCCGGTTTTCGTGGAAGAGAACATGGTCGGGCACAAGCTCGGGGAATTTTCGCCGACGCGCAAATTCGTGAGCCATGGCGGCAAGATGGCCAAGGAACAGAGCAAAGAAGGCGCCGCCGCTCCGGCCGCCACCCCGGCTCCGGCCAAACCAAAGAAATAACTTGATCACCGAAGCCAATATATTATGAAATTAGAAACAAAAGCCCAATTAAGAAGCCTGAAAATGAGCCCGCGCAAAATGCGCTTGGTGGTGGACAGTGTGCGCGGATTGAAAGCCGAGGAGGCGATTGATCAGCTTTATTTTTCCCAAAAAGACGCGGCCAAACCGCTCGCCAAATTGATTAAATCGGCGATCGCGAACGCCAAGCATAATCATGATATGGCGGCCGATACTTTGGTGATAAAAACCGCTTTTGTCGACGGCGGCGCGATTCAATACCGCTGGATGCCGCGCGCCATGGGTCGGGCCACGCCGATTCGCAAACGAACCGCGCATATCACCGTTGTTTTGGAAGGCGAAGCCAAGGATAAACCGGAAGTTAAATAGATTTTACGAATTTATAATATGGGACATAAGGTACATCCGAAAATTTACAGAATGCCGATCTTGTTTCCTTGGGATTCGCGCTGGGTTTCTTCCCGGCAGAACTACGCCAAAAATGTCAGCCAGGATGTGAAAATCCGCGATCATATCAGCAAGAAATTCAAGGATGCGGCCATTGATTGTGTTATTTTTGAACGAGGCGCCAAGAATTTGACTATCACGATTTTCGCCGGAAAGCCGGGCGTGATTATCGGCCGCGGCGGTCAGGGTTTGGACGGCGTCCGCAAGGAGATTGAAAGGAAATTTTTGAAGATGTCCCTTAAAGTCAAGTTGAATATCCAAGAAGTGTCCGCGCCGTCGTTGTCCGCGCGAATCGTTGCCGAGAGCGTGGTCAAAGACACGGAAGCGCGCATGGCTTATCGTCGCGTGATTAAGCAACACATTGAAAGAGTGATGAAAGCCGGAGCGCAGGGAGTGAAAATCGGCATGTCCGGCCGACTGAACGGAGTGGAAATCGCCCGCCGCGAGAAATTATCGCAGGGAAAAATTCCTTTGATCACCATGCGGAGCAATGTTGATTACGCCTACGCCATCGCCCGAACAATGTATGGAGCGATCGGGGTCAAGGTTTGGATTTATAAAGGTGAATCTTTCAGTAAAGTGGATAAATTAAGCGAGTCCGCCGAGACGGCCGAGAAGAAAAAAAATAAATAGACAGTATGTTGCTACCAAAAAAATTAAAACACCGCAAGTGGCACAAGCCGCGACGCAACAACAAAGGCGTGGCGACGAGACTCGTCACCATCGCTTTCGGCAGTTTCGCCTTGAAGTCTATGGATCACGCCTGGGTAACCTCGCGCCAGATTGAAGCGGCGCGTCGCGTCATGACCCGCTATGTGAAAAGAGGTGGAAAAATTTGGATTAGAGTGTTCCCCGACCGACCGGTGACGCGCAAGGGCAATGAATTGCCGATGGGCGGTGGAAAAGGCTCACCTGATCATTTCGTCAGCACCATCAAACCCGGAACAGTATTGTTTGAAATGGAAGGTATTCCGGAAGACAAAGCGAAGGAGGCTCTTACTTTGGCCTCTCACAAATTGCCGTTGAAAGCCAGATTCATCAAGAAGGATTAAAAGATTTTCAATTATTATAGTATGGAAATAAAGGAACTGGAAAATCAATCGGCGAGCGAACTCCATAAAATTTTGGCCGGCCTCCGAAATTCGCTTCGTGAAATGCGCGCCAAAGTGAGCGAGAAGCAATTGAAGACCGTGCGCAAAATTCGCGAGACTCGCAAGGATATCGCCCAGGTTTTAACCACCATCAATAAAAAAAGAAAATCATTAAACTAATCGCGTATGGCAGTGAAGAGCACAAAAAAACCGGCCGTAATGGAAAATGCCGCTCCGGCGACAGCTGAAAATCAGCCCCACCGCCAATTTGAAGGCATTGTTGTCGGCGCGCCGAAAGACAAAACCATTCATGTCAAAGTGAAGACGATCAAAACTCATCCCAAATACCGCAAGCAGTATCTTACTTTCCGAAAATACGCGGTGCATGATGAATTGATGACTGCCAAAGCCGGAGAAACAGTGGTGTTCGCCGAATGCCGGCCGATCAGCAAAACCAAAAAATGGCGTTTGGTTAGAGTAATAAAAAAGTTAAGTTAATCGTATGATTCAACATCGCAGCATGCTGGCCGTGGCCGATAACAGCGGCGCCAAAAAATTGATGTGCATCCGCGTTCTTGGCGGTTATAAAAAAAGATTCAGCCGGATCGGCGACATCATCACTTGTTCGGTCAAGGAAGCCGCGCCACGCGGTCTCGTGAAAAAAGGCGAGGTGGTGCATGCCGTCATTGTCCGGCAGAGAAAGGAAACCCGTCGCAAAGACGGAACCTATATCCGGTTTGATGATAACGCCGCCGTGATTATTGATCAAAAAAACAAAGATCCGAAAGGTTCGCGCATTTTCGGGCCGGTGGCAAGAGAATTGCGCGCGGCCGGTTTTCAAAAAATCATTTCACTGGCTCCGGAAGTTTTATAACAACTAAACACCTTACCACCTAAACACCTAAACACCTTACCACTTTACCACCTAACCACCTAAACACCTTACCACCTAAGCAATAAATATGAAGATTAAGACTGGCGACAATGTAAAGGTTTTATCGGGGAAAGACCGTGCCAAGACCGGCAAGGTTACCCAGGTTATTTTTGATAAGAAGAAAGAAAGATATTTTGTGGTGGTGGAGGGAGTTAATAAATTGAAGAAGCACATGCGCGCCCAAAAACGGGGTGAAAAAGGTCAAGTCATAGAATTGCCGACGCCGATGGATATCAGCAAAGTGGCTTTGATTGATCCGGCCACCGAGAAAACCACTCGGGTGGGATATAAATCGGAAGGCGGAGAAAAGAAGAGAATTTCCAAAAAAACTGGCCAATTACTTTAATCGTTTATCTCAAATTTAAGTTCCTATGGCATCAAGATTACAGACATTTTACCGGGAAACGGTGGTCCCCGCGCTTCAAAGCGAACTGGGATACCGGAATATAATGCAAGTGCCGAAGGTGGCGAAGGTGGTTTTGAATGTGGGTTTCGGCCGCCATGCCAAGGAAGAAAAATACATTGAGAGCGTGGAAAAAACACTCAAGGCCATCTCCGGACAGAAGCCGATGAGAAATAAATCAAAAAAATCAATTTCCAACTTCAAAATCAGAGAAGGAATGGTGATCGGCGCTTCCGTGACTTTGCGGGGCGAGCGGATGTATGATTTTTTGGACAGGCTGATAACCCTTACTCTGCCGCGAGTGCGCGATTTTCGGGGGCTAGAGACGAAAAGTTTTGACAAACAGGGCAATTACACTTTCGGGTTCAAAGAGCATTTGGCTTTTCCGGAAATCGCCGGCGTGGAAGCTACGGATATAGTTCACGGAATCGAGATCACCGTGTCCACGAGCGCCGCGAGTCGCGACGAAGGCTTCGCGCTCCTGAAAAAATTGGGTTTTCCTTTTAAAAAAACTAAATAAGATTCCACTATATACCAACTATGGCTACACAATCACAAATCGCCGCCTCAAGCCGAAAGCCGAAATTTTCCACTCGAATAGTGAGAAGATGCTGGAAATGCGGACGCAAACGCGGGTTTATGCGCAAATTCAACCTGTGTCGCATCTGTTTCCGGGAATTGGCGAATGAGGGGATGTTGCCGGGTGTCAGGAAATCAAGCTGGTAAATAATCTTAAAACCACCAAAAAGCTAACAATAACATTCTTACATTATGATGACGGATACTATCGCGGACATGCTAACCAGAATCAGAAACGCGCAAATGGCCAAGAAGCGCCAGGCGGTTTTGCCTTTTTCCAAGGTCAAGTTGGCGGTGGCGGAAATTTTGTGCCGCGAGGGTTATTTGAATAAGGCGGAAAGGATTGAAGGAAGTCCGGTGGTGTTGTCATTGGAATTGAAATATAACGGAAAAATGCCCGCCATTCAGTCCGTGAAAAGAGAAAGCAAGCCCGGTCACCGAATGTACCGGTCCGCGACGGAATTGCCAACGGTCGTGAACGGCTATGGAATCGCGATTGTTTCCACTTCTCGGGGAATGATGACCGGCAAGGAAGCGAAAAAACTGGGGATTGGCGGAGAGATAATTTGTTCGGTGTTTTAATGATGAGTCATAGTTAAAAATATCAATATGAGTCGTATTGGAAAACAAATCATCGCCATTCCGGCCGGAGTAACGGTTTCGGTCAGTTCGGAAAATATCGTTTCCGTCAAAGGCCCGAAAGGGGAATTGACGAAGAAGCTGAATCGGGTCGCCAAAGTGAAAGTGGAAAATGACACGGTCGCCGTTGACGTGGTGGAAAAAGAAGTGAAATATTCCCGTTCAATCTGGGGCACGGCCGTCGCTCATATCAAAAATATGATTGTGGGCGTCACTCAAGGTTTCAAAAAAGAATTGGAAATCAACGGTGTCGGCTACAAAGTGGCCATGGCCGGATCTGATTTGCGTTTGGAAGTGGGTTATTCCCATCCGGTAATTTTCAAGCTTCCCCCGGGCGTGAAAGGCGAAGTGGAGAAAAATGTTATCAGATTGGCCGGTTTTGACAAAGAATTGCTTGGCGATACCGCCGCCAAATTAAGGAAAGTGCGTCCGCCGGAGCCGTATAAAGGCAAGGGCATTAAATATCTGGCCGAAATTGTGAGACGCAAGGCCGGCAAAACCGCGGCCAAAGGCGCTTAATAATTTTCAAAAAATATGGACAAAGCGAAATTACTGCAAATCAATCGTCTCCGCCGTCGCGCCCGCGTTCGCGCCCGCGTTAGCGGCACCGCCTTGAAACCGCGTCTGAATGTGGCGCGCAGTCTCTATGGAGTTTTTGTTCAATTGATTGACGACACTGCCGGCAAAACCATTTTGAGCTTGCACAGCAAGACTTTGTCCAAAGTGAAATTAGACGATGTCGGCGAGAGAAAAGGAAAAGTCGCGCTGTCTTACATTACCGGCAGGAAATTGGCGGAAATGGCGTTGGAAAAAAAGATAGCGGAAGCGGTGTTTGACCGATCAAGCTACAAATATCACGGTCGAATCAGTGCCGTGGCCGAAGGAGCGCGCGCCGGTGGCTTGAAATTCTAATTTAATATACTCGTTTGTCATTCCCGCGAAGGCGGGAATCCAGAAAATAAGACGAACGAGAGCTTGGGCTGGATTCCCGCCTTCGCGGGAATGACAGACTATGCGATACGAAATTAATAAAGAATGACTATGGACAAGGGTAATAAAAAAAGAGGAAAACCGCGAGCGGCCAAAGAAAGGCCGGAATTTGATCAATATATTGTTGATTTGGCGAGGGTTACTCGGGTAACGAAAGGTGGAAAGCAATTGAGTTTTCGCGCCTGCGTTTTGATCGGCGATCGTCGTGGCCGGGTCGGCTACGGTTTGCAAAAAGGAAAAGATGTGCAAATCGCCGTGGAAAAAGCGGTGAATAACGCCCGAAAAAATATCATCCATGTGCCGCTCATCAAGGAGACTTTGCCACATCGCGTGGAGGCCAAATTCAAGGCGGCCAAAGTGATGTTGAAACCGGCGCCGAAGGGTTCCGGAATTATTGCCGGTAGTGTGGTGCGGAGCGTTTTGGAATTGGCCGGCGTGCCGAACGCCAGCGCCAAAATGCTTGGTAAGACCAACAACAAGATCGCCAATATCAAAGCGGTGTTCGTCGCTTTGCAATCATTCAAGGTGAGAAGTTTCAAGCCCGTGGTCAAAGTCCATGAAATTGAGGAAGCGATTGAGAAAGTGGAAGTGGACGAAAGCAAAGTGGCACCGGCATTGAAGGATGTCGCCAAGACGGTTGATGATCCGACCGCCGTCATCAAGACCGAAAAAACCATTCACAAGACCACCAAGAAAAAAATATCCGAATAATAATAATTGATATGACACTCACTCCGCAGACAATTTCATCCGGCTCGAGAACCACCCGTTCCAAAAAGCGATTGGGACGCGGCAACGGCTCGCAAAAAGGCACTTCCGCCGGCAAAGGAACCAAAG
>ERZ1292633.4271-Hain-H41-02um-R1-4271-length-13359-cov-10_pt1 | contig 13359 bp, 17 predicted proteins | sample MGYA00564406_ERZ1292633 | MGnify/ENA primary metagenome ERZ1292633 (study PRJEB36523, sample SAMEA6512639) | groundwater metagenome | collected 2019-01-08 | study: AquaDiva: Metagenomics assemblies of 32 groundwater samples
TGATTGCGTGCGAGAAGACGGGGCGTCAAGCTCGCTTGATTGAACTCGATCCGAAATTTGTGGACGTGATCGTCAAACGCTGGGAGGACTACACCGGCAAGAAAGCCGTTCGAGAAAACGGTGGTTCAGAGGTGGAGCAAACACCGCAGACCGATGAGCAAGAAGCTGTGGATCAGGTGCAGTCCTGATCTATCCCGCTCTGAATTACAAATCCGGTAAGGTATGGCAGTCCCTTGGGGATTCCGTGGCTGCGCTGGGTCGTGCGTCCTATCTTCCAGCTCATCCATTTCTCGATGGCCTTTGCAACGGCCTGGTGCATGTCAGGGTTGCTCAAAAGAGCGTCTTGAACCGCATCGGCAAAGTGACGGCCATGGCGGCTGTCCAGAAATACGCGGACGGATTCAAGCGGCTCACCGGTGGCCTTGGAGATTTCCCTCATGGCTATTGGCCATGCGATGCTGGCGTAGCCGCCCATCGTTCCCCAAAAGCCCCAGGACTCGTTTTGCGTGTTGGGCATCATGCTGCACTCCGTTCGATCTGGGCTGCGCGTGCGTATTGGGCCTGTGCGTTGGCAATCAGGTCCAGACGTAGGTTCGGGGTGATGCTGCAGGCGAGATGGTTCAGTGCCCAATTCATGATGTCAGCCTTGTCATGTGGATTGGTCGCCTCATCCAACCGACCTGCGTAGCGGTCCAGTTCTCGGAGCGCAGACTCCAATGCGTGACGGGCTGTGCCCAAGGCTTCAATTGCATTTTTGTCGTTGTACTTGGCTTCGAGTTCGGCGAGGGTTGTCATGTCAGTGCTCCTTGTTGCGATGTCTCCATGAACGCTCTACTTCGGCGTGAAGTAAAGCGTTTCATCCAATCTTCTTGATTGGTTGCTCAATAGCGACGAATTAGCCCAGCCGTGCGAGATAGCGAACGTAGTCCCCTCCAGAGGGGTCGATGAAGAGGTAGGGCCGACCGGGGGCGTGCACCATCACGCACAACCGGCCATCCCAGTATTCGCCCCCCTTGCCTTTGAGCCAGTCGCGAGACTTGCCTAGGTTCAATTTGAAGCCATCAAATTCTTCAGGGTCCATCTCCCGGATCTCGGTCACGTAGACCGCCTCGACGCCGCAAGCGGCAATGTCGGAGATGTCTGTGGGCTTGCGGCCAAAGGGCAGTGGGATGCTGAGTTTTTGAACCTGCAATTCGCGGCCATCAAATTTGATGGTGACGGGCTTGGATTCAATGGTGATGGTGATTGGTTTCATACGGGCCTCAAGCGGTTGTGGTGGTGATGCGGTAAATGCGGGCTATGCCGGTCTGCTTTTCTGAGGTGATCTCCAGGCCCATCTTTTTCTTGAGGGCACCGGCCATGCAGCCCCTGACCGTGTGCTGCTGCCACCCGGTGGCTTGAACCATCTGTTCGAGCGTTGCCCCTTCCGGGCGTTGGAGCAATTCGATCAGCGTGGCCTGCTTGGTGCCTTCGCGTTTGGTGGAGGCGGGCTTGGTTTCGAGCGCAATGCCAAGGGCGCTGCGACCTGCATCGGTGATTGCAAATTCCGTGGTGCCGTCCTCGGCTTGGCCCTGGGCGGCAATCAGATTGGCGTTGGCCAGGGATGTCAAAACCTTGAGCCGCGCACCCCCTTTGAGATTGGCCGGGAAGTCGGCCAGCAAGTGTTCTGGATGCTGAGCTGCTGCGGTGAGCAGTTTGGTTTGGGTCTCGGAGAGTTTCATGGTTTTTCCTTTAAAAAATGGTGATGTGATGAACGCTTCATTCCGCTCGCTTATCAAGCGATTTCTGAATCTTTTTGTCAGCCCTGTTGCTTCTTCGTCTGTGCCTGCAGGCCAGCCTGATAAGCCGCTTGCAGAGCTGCCTCAATCCCCCAAACCGACACGTCGTGAAAGTCCAGCCGGTCCGAGTTCTGCGTCTGCAGCGTCTGGACAAAAAGGTGCTCGCGTGCGATCTGCTCCAAAAGGTAAGAAGGTGCGTTGATGGCGTTGGTGGTTTTCTTGTGGTTCATGCGGCGCTCCAAAAAACGTTGATTGATGACCGTATGAACGCTTCATTTCCGAACAACATCAAGTCAATTTCTTAGCCAGACTCTTTCACTTGGGTATGACCGATCGACTCTCAATTCGGGCCTATGCGCGCCACCGAGGGGTGTCCGATACGGCGGTGCGCAAGGCCATCGAGGCCGGGCGGATCACCCCCAACGCAGACGGCACGATCAATGCGGCGCAAGCCGACGCTCAATGGAGCAAAAACACAGACGCCGCGCAGCAACGGGGCAAACACAAGCCCGTCTCCAATGAGGCGATTGCGGGAATACGGGAAACGCTGGGTGAATCAGCGGGCGCGTTTGAACCCAAAGGCGGTGGCACCACAACCTTGCTGCAGGCCAAGACCGCCAATGAGGTGCTCAAGGCGCAGACCAACAGGGTTCGACTGGCCCGCCTCAAAGGTGAGTTGGTCAATCGTGACCAGGCCGTTGCACACGTTTTCAAGATGGCGCGCGCCGAGCGCGATGCCTGGTTGAACTGGCCTGCGCGGGTGGCTGCGCAGATGGCCGCTGATCTCAACGCCGATGGGCATACCTTGCATGTGCTGCTGGAAAAAGCCGTGCGCAATCACTTGATCGAACTGGGCGATTTGGCCGTTCGATTGGACTGAGCCCTGATTGGGGTTTGAGGCTTTACGGAATGCAGGAATGTGTTGGAACACTATGACGGATTTGATGCCATTGCTGAGGCGTGGCGCGAGGGGCTCACCCCCGACCCACTGCTGACCGTGTCTGAATGGGCGGACCAGTACCGAGTGCTCTCAGGAAAGTCGGCCTCGGAGCCGGGCAAGTGGCGAACCAATCGCACGCCCTATCTCAAAGAGATCATGGACTGTCTCTCGCCGACGTCACCCGTCGAGCGGGTGGTGTTCATGAAAGGCGCGCAAGTCGGCGGCACGGAGTGCGGCAACAACTGGATTGGCTATGTGATCCATCTGGCCCCTGGTCCCATGATGGCTGTTGCGCCGACGGTCGAGATGGCCAAGCGCAACTCCAAGCAGCGGATTGATCCACTCATCGAAGAGAGCCCGACGCTCTCTAGCTTGATCGCCCCCGCAAGGGCGCGCGATTCAGGCAACACCATCCTGGGCAAAGAGTTCCGTGGTGGCGTTCTGGTGATGACGGGCGCAAATAGCGCCGTGGGTCTGCGCTCGATGCCGGTGCGCTATTTGTTTTTGGATGAGGTTGATGGCTACCCGGGTGACGTTGAAGGAGAAGGCGATGCGATTGCACTGGCTGAGGCTCGAACCCGAACCTTTGCACGCAGAAAAATTTTCATCGTCTCGACGCCAACAATTTCTGGATCGTCGCGCATCGAGCGCGAGTACGAGCAAACAGACCAGCGACAGTTCATGGTCCCGTGCCCGCACTGCGAGCACGAACAAGTCCTGTCCTTCGAACAACTGATCTGGGAAAAAGGACTGCCCGAGACGGCGCACTACAAGTGTGAGTCGTGCGAGCAGCCTATCTACGAATACCAAAAGACCGAGATGCTGGAACGGGGTCGATGGCAATCGTCGATCCCTGACTACGTTGGCAAAACGGTGGGGTTTCACCTGTCCAGTCTGTACAGCCCTGTGGGCTGGCGCAGTTGGGCCGACATCGCCGCAGCGTGGGAAGCGGCACAAGGATCTGCAACTGCCTTGAAAGCATTCAAAAACACAGAGCTGGGCGAGACCTGGGTCGAGCAAGGCGAAACCCCTGAATGGGAGCGTTTGCTTGAGCGCCGTGAGGACTACCGAACCGGCACCGTTCCACTGGGGGCGGCGTTGCTGTGCGCCGGGGTGGACGTTCAGAAGGACCGCATCGAGGTTTCTGTCTGGGCATTCGGTCGGGGCAAAGAAGCCTGGTTGGTGGAGCACCGTGTGCTGGCAGGCGACACCTCCCGCGAGACGGTCTGGCAGCGACTGCGCGAAATGCTCGATGAGTCGTGGACGCATGCGTCTGGGGTTCAGTTGCGCCTCACGCGCATCGGTTTGGACACTGGTTTTGCCACGCAAGAGGCCTATGCTTTTGTGCGCAAGTTGCGTGATTCCAGGTTACTGCCCATGAAGGGCGTAGCCCGGGGCGCTGCACTGGTTGGATTGCCGACGGCGGTGGACATGACCGTGGGTGGCAAGAAACTGCGACGGGGTGTTCGGGTCTATTCGGTGGTGGGTGGCATTGCCAAGCTGGAGTTCTACAACCACCTGCGCAAGACACTGGAGGTGACCGAAGACGGCGAGATCCTGTATCCCGCTGGGTACATCCATTTGCCCAAGGTCGATGCCGAGTTTGTGCAGCAGTTGTGCTCAGAGCAGTTGGTCACGCGCCGGGACCGTAATGGTTATCCGGTACGTGAGTGGCAAAAGATTCGCGAACGCAACGAAGCGCTCGATTGCTACGTCTACGCACGGGCCGCCGCGAGCCTCGCTGGCCTGGACCGATATGAGGAGCGTCATTGGCGCGAATTGGAAAAACCGCTGGGCATGGCAGGACCACCTGAAAACACCCAATCAACCAAGCAAGAAGCCACCCCCAGCGGTGGCTTTGTTGTTTCTAAAGGACCACAACGCGGCAGGCGCTTGATTCGCAGCCGGTGGATGAACTGATGACGACCTATACCCCTGAACATGCCCAAGCGCTGCGAGAAGCCATTGCCAGTGGCGAGCATCGGGTGACTTACGACGGCAAAACCATCGAGTACCGCACGGTCTCCGATCTCAAGTTGGCCTTGGCCGAAGTGGAGGCAGCGCTGGCATCCGACAGTGGCAAAACCAAGACCCGGCAAATCCGGGTCACCACATCCAAAGGGTTCTGAGATGGCCTTTTGGAAAAAACTCACGGCCTATGTGGGCTGGAATTCCGTTCACGAGGCTGCTGGCTCAGGTCGCAGGTCTCGTGTTTGGAAACCTGGTGATCCGGGAGCTGTCTCGGCGATGCTGGCCACGGGCAACCAACTGCGGGTCAAGTCTCGGGATCTGGTGCGCAGAAACGCTTGGGCGGCCAACGCGGTCGACAGCTTTGTTTCCAATGCCATCGGCACGGGGATCAAGCCGCAATCCTTGGTGGATGACCCCAAGTTCCGGGAGAAGGTTCATGCGCTGTGGTGGCAGTGGGTGGAAGAGGCAGACAGCAACAACCTCACCGATTTCTACGGCCTGCAGTCACTTGCTTGCCGGGCGATGGTCGAGGGCGGCGAATGCCTGATCCGCATCCGCAATCGGCGGCAAGAGGATGGCCTGAGTGTGCCGATCCAGTTGCAGATTCTGGAGCCCGAGCACCTGCCCTTGAGCCTGAACACGATCAGTGCATCAGGCAATCAAATCCGTAGCGGCATCGAGTTTGATGCCCTTGGGCGTCGGGTTGCCTACCACTTGTACCGTGAGCATCCGGGTGACCCGAGCATGACGGTCAATGGCAACGACCTGGTGCCGGTCCCAGCTGAGGAGATCGTCCACCTGTTTCGCCCCCTGCGACCTGGACAGATTCGCGGCGAGCCCTGGCTGTCGCGGGCCTTGGTCAAGCTCAATGAGCTCGACCAGTACGACGACGCAGAGTTGGTTCGTAAAAAGACGGCGGCCATGTTCGCGGGCTTCATCACGCGTCAATCACCCGAAGACCAATTGCTGGGCGAAGGCGACGCTGATGAACTGGGCGTAGCCATGACGGGATTAGAGCCGGGTACCTTGCAAGTTCTGGAGCCCGGTGAGGACGTGAAGTTCTCCGATCCGGCGGATGTCGGTGGCTCCTATGCGGAGTTCCTGCGGGTGCAGTTTCGCGCAGTCGCTGTGGCCATGGGCGTCACCTACGAACAGTTGACCGGTGATCTGTCGGGCGTGAACTACTCGTCGATCCGTGCCGGTCTCCTGGAGTTCCGTCGCCGATGTGAAACCATCCAGCATGGCGTGATCGTGCATCAGATGTGCCGCCCGATCTGGCGTGCATGGATGGATGCCGCAGTGCTCAGTGGCGCACTGACTGCGCAGGGGTATGCCAAGAGCCGTCAATCCGCCAGAGCATGGCAGGCGGCGAAATGGATCCCGCAAGGCTGGCAGTGGGTGGATCCCGAGAAGGAGTTCAAAGCCCTGCAGCTGGCCATTCGCTCCGGATTGATGAGCCGCTCTGAGGCCATCTCTTCCTTTGGCTACGACGCGGAAACGATCGACAAAGAGATCGCGGCAGATAACGCACGAGCTGATGCTCTGGGGCTCGTTTTGGATACGGACCCCAGACAAGTGGCCCGCAATGGTGCGACCAACTCGGCTGCTCCCTCGCTCCCACCTGACTCACCAAGCGCGTCCTTGGTGGATCAGCAAACCTGAAACCAGAGGACTTATGAACCACATCTCGTCGATGCCACATTTGGCATCGCGAATCTTTGGCACGCCCCTACTGATCCACCCCAGAAAACTGGATGTGATTCTCTCGGTGCTTGGCCCCCGTTTGGGAGTGGCCATGTCAGATGATTCGCAACAACTCATAAAGCACTTGGCTGCGCAGGCCCCGCCTGCCAGTCCAACCTCGTTGACATCGAACATCGCAGTCATCAGCGTGTCCGGGACATTGGTGCGGCGAGCGGCAGCAGTCGATGCAGCCTCAGGCCTGACCAGTTACGCAGCCATCAGCGCGCAGCTTGCGCAGGCCGTGCGTGACCCAGCGGTCAATGCGATCTTGCTGGACATCGATTCACCAGGCGGTGAGGCTGGTGGTGCGTTTGATCTGGCAGACCAGATCGTGGCGGCCCGTCAGATCAAGCCCATCTGGGCCGTTGCCAACGATGACGCGTTCTCGGCGGCGTATGCCATCGCCAGCGCGGCCACGCGGGTCTATGTCACTCGAACCGGTGGTGTGGGCTCTGTTGGCGTGATCGCACTGCATGTGGATCAGTCCCAGCGGGACGCCATGAGCGGGCTTCGCTACACGGCGGTGTATGCCGGGGACCGCAAGAACGACATGTCGCCCCATGCGCCTTTGTCCACCGATGCGGCGCAAGCCCTGCAGGCCGAAGTGGACCGGCTGTATGGCCTGTTCGTGTCGACGGTCGCAGTCAACCGAAACCTCTCAGCGCAAGACGTTCAAGACACCGAAGCCGGGCTGTATTTCGCACAAGACGCGATCGATGCCGGTCTGGCCGATGTGGTCGGGACGCTTGACGACGCACTGATCGCTCTGAGTGAAGAGCTCCAAATGAAAACGACATCCATCGCGCGAATTCAAGGTTCGGGCCGCGAGATGGGGATCTCCACGCCCGGGCCGTCCATGAAAAGGAGCGTTTGCATGCAAAACGATGCAACCCAAACTGCCGATGGGCAGACCAACCAAGAAGAGCAACACCAACCAGCCGACCAGACAGGTACTGGGCCTGCACAAAGCGGCGATGCCACGCAAGGCGCGGGTGATCAATCTGGTGCACAGGTGCAAACCAGTGCCGTAGCCCAAGGCCACGACATCAAGGCGGCCAGTGCCCAGGTACTTGCCATTGCCGAGATGTGTCTTCTGGCGGGCAAGTCCGAGATGACGGCGGCACTGATCGAGCGTGGTGTCTCGGTTGACCAGGCACGCAAGGAGCTGTTGGCGGCCAAGGCCTCTGGCTCTCCCGAAATCTCCAGCCGCATCTTGCCCGAGGCAGGAACCCAAACCCAAGCCAAGCCCGAAGACAGCCCCGTCGTTCGTGCGGCGCAGCAGCGCGCTCAAAAGCAGCGTGACGCAGCGCAAGTCACCCACCGTTAATAGGAGAACCTGATGACTGCCATTACCAATGACCTCACCTTGGGCGACCTGCTCAAGTATGAAGAGGAAAACCTGTACTCCCGTGACCAGGTCACGGTGGTGAACGGACAAAACCTCAAGCTCGGTGCCGTGATTGGCCGAGTCAGTGCGACCCAAAAGGTCAAAGCCATCGACCCTTCGGCAACCGATGGTTCCGAGGTTGCCGCTGGCGTGGTGCTGCAAAGCATCGATGCCAGTTCTGCAGAAAAAACCAACGGCCTGATCGTTTCGCGTCAAGCCATCGTGGCCGATCACGCGCTCATCTGGCCTGCTGCCATCACCACGGAAGAAAAAACCGCAGCCATCGCTCAGCTCGAAGCGATCGGCGTCCTCGTTCGCCAAGGAGTCTAAGCAATGAACAATCCTTTCCAGTCCCCCGCGTTTTCGATGACGGCGCTCACAGCCGCCATCAACATCCTGCCCAATCAGTTCGGCAAGCTCGATCAGATCAACCTGATGCCTGCTCGCCCTGTGCGCTTTCGCCAGATCGCTGTGGAAGAGCGCAACGGCGTTCTGAATTTGCTGCCCACGCTTCCTGTCGGTGCCCCTGGCACGGTGGGCAAGCGCGGTCGCCGCACTCTGCGCTCGTTCATCATTCCGCACATTCCGCACGACGATGTGGTACTGCCCGAAGAGGTTCAAGGCCTGCGCGCCTTTGGCTCTGAGACCGACACCGAAACCATTGCGAACGTGATGGCCGAGCATCTGCAGTCGATGCGCAACAAGCACGCCATCACGCTGGAGCATTTGCGCATGGGCGCACTTAAGGGCGTGATCCTGGATGCGGACGGTTCGGTCCTCTACAACCTCTTCGATGAGTTCGGCATTGAGCCCAAGGAGTTCAACTTCGCGCTCAACAACGAAAAAACGGACGTGAAAAAGAAGTGCCTGGATCTCAAGCGCTACCTTGAGCTCAACCTCAAGGGCGAATACATGACGGGTGTTCGCGTGCTGGTCTCTCCAGAGTTCTTCGATCTGCTGACGGCTCACCCCAATGTGGTCAAGGCATATCAGTGGTACCAGGAGAGTCTGGCGCTGCGTGCAGATCAACGCACTGGTTTCACCTTTGCGGGCGTCACCTTCGAGGAGTATCTGGGCCAGGCCTCCGATGTGGATGGCAATGTGCGCAAGTTCATCGCATCTGGCGAAGGCCATGCTTTCCCCGAAGGCACGGTGGACACCTTTGCCACGTACTTCGCACCGGCTGACTTCAATGAGACGGTCAATACGCTGGGCCAGCCCCTGTACGCCAAGCAAGAGCCTCGTGAATTTGGTCGCGGCACGGATCTGCACACGCAGAGCAATCCGCTGCCGATGTGCCATCGCCCTGGGCTCTTGGTCAAGCTCCTGGCCAGCTGATGCCACGCGATCCGTTTGCCTTGGGTGTCAAACGGCTGTTCGCAAGTTTGGGCTCCCCGGCGCAGTACTGCACTGTGGCTGGGGAGACCATCGAACTCAAGGTCATCAGCAAGGCACCGGATTCGGTACAGGAATTCGGCCAGTCACATCTGGCGGTGACCTCGTACCGGTTTGACTTGCAAGCGGCCGATGTCGCCCAGCCTCAAGAGGGCGATCGCCTGACGTGGCGGGGTGTCATCTACGTCATTCAAGGCGATGCGCTGGTCGACCGTGATCGTTTGATCTGGACGGTGAGCGCTTACCCCTTGCCTGACTATCCCTCGACGGCGAGGTGAGCATGAGCGTGAAATCGGGTGTGAGATTACTGGCTGCCCTGCAAGGCGATCTCTCCAAGATGATGACGCAGGAACTGAACTCGGCTCGGGTGGCGGTGACCACAGGCGTGCGAGAGGCGACGCAAGGGCTCAAGAGTGAATTGCGCTCGCAAATCGAAGGCGCTGGTCTGGGCTCGCGTCTGGCCAATACCTGGCGTGGCGAGGTGTACCCGAAGGGACGCCCCAGCTTGGGTTCGGCGGGGCTTGTGTACAGCCGAGCGCCTGTTGTCGTTGCGGCGCACGACCAAGGTGCGTTGATCCGTTCGAAAAATGGATTCTGGCTCGCTATCCCCCTTCCGGCAGCAGGCACTGGGCCACGCGGCAAACGCATGACGCCTGGTCTGTGGGAGCGCATGCGCGGTCAACGACTGCGCTTTGTGTATCGGTCAGGCAAACCGTCGCTCTTGGTGGCGGACAACTTTCGGGCCAAAACAGGCAAGCGCGGAGGCTTCGCGGCAGCATCTGCCTCCGCTCAGAAATCAGGACGAGGGCTGACCACAGTCCCCATTTTTTTGCTGGTACCGCAAGCCCAACTCAAGAAGAAATTCGACATCGCCAGTGCCGCCCAGCGGTGGCAGGACAGGCTGATGGTGTTGGTCACGCAGTCGTGGCCAGAAGAAAGTTCGGACACATGAAATGACGATCAAAACCAGCCAACGAGAAGCGGCGCTGGGGGCTTTGTTCACGCTGTTGGACGGTCTACCCCTGCAGCCCAATGCCATACGCAGAAATTCATCCTTGCCGGAGCGGCTCAGCGAGCACGCCATGGTGTTCTTGCGAGATGGTGACATGACTCAAGTCGATGTCACCTTGTCGCCTGTGACCTATTTGTGGGAGCACGCGGCAAGCATCGAAATCTATGTTGCGCACCCTGAGGCATCTGCCAGAGATGCACGCATGGATGAATTGCTTCAGGCGCTGGGCACCCTGGTCTTGGCCGATCCGACCTTGTCTGGACAGATCGACCACACCGAAGTGATGCCGCCCAAATTTGAAGACGTCACACCCGAAGGGTCTGTGGGCATCAAGGCCTGCACGCTGGACGTGGTGATGCATTACGCGAGCAGCCATCCCTTGGCCTGATCGCATCACAAACTTTAACAACCTGGAGATTCACCATGGCTCGTGCATATGGCGCGAACGCTAGCCTATTGGCTGCGTTTGAACCCACCTATGGCAACACACCGACCGGAGACTTTGGAAAGATTCCATTTGTCTCCACCACCTTGGGCTCAGAGCAAGGCCTGATTGCTAACGATCTGATTGGCCTGGGCCGAGACCCGAGTGCGCCCATCCGTGACGTGATCAAAGTCGAGGGTGACATCGTCATTCCCATCGACCTGCGAAACATCGGCATGTGGCTCAAAGCCCTGCTGGGCAATCCTGTGAGCGTTGGAGACACCGCGCACACCCACACCTTTGTGTCTGGTAATTCAGGTCTTCCGAGCCTGTCACTAGAGACGGGACTGCCAGACATCCCGGCTTACTTCCTGGCCTCTGGTGTGATGGCCAACTCGCTACAGGTGAAGTTCGCGCGCTCTGGTGCAGCGGATGCCACCTTGGGCCTGATTGCTCAGGGTGAGGTCAAGCGCACAGCCAGCGCAGACGCGACGCCCACGACCTTGCCGATCACCCGCTTCAATCAGTTCCAGGGTTCGATCAAAAAGAATGGCCAGGCCCTGGGCAACGTGGTCGCCGCGCAGTTGACCTATTCGAACAATCTGGCGCGCATAGAAACCATTCGCTCCGATGGAAAGATCGAAGGGGCCGATCCCACGGTGGCCAGCCTGACGGGCAACTTGGAGGTGCGTTTTGCGGATACGGAATTGATCGACGCTGCAACCAACAACACCCCGCTGGAGTTGACCTTCAGCTATGTCATTGACGCAACCAAGAGCCTGACCTTCATCGCGCATGAGGTCTACCTGCCCAAGCCCAAGCTCTCGATCTCTGGCCCCGGTGGCATTCAGGCCACCTTTGACTGGCAGGCTGCCAAGAACACCGCAGCCGGTCACATGCTGACCGTGCAACTCGTCAATGACGTGGTCGCGTACTGAACCTAAGAGGCAAACATGCTCAAACTCAATCTGAAACGTGAGCCGTATTGGCTCGACCTGGTCCAAGGCGTTCGCATCAAAGTCAAGCCTGCGACCACTGCGCTTGTCATGGCAGCTCGCCATGCAGCGGCCCTGATCGATGGCAAAGATCACACGGCAGCCGGAGAGCGCACGGCCACCCTCATCACCGAGTTGGCCAAGGCTGCCATCTTGGCTTGGGAGGGCGTGGGTGACGACAAAGGCAAAGCCGCAGCCGTCACGCCGGACGGCATTGCTGCGCTCATGGAGCTGTGGCCAGTGGCCGATGCCTTCGAGCGTGAATACCTGGCCGCGCTCTATCTCTTGGATGCCGAAAAAAACGGCTGAAGGCCCGCACCGAATGGCACTTCGGTGGCGGGGCCACGTACTGCGAGGCATGCGAGACGACCTGTCCTGAGTGTCCGTACCGGGTGAATTCACCTAGAACTGAAGAGGGCTGGCAGGCCCTCGCGGTGCTCGATGTCTGTTCATCCCAAGTGCGCGCTGTTCAAGGTGCAGTGCTGGGAATGGACTTCAACGCGTGGGTGTCTGCCAGCCAGGCCCTGGACGCAGACCTCGGTGCCATGACTCATTTATTCCCAGCCGTCGAGGCGGGCCTGACGCAAGCATTGAACAAACCATCTTCGGACAACCCACATGGCTGAACGTAACCTTTCGATTCGACTGGCTGTCATTGACGGCGGCAAAGTCAAAGCCGAACTGGCAGACGTGGGCGAGGCCGGAGAGCGATCGCTCAAAAAGATCGAGTCGGCATCGCAGCCTGCCTCTGCCGGTCTGAACCTGTTGTCCAAGGCGGCCAACGACGCTTTCGTGCGCATGGAAGACGCCACTTCCCGACTTGGGATGCTGGGCAGTGTTCTCGGTCGGCTTGGCCCAGCCGGGATGATCGTGGGGGCATCCGTTGCTGCGCTCGGCTATGGCATGCATCAGCTGGTCGTGCCAGTGGCTGAGGTAGGTGAAGAGCTCAACAAGCTCTCCCAAAAAACCGCTGTTTCGGTCGAGGCACTGTCGGCGCTGCTGTATGCCTCCGAGCTGTCGGACGTGAGTGCGGAGAGTTTGACCAAAGCGCTTAAATTCCTCTCGACTGCCATGTTCGATGCCAAGGTCAAGGGTGGCGAAGGCAGTGCGGCGCTCAAAGCGTTCGGGGTGTCGGCGCTGGATGCGCAAGGGCAAATTCGTCCCACTGAGCAGGTACTTTTGGACCTGGCGGAGAAATTCGCAGCCATGCCCGATAGCGCAGAAAAGGCTGCGCTCGCCGTCAAGCTGTTCGGTAAGAACGGTCTGGAGATGATCCCCATGCTCAACCAAGGGCGTGATGGGTTGACCGAGATGATGGAAGAGGCCAAGCGACTCGGGCTGGTCATGTCTGCCGATGCAGCACGCGCTGCAGAGGAATTCAACGACAACATAAAGCGCTTGCACGCGGTCAATGAAGGCGTGCAGCGCCAAATCGGATCCGCGTTGCTGCCAATCCTGGCTGACCTGACGGAGCAGATGTTTCTGGCCAAAACCGAGGCCGGGGGTTTCACAAGTGAGTTGCAGGCCATCACACACAACCGGCAACAGGTTCTGTCCTTTCTCGAGGAGGTCGCAACCGGGCTGGGATTCATTGCCGAGTCGGCGGTACTGGCTAAGCGCGTGATCAGCCAGCCGTTTGACAGTCTGCAGGTTGTCGCAAAGGACGTGGAGACCTGGATCAAGACCGACATGCTGCGCTCCATGAAGTCCATGG
>ERZ1292633.4272-Hain-H41-02um-R1-4272-length-13352-cov-6_pt1 | contig 13352 bp, 12 predicted proteins | sample MGYA00564406_ERZ1292633 | MGnify/ENA primary metagenome ERZ1292633 (study PRJEB36523, sample SAMEA6512639) | groundwater metagenome | collected 2019-01-08 | study: AquaDiva: Metagenomics assemblies of 32 groundwater samples
GCCTTAATCAAAGGTTCCCAGTGATATTCTCCGGTAGTTTACGTAAATGCGGAGGGAATAAAAATAATCTTTGCTCCGTTTAATGCCAGAGACCTGAAAAGCTCGCAAAAACGCAAGTCGTAGCAAATACTCAGGCCGGCTTCAACACTGCCCATATTAACAGTAACTATTTTCTGGCCTGCGACTACGTTCTCTGATTCTTTATATCTTATCTTGCCCTGTATATCAACATCAAAAAGATGAATCTTTGCATACTTTGCCAGGATTTCGCCGCTTTTTCCGACTATTACGGATGTGTTATGAACCTTGTTCTTTTCAACCTTCTCAAATATACTCCCGCACACTATATAAATTCCGTGCGTTCGTGCTTTACCAGATAAAGAATTAATAGTATCGCCCGGTATCTCTTCTGCATTTTCTACCATGATCTTTGTATGGCCGCAGCAGTTAAACATCTCCGGCAAGACGACAACATCTGCGCCATCTTTAACGGCGTTATCAATGAACCTGCTTGCCAGTTTCAAGTTTCTTGCCTTGTCCTCGTTTGCACAGAACTGGACGGCGGCGACTATGAATTTGCTTCCTGATCCATTTTCTAATTTAGTCATAATTTACTGCTAATTACATTCATGACTTGATTTGTCACTTTCTTGAAAAATTCATTTCTAGCGTTAATATCCGCAAATTCATGTTTGTCAATTGTAATTGGCTTATGGTAGTAAACGGATATTTTCCCGGGACGCGGTAGCAGTCTATGTCTTGAGAATGTCTCATAAGCTCCAACTATCGTGACCGGAACAATCCTGGCATTAGTTTTAAGCGCTAACCGGACAATACCTAATTTAAGATTTTTGACCTTTCCGTCACCGCTTCTCTCTCCCTCCGGAAAAATGATTAATGCCTTATTCTTAAACAAGGCGCTAATGGCGTTAATATAAGCGCTCTTGTCGGCGCTTGTCAATTCTACCGGGAAGGCGCCAAAAAAACGTATTACGCTTCTCAGGATAGGAATGGTAAAAAGCTTTTCCCATGCCATAAATTCTATATCTCTGTCTACTCCTGTGCCAACAATTATTGGGTCATAAAAACTTATATGATTGGAAGCTATAATAACAGGTCCGGTAGCAGGGACGTTTTCACTGCCGTGAAATTCAATCCTGTGAAAAACCTTGAAATAGACCATTGGTATCAATCGTGCAAGTTTAAATTTAAGATTTGAAAGAAACAATTGACACCCGCCCTGTACCACAGTAAAATTCCAAACATACTAAACCAGCTAATACTTGAGTAACTATCAATATTTTACCATAACTAAAAGATTTCATATAATCTTGTTACAAAAAACACTGGAAAATGTTATTCTATTCCATACCCTTAATAAATCAAGAGTAAACCCATCCATACTTCCATCCTTTTTCAAGGGGGGGGGGTTATGGTTCGATAAACTCACCATGCTGAGCCTGTCGAAGCAAGGGGAATTTGTCAACCCGACTGAGTCGGGTCTGAGGCTGGCTAACAGGGTCGTCCTCAGGCGACAGGCGACTTTCTATTATTTGGCGAGAAAAAAATGCTTAAAGAAAAAATAGGATTCATTGGTGGCGGGAAAATGGGTGAAGCGCTGATTAAAGGAGTCCTCAGGGCAAAACTGAGTTCGGCAGATAAAATTATCGTCAGTGATGTGGATAAAAAGCGTTGTCAAATACTCGAAGAAGATACAGGGATAAAGACTACACAGGAGAACAAAAAAGTAACATCCAGTTCTGACGTTATGATCCTTGCCGTCAAGCCAAATGTAATGGGTAGTATTCTTGAAGAATTAAAAAGCGATATTACTCCAAAACATTTAGTTGTTTCTATAGCGGCAGGAATACCATTGGACTTCATAGAATCCTTTTTAAACGAGGGATGTCGGGCTGTCAGGGTTATGCCTAACACGCCGTGCCTTGTGGGTGAAACTGCTGCAGGGTATGCCCTGGGGAAAAATGCTACCCGGCATGATGGGGAACTGGTTGGTCAAATCCTTAATGCTGTAGGTAAATCTTTTTTACTGGAAGAGAAATACCTCGATGCCGTTACTGGATTAAGCGGCAGCGGCCCGGCTTTCATTTATATGGTTATTGATGCGCTGGCAGATGGAGGGGTTAAGATGGGCCTGCCAAGAGAGGTGTCAACAAAACTCGCCGCTCAAACTGCATTTGGCGCTGCAAAGATGGTATTAGAGTCTGGCATGCACATAGGCGAACTCAAAGACTTTGTCACCTCTCCGGGCGGGACAACAATAGAAGGCCTTCACGCGTTGGAAAAAGGCGGTCTCAGGAATGCCCTGATAAATGCCGTTGAAGTCGCAACTAAAAAATCAAAAAGACTGGGTAAGGTATTTTCAAAACGCAGCAAATAAGACAGGCTTGTTTAACTCGTTCCCATGCTCAGTCAATTCAAACACCATAAAAACAATACCACATTGTGTGATGTTGATAAGTTATCTTAAATAATTATTATTCCTTTTGCAAATACTACAGCAATTTCAAAAGAATATGTGACAGATTCGACCATGTTTTCTGCTCTCGTTCTGACCCAGACAAAAAGGTTGGAGATATATTAGGCGCAATTTCATACAAAATTTCATTGAATAAATACTTTCGGTAGTAAAAAGGTGAATGGTATCGTTACAAATGGAAGGAGATGCATTTAATTAGAATTTGAGGAAGTAATCACTTTATTTTTAGACCCTTCATTTCTTATAAAAGGGGGAGTCAATGTCAGATCGCGAATTATTATTATCGGTTGTCAGGAAGATGGTTGAGGACGACTATGAAAAACTGGCCAGAGTAATGGAAGGATTGGATGAATCTGAAGTATTGAATGTCATGAAAGTTCTTCCACATGCTTTATCCGCGAAAGTTATCTCTGTTCTGCCTCCAAATCTTGTAGCGACTCTTTTGATACAATTACCATCTGAATTTCTTGAAAAGATTATTGATAGCCTAGATCCTCAAAAGATCAGTGACATAATTCTAAGCTTGCCAGAGGAACTTAGATGTAATTTGCTGGAGAAAACTTCTACAAAGAAAAAGAAACTTATCAGAGAGTTGCTTACCTTCCCGGAAGACAGCGCCGGGCGCATTATGAGCAGAGATTATCTGGCATTCCATGTGGATTTAAAGGTAAAGGACGTAATTAATAAGATTAAGGCTATGGCTCGCAGGAAAGCATCATTTTATTATGCCTATGTGGTTGATAGCGACAATAAGTTAATCGGGGTATTGCGTATGTTTGACCTGATTGCTGCGTCGAGGGAGGCAACCCTGGAGTCAATTATGAAAAAGGATATTTATACTATAGATAGCTTTTCAAGTAGAGAGCACGTTGCCAATGATTTAAAAGCGCAAAAATATTCCACAGCGCCTGTTGTGGATAGTCAGAATCGTCTGCTGGGAGTTGTGAAGGCAGAAAAATTAATCCAGGAGGCGCGCGAAGATGTAGCCGAAGATATTCAAATGATGGTTGGAGTGGCGCCTGAGGAACGCACATTTTCGTCTATATGGTTTTCTCTTCGCAGACGTTTGCCATGGCTTCATATAAATCTGGCAACAGCCTTTGCCGCCGCAGGTGTCGTTGCCATCTTTGAGGATATCATCCACCAGATAACTGCATTAGCAATCTTTTTACCAGTGGTTGCGGGACAGGGAGGTAATGCGGGCGCACAGACCCTTGCTGTTGTTATGAGAGGGCTGGTAATGCGGGAAATCCCCAGGGGCAGGTTTAAAAGCTTGCTCATCAAGGAAGCCGGCCTGGGCGCGCTTAACGGAATTATTATTGGTCTGGTAACAGCCCTGATTGCCTGGCTATGGAAGGCTAATCCGTTTCTGGGAATAGTAGTCGGTTTAGGAATGATAGTAAACATGATTACAGCTGGTGTAGCCGGGGCGGCCATTCCAATCGTGATGAAAAAATTTGGAGCAGACCCTGCTCAATCATCAAGTATTATCTTAACAACAATTACTGACGTAGTAGGATTTTTTGCATTTCTAAGTTTTGCAGTAATATTCCAGAAATATATCATATAGCCATAAACATAAGTCACTGCTACACAATATTATAGTAGTCGAATGTCGTGCCTGAAGCAGTCGCCTGTCGCCTGAGGACGACCCTGAAGCAGCCCACATATCCGCCATGGCGGTCATGCCAGAGGCAGATCCGCTTAGGCGGAGATTCGCCTTGGCAAACTTTAGCCTGCGTTTCACATCATCAGATGGGTGTATGCGGGATTATCCGTCTGATTTTAGTAATGAATCCCGTAAAATAAAAGGAGGTTTGTTATGTCATTAATAAAATGGGATCCATGGCGTGAGATCGAGGATATGTTTGACCGTTACAACAGAGCGGTTGGTTGGCCTCGAAGCGGAGGTCAGGAAGTGTCGAGAACCGGCGATTGGTCGCCTCGTGTCGACATCGTGGAAAATGATAAAGAGTTTGTCATCAAGGCGGAGATACCGGAAGTAAAAAAGGAGGATGTCAAGGTTACTGCCGACAATGGAGTTCTGACTATACAGGGGGAGAGAAAGCAGGAAAAGGAGGAAAAGGGCAAGAAGTTCCATCGAGTTGAAAGGTGCTATGGCTCATTCACCCGCAGCTTCACCCTTCCGGAGAACGTAGACGAGGCCAAAATTAAAGCCAACTTCAAAGACGGCATGCTGAATCTCCAGGTACCAAAGTCTGAAAAATCTAAACCAAAGGCCATTGAAGTAAAGGTTGAATAAAAAGCCTTGCGGCCTTAACAACTCTATCCCGGCCGCTGGTAAGACTTGAGGCTCTTACTCATGCAGCCGGGTATGTTGTTGTCTTTATTTCGCTATTACCCCTTAATCCTGATCTTATCAGAAGCAAAACATATAAACTATACGCCCTGTCGTAGCAACCGAGATAAGTAATAAGTATGAAAAAGAAATTTTTACTATTATTCTTGTTTTCTTTCCTTTCGGGAATTGTCGGTCATCTTATCGGTTTAACACATGACCAGTCATTTATCCTGACTATTTTTTCATTTTCTATCCTGGGAATATTATTCTTCTGGGAGCTTAGATTGAGCTTTTTATTTATAGGTAGTGGTTTACTTGTTCTAACCCATAGTGTAGACATAGAGCATTTTATAAAATTTGCCTCTTTAGATGTGATTTTTTTTCTCATTGGCATGATGATTATTACAAGTATGCTGAAAGAAACCGGTGTTTTCCATTGGCTATTAGTTCAAATTATGAGGATGAAAGCTTTCGATGGAAGAAAGTTGTTTATAACCATTATGCTACTTTCTGCAACGTTATCTGCGATGATTGGTGAAGTTACCTCAATGATAATCATGATGGTAATTATTCTTGATATATGCGACTCATTCAAAATAGACCCCTTACCTTTGGTTATATCTTCAGTGTTAACTACAAATATAGGTTCCGCCTCTACTTTGTTAGGCAATCCTATTGGTATATTGATTGCCATGCGTGGCGGCCTTTCGTTTGAAGATTTTTTAACACACGCATTGCCTGTATCCGTAATCGTTCTATTGATTACGATGTTTATTCTTTGCGTATGGTATAGGGATTATATAAAGAAAATTTCTTATAAACTTCTCGAACATAGAAAAGATAAAGATTTCTTAAATTCCCTTTCTATAGATTTCAATGCAAAGGTAAGTATGGCAATATTTGCTGTTACAATAGCCCTCATTGCCTTCCATAAAATATTGGAGACGCTGTTCGGAATAGAAGAAAATAACCTGTTAATCATCTTGCCGATTATTTCTGCAGGTGTAGCTATGTTATACCGAAGAGACAAGGCGAGATATTATATAGAACATGAAATTGAGTGGAGATCATTATTATTTTTTATGTTTTTATTTGCGCAAGCAGGAGTCATCCAATCGTCAGGTATAGCTCAGTTTTTTGCTGAGAAACTCGTAAATATTGTAGGTAATCATCCAGGAACTTTATCAGGAGTAATCTTGTTTTCCAGCGGTATTTTATCTGGTATACTTGATAATACTGTTGTTGTTGCATCGTATATTCCCATAGTGAAAAGCTTGAATATGTTACACATTAGTTCAAATTCTCTGTGGTGGTGCGTATTATTTGGCGCATGTTACGGAGGTAACATCACTGCTATAGGTTCTACGGCAAACATTATTGCTCTGGGAATATTGGAAAAACAAAAGAATATTAAAATCCAATTTTTTGATTGGTTTAAGATAGGAGTCATTATTGGTATATCTTCTATGTTAATTTCGTATTTTATAATAATATTGTACGTAATTTATTTTAATAACTAAAACTTGTCATGAGGAAAAGGATTGCAATACTTACAGGTGGTGGTGATTGCCCGGGAATAAACGCTGTTATACGCACAATCACAAAGCAAGTTATCCTCGAACATAAAGAAACTTAATATTGATTGCTTGATTTATGTGGGAGAAGATATTATCCTGATTCCTGAAAATACCTTACGACATAAACATTGTTGCAAGGAAAATAATAGTAAGAAACAAGTATGGTAAAAGATTCGCCATCGTAGTCGTAGCTGAAGGCACAAGACCAAAATTGAGGGATCCGTAAAATTATGGAAGAATTTTTGCTTTGCTTTGTCCCATTATTCGTGGCTGTAGATGCGGTCGGCGTCTTGCCGATGTTTATTGGTTTAACTGACGGTATAGAACCGCACAAGACAAATCGCATTATTTATCAGTCGATTATGACAGCAACATTGGTTGCCCTGGCATTTATTGCCATTGGGACTGCAACACTTAAACTTCTTGGTATTACAATGACTGACTTTATGGTAGCAGGAGGAGTTCTCCTTTTCATTATTTCAATAAGTGATTTACTTACAACTGAAAAGGCCCAGCGCAAAGTTGATCCGGAACTTTTAGGCGCTGTGCCTCTGGGCGTACCCTTGCTTGCCGGCCCAGCCGTGCTCACAACGTCTGTCCTTCTGGTTAATGAATACGGTTTTCTACAGACTGCCGCAGCGATAACTGCAAACATCTTTATTGCGGGCATTATGTTTCGCTTTGCGAAATTCATCAATCATCTCTTGGGAAACGCGGGAGTAAGGATTGTGTCAAAAATTACAAGTTTACTTCTCGCAGCAATTGGAGTCATGATTGTTCGCAAGGGAATTACTTCTTTAATTTCTGGCGATATTTAACTTCCTGCGTTATTCGAAAATTAATTAAGATTATGAAAATTACATTTGTTGGCGCAACAAGAATTGTAACCGGGTCATGCTTCCATATTCAAACGAAAGAGGCAAATCTGCTTATTGATTGCGGGTTGTTTCAAGGCACCAGGGAAAATGAGCAGAGAAACTCGGAGCCCTTTCCATTCAATCCATCTGAAGTAGACTGCCTCTTGTTAACTCATGCCCACCTCGATCATTCAGGACTGATTCCAAAACTGGTAAAGGAAGGTTTCCAGGGTAAAATACTCACGACAAAAGCAACTGTCGAACTGTGCAGCGTAATGCTCCTGGATTCAGCACACATACATGAACGAGACGCTGAATGGAGCAATAAGAAACGAATGAGGTCGGGAAAACCTCCCATACAACCTTTATATACTGTGGAAGATGCAACAAACAGCCTTGGATATTTTCAGGGAATTAATTACAGTGAAATAGTGGATTTGGAGAATGGCGTTAAGATAAGATTTCAGGATGCGGGCCATATCCTGGGATCTGCCAGTGTGGAGTTATGGGTAAGGGAAGACGCAAAGGAAAAGAAACTCGTTTTTTCCGGAGACATTGGCCAAAAGGATTTGCCGATTGTAAAAGATCCTACACCTATAGAGGAAGCAGATTATGTATTCACAGAATCCACTTATGGGAACAGGAGACACAAAAACATTGAAGAAACTATAGAAGAGTTTCGAAAGGCGATAACAGAGGCGTTAGAAAGAGGGGGTAATGTAATCATACCTGCCTTTGCGGTGGGAAGAACACAGAATATCCTCTATATTTTGAAACAATTATCTAAAGAAGGAAATCTCAATAATCTTAAGGTCTTTGTTGACAGCACTACGGCAATTCAGGCAACCGGCATAACCTTAAATCATCCGGAATGCCTTGATGAAGAAACCCTGGAACTTGTCAAAGAAGGAAAGCTTTCCGGGAGCGGACTTTCCTTAACGTTCACGGAGAAAGTGCAGGATTCCATGAAAATCAACAAAACAAAATCCGGGGCAATTATCATCTCCGCGAGTGGAATGTGTAATGCGGGCAGGATTCGTCATCATTTAAAACACAATTTATGGCGTCCGGAGTGCAGCGTCATATTCGTAGGATACCAGGCCCAGGGCACTTTGGGCAGAATAATTATAGATGGGGCAAAAGAAGTTAGGCTTTTTGGCGAAGAGATAGCGGTAAAAGCGAAAATCTATACCATCGGCGGGTTTTCCGCCCATGCGGACAAGGATGGGCTCATCGACTGGCTCAGCAAATTTAAAAAGAAACCTGAACGTATTTTCGTCATGCATGGCGAGGAGGAAACAGCCCTGGGTTTTGCCGATACGATTAAAAAACGGTTGAACGTTGACGCCTACGCTCCTTTTTGTATGGAGGACATAACTGTATAATTTTTACTGCTGGATTATTTCCGATAGTTTGAAGAATTATCGTGCATGTATATGCCATCTTGCGATCGATTCTTCTGATTCAGTACATATAGAAAGGGAATTTGCATTAGCCTTAAAGGTTAAAATAGGTGATTCTATCCGTTTTGTTCCGCTCTATCCGTATTCTTCCACTAAATTTGGAAATGTCAAAACTCTCTTTTTTTAAAGCCTCAAATATAAATGCCATAATGACAGCTTAAAGGTTGGCATAAACCATAGTAGTTGTCAATACGGCATCTATTTTAAGCATCGATAAATGATTAAGTGTGAATAACCTTTCTTTAATCTTAAGACAAGTGGCTATTATAAAAGACCTTATAGAATTCCTGGTTTAATTGGCACAAAGCTTGCGAATTTTATTTATTGCACTAATTGACCTCTTGCGATATAAATAAACGCAACCCGGTCAACTGTGGAAGGATATTTGTACCTTTAAAACTGAATATTTTTTTAGAAGAAAGGATGTGAGTTATGGCATTAATAAAATGGGATCCCTGGCGTGAGATCGAGGATATGTTTGACCGTTACAACAGAGCGGTTGGTTGGCCTCGAAGCGGAGGTCAGGAAGTGTCGAGAACCGGCGATTGGTCGCCTCGTGTCGACATCGTGGAAAATGATAAAGAGTTTGTCATCAAGGCGGAGATACCGGAAGTAAAAAAGGAGGATGTCAAGGTTACTGCCGACAATGGAGTTCTGACTATACAGGGGGAGAGAAAGCAGGAAAAGGAGGAAAAGGGCAAGAAGTTCCATCGAGTTGAAAGGTGCTATGGCTCATTCACCCGCAGCTTCACCCTTCCGGAGAACGTAGACGAGGCCAAAATTAAAGCCAACTTCAAAGACGGCATGCTGAATCTCCAGGTACCAAAGTCTGAAAAATCTAAACCAAAGGCCATTGAAGTAAAGGTTGAATAAAAAGCCTTGCGGCCTTAACAACTCTATCCCGGCCGCTGGTAAGACTTGAGGCTCTTACTCATGCAGCCGGGTATGTTGTTGTCTTTATTTCGCTATTACCCCTTAATGCTGATTTCATTGCACGCCACGCTCAGCGTGGCACGTTGATAAAATCTTTTTGTATAATTTAACCATTCTACGTGCATTAAAACCAGGAGTCACCTATATATTTAGTACAAATAGCAATTACATATCTTATAAATGGAGGATAATTAAATGATTACAATACCGGGATTGCCATTTACTAAAGACGCATTGGAACCTTATATCAGTTCAAAAACGTTGGATTTTCATTATGGAAAACATCATAACGCATATGTTGTTAACACCAACAAATTGCTGGAAAATCACGCGTTAAAAGACAAAACTCTGGAAGAAATCATAGAGAGCACTGCAGGCGATTCTTCACAGGCGGGGCTATTCAACAATGCGGCACAGGTTTGGAACCATACTTTTTATTGGAACAGTATAAAGCCAAAAGGAGGCGGGCAACCCACAGGCAAAATAGCTGACAGGATAAATAAGGACTTGGGCGGATATGATAAATTTGTCGAGTCTTTTCAAACGGCTGGAGTGGGCCAGTTTGGAAGCGGTTGGGCCTGGCTGGTTGTGAATAAAAACGGGAAACTTGAGGTTACAAAGACAGCCAATGCTGATACGCCTTTGGCGCACGGATTGAAACCTGTTCTTACCATGGATGTATGGGAACATGCGTACTATCTGGATTATCAAAACCGGAGGCCTGATTATGTTAAAAGTTTTATGGAAAATCTATTAAATTGGGATTTTGCCAATTCAAATATATAAGCAGATAGATCCATAACCTAAAAGACCAGCTTTAAAGTTTTATCAACACGCGCTGAAGGCAGTCTGAATAACAAGTCGTGTCATTTTAAATAATTCATAGATTTAACTAAGAAATGATAACTATTTTAATTCTAATAGTGGGATTTATTGCCCTGATTTTTGGTGCGAATAAACTTGTTGATGCATCTTCAAGTTTGGCATCAAAAATGGGTATTCCCCATATAGTTATAGGTTTAACTATTGTAGCTTTCGGGACATCAGCGCCGGAATTAGTTGTTAACATTTTCGCTTCAATCAATAACAATACAGAAATTGCGCTCGGCAATATTATGGGAAGCAATATTTTCAATGCTTTGGGCATTTTAGGAATTACCTCAATAATATGTCCGCTATCAGTAAAAACAAATACTACGTGGTTGGAAATTCCACTGAGTTTACTTGCTGCTGTTTCTGTAATCATTATAGCAAATGATATTTACCTTGACAATTCATTTGCAAATCATATCTCAAGAACAGATGGGCTTATACTGCTTTTATTCTTTTCAATTTTTCTTGCTTACATTTTGAAAATTGCCCAAAGTAGTTCAAATGACGAAGAAATTGAAACTAAGAACTATACTTATCTAAAATCTATTATGTTTATAATCTTAGGATTATTAGCATTAATAATAGGTGGTAAATTAATTGTAACAGGCGCTGTAGATATTGCCCGATCACTTGGTTTATCAGAAAGGATTGTTGGGCTGACAATTGTGGCCATAGGAACTTCTTTACCCGAATTGGCGACATCAATTGTAGCAGTAAGAAAGAAAAATATGGATATAGCTATTGGAAATATAGTTGGTTCTAATATTTTCAATATATTTTTCATTTTAGGGATTTCAGCTATTGTGACTCCATTAAAAGTTAATCCAAATTCATTTTTTGATATTGCTGTAAATATTTTTTCCAGTTTATTATTATTTGTTATTATTTTTGCAGGTAAAAGAAGGAAATTGGAAAGATGGCACGGTATTTTATTTTTGATACTTTACCTGTCCTACCTTGTGATGTTAATCTCTCAAAGATAAAAATACGTCACACAACAAAGGCTAAAAACGGCAATGATTTGTATATTTAATCTTTAAGGGTTTTCGCCCTCATATTTTGAACCAGTACGTTGAAAGGTGATTTCAGCAGGAAATCGTTAAATTGACTTCGGTAATTGCTTACGAGACTAACCCCTTCAATGATAATATCATAAATCTGCAATTTCCCATTGTTGTTTATCAGGCTGAAGTCAACGGCGATTTCTTTTCCTGTTCTTGTAATAAAGTTGGTCTGGACTTTGTAGTATCCTTCGTCTTGCCTTTCTCTTAAAAACACTACCTTTTCGCCGGAATAAGTATCTGTTTTCTCTAAATAAGTATTTTTAATAAGCACGGTAAATAGTTCCACATACTCCTTTCTTTCTTCAGGGGTGCGCTCTTTCCAGTAACGGCCGAGAGCTCTTTTCGCCATCTCTTCCATATTAAAGATAAACCCGATCTCCTCCCATACTCTTTTCCTGCGTTCAGGTGCCTTATCCTTCCCCGCCAGCGCGGGGTCTTCAAGGACTCTTAAGCCATTATCAATGGTCTGCTTAACAAGATCTCCCGCTTCTCCCGCCCATAAACAGGTTGATGTGACGGACATCATGATGAATACAGCGACAGAAATGTCAAATATTTTTTTCTTGTGCTTCATGTCTTAAATTCCTTTCATTTAAATTGTCTACATAGACACAACTTTCTTAATACGCATAACAGTTCATCAGTCAGTTTCTATCAGAAAGCAGGCCGTAGTGATCTTCCTGATTATTCAACCTTGCCAAAGGCAAAATTTCCTATTAACTTCTTCAAATCAAGGGGGGGTTCTGTCTCGCGTATCATGCCTCCCGGCTGTATTATTACGTCTGATCCCCCAGGCGAGATTTCCACGTAAGCATCTCCCAGAAGACCCATGGTGTTTATGGAGGCGATACAGTCATCCTGTAACTTTATATCATTTCGAATTTTCATGGTGACTACGGCCTCATAATTATCTAATGTGATATTGGTAACCTTGCCTACACTGACGCCTGCTATTTTAATGTCGGTATCTTCTTTTAACCCTGTGACTGAACTGAAGACAGCCTTTGCCTGATAAGTATCATTACCTGTGCCAAAGAGATTAATCTTTCCAAGATAGATAGAAATATACGCAAGGCAAAACAGTCCTGCAATAATAAAAATTCCAACAATGCTTTCAACACCAAACTTTTTCATAATTTTTATCCTTCATATCTTTAATCACATTATTTAATTTATAGAGATAGGGCCTTCCAATTCTCCGTGGATAAACTGATGTATAACAGGGTCTTTTGAATTCTGTAGTTCCTCCGGCGTACCTTCCGCAAGAATGAATCCGTTATATAACATGGCAACCCGGTCTACCATAGAAAAGATGTCAGGTATTTCATGCGTTACCATGATTGCTGTAAATTTATAACTCTTCTGGCATGATCTTATCATATTATGAATCGCTTTGCCAATTAAGGGGTCAAGGCCTGTTGTCGGTTCATCAAACAGGATTATCTCAGGGTTCATAACCAGGCAACGGGCCAGCGCTACCCTTTTCTTCATGCCCCCGCTTATTTCGGCCGGATACTTGTTTTCCGCGCCTGATAACCCTACCTCAGCCAAATCCTCAAATACCGTTTTCCGGATTTGTGAAGCCTTCATCCTTGTTTTTTCTCTGAGCGGAAAGGCTACATTTTCAAAGACCGTAAGCGAATCAAAGAGGGCGCCACCCTGAAAGACCATACCAAATCGTTCTTTTAATCGTTTAAGTTTCCGGCCTCTGAGTTTACTGATATCCTCATTATCTATTAATATTTTACCGCTATCCGGTTTAAGCAAACCGATTATGTGTTTTAAC